>Ga0116153_10001228_pt1 | contig 25257 bp, 22 predicted proteins | sample AD_UKC028_MetaG_FD_89896 | JGI IMG/M metagenome (GOLD analysis project Ga0116153, IMG submission 89896) | Active sludge microbial communities of municipal wastewater-treating anaerobic digesters from USA - AD_UKC028_MetaG | ecosystem: Engineered > Bioreactor > Anaerobic > Digestate | place: USA...
CGAGCACGGCTTGGGTGAGGCCGAGCGCCTTGCGATGGCTTTGAATGCGGGCGCCGATTTCCTTGGAATCGATGGGCATTGGTTCCCTCCAGTACCGCGGAGGGTGGCAGCGGGGAAGGTGCTACGGGCACTGGTTGACGTAGTGCTAAAAGAACGGGTACCTTCTTTGTGAGTGAATCAAACCAATCGGGGAAGGGAGAATCCGCATGACCAAGAAGGGGCAGTCCGGCAAGAAGACGAAGGACCCTGCTGGCCACTACTCGGAGCAGGGTTTCTGGAGGAAGGTGAAGAAGTACGCGAAGGCAGCAGGGGTGGAGGTTATCGAGAAGTCGCTGCAACTCTACTACGCTGGTCTCCGTAAGGAGTGCCCAGCATGGGCCAAGGCCGCCGTTGGTGTGTCTCTCGGCTACTTCATCTGGCCATTGGATGTGATTCCAGATGCCCTCCCCGTCATCGGATTTTCAGATGACCTTGGCGTGCTGACGGGCGCCATCCTCACGATCAACTCGTACATCAACGCCAATGTGAAAAGGCAAGCGGCAGCGAAGGTGAAGGACTGGTTCGGTTGACCGGCGAATGGATGCCTGTCGGCGTCTGGGCGCGTTTTCCAGGGCGCCAAGAGGATCTCGGCAACGGGGAGGTACCATGAAGTCCATCCTTCTTCTGTCGGTGCTGTGCCTTGTTGGGTGTGCGCGCGATGGGATGGATGGGACCATCGTGTGGATCACTGGATCCCGGTAATACTGGGTCGCAATGGGTCTGGTTGTGACAAAGGGGGCCGAGATGCCAAACCTGGGTCGCGTGGGCTTGTGCTTGGCGTTGGTCGCCGCAATGGGGACTGCCGGCTGTGGCGGAGGAGGGGAGACCTGCACCCCGGAGGCCAGCACAACCTGTGTCCAGGGCGTGACCTACTGGCTCGACTCCTGCGGCGGACGGGGCGAGGTAGACCAGAACTGCATCTGCGGTTGCGCCGATGACGGCCTCGCGTGCCGTAGCCAGTGCCCCTGTGTGCCCGACTGCGCGGGGAAGGAGTGCGGGGACGACGGTTGCGAAGGCTCCTGCGGCACCTGCACAGCGCCCGAGGCTTGCGACGAGGCGGGCCGGTGCGTGTGCACCCCGGCTTGTACGGACAAGTGCTGCGATAGCGACGGTTGCGGCGGGACCTGCCCCGACGCCTGCGCCTCGGGCACCCACTGCGAGGCCGGCACCTGCGACTGTGCGCCGGACTGCACGGACGGGGCCATGCGCTGCACAGGTGAGGTTCTCGAGACCTGCACCTCGAACGTCTGGCACACGGTCGTGGACTGCGCCACCGCGGCCCAGGTGTGCGAGGGTGGGGCGTGCGTTACCTGCCACAGCGGGGATTCGCAGTGCAACGCGGACGCGGTCGAGGTGTGCACGGCCGGGAGCTGGACGCAGGCTCTCGACTGCACCGTTTCCAACAAGATTTGCCACGAGGCAGCGTGCCTCACCTGTGTGCCAGCCAGCGTCCTTTGCACCGGTACGATGGTCGAGACCTGCGCGAACGACTCCTGGGAGGCGGTTGTGGATTGCGCGCTCGCCGACCGGGAGTGCGTGGACGGCGAGTGCATCCCCTGCACCAATGGCACGCTCCGCTGCACCGAGGACGTGCTGGAGATCTGCACGGCCGATGCATGGCAGACCGTGATCGACTGCGCCGCCCAGGGCCAGATGTGCCTGGATGAGGCGTGCCAGGCAATCTGCACGCCGGACTGCGCAGGGAAGAACTGCGGCTCGGACGGTTGCGAGGGGAGCTGTGGCGACTGCACGGCGCCCGAGTTCTGCGACGCCAGTGGACAGTGCCAGCCGGAGCAGTGTCAGCCGACCAACGAAGGGATCGAGGCCTGCGACCAGGTGGACAACGACTGCGACGGTCAGGTGGACGAGGACTTCGCGACCGGCACTGCTTGCGACGGTATCGGCGAGTGCGGCCAAGGCCAACTCGAGTGCCTAACCACCGATTCGGCCATCTGCAGCACTGACCTGGGCGGCTCGCAGTTCATACTGCTGCCGGAGCTCTGCGACGGTCTGGACAACGATTGCGATGGAGAAGTAGACGAGGAATTGGCGCCCAGCGATACCTGCGAGGCAGGCCTGCAGGTCCACGATGGAATCGACAACAACTGCAACGGGTTGGTTGACGAGCCGGGGGGCTGTATGGTGCCCATTCCAGGCAGCAGTGTGTGGATCGACTCGTTCGAAAGTACCGTCTTTGGGAACGCCGACTGCACGGGCGCGCGCTACGGGGAGAGCGCAGACGACTACCCAGCCGGCTGGCCGGCCGATGGCCTAGCCACGACTGTGCTCTACGCCTGCTCGCTGCCTGGGCTGGTGCCCTCGGGCCGCCTATCCTGGTACCGGGCCCAGCGCGCCTGCCAGGCCCAGGGAAAGCGCATGTGTTCCCGCGCTGAGTGGACTGCGGCCTGTGGCGGGCTCTCCTTGCAGGCCTTCCCTTACGGCGAGTCGTTTCAGGTCGGTACGTGCGGGGACTTCAGTATTGGCGGTCAACCGCAGGAGGCGGGTACGCTTTCTGGGTGCGTGTCTCCGGCCGGGAGCAACGACATGAGCGGTAACCTGACCGAGTGGGTCGCGGACGTGTGTTCCTGGGACGCGTCCATGACGACCCAGATGGGCGGCTCGGTCTTCTGCGACTACTCCGGCTCAGCCTGCGACGCTGGGAGCCCGGAGCAGGCCGACTTCCTTCTTGAGCTGTATGGCTGCGGACAGCCAGGAACCAACTCGTGGTGCGATTCACCGGCCTCAAGCCTGGCCTACTACGGGGGCCGCTGCTGTTGGGATGGACCTTGACAAAGCGTTCTGGTGCAGCGGGTTGAAGGGGTTTGAGGTGCGAAGGATCTAGGCTGCTGGGGAGGCTACCGTTCGCTGCAAGACCTGGCTCCGGTACTTGGCGGCGCAGGCCACCTGCAGGCACCTCGTGCAAGTCAACCCCGGTCCATGCTGCACGATGCGGAGCACCCTGCACGGTCGCCCACAGGTCGGGCACGCGAACAGCAGCTCCTCGCCCCCGAGGACACCGGGCCGGCGGGCGATGGTGATCTGGACCTCGCGGCCCTCGGGTAGCAGCACCGTCACGCTGCTCGCCGCGGCCAGCTTGCGCCTGCCGCCGACCTGACGGCGGACGTCCTCCAGGTGGAGCGCGGGCAGATCCTCGAAGTAGGTGCGGGGCCTGGTCATCGCGGTTCACCTGTGCCGATCAACACGGCGGCCTGGTTGGCGCGCACGCTGATGGCCGGGGCAGGGCTGTCGAGGCGAGCCAGCAGCTCGAGCGACGTGATCATGCGCCGGTGCTCGGCGTCCACGATTCTCCCGAGCACCTTCACCAGCTTGTCGCTCGCTTGGCCCTTGCACATCTTGTTGACCATGTTGTTCAGCAGGCTCTGATGGTAGCGGAGGATGACCCGGCCTGTCGCAATATCGCGGGCGAGGAGCCGACGAGCAGCAGCTCCACGGCCACCTTCGTTCGTGAGGTCGGTTGCCGTGCCCACCAGGTGGCCTTCGGTGCACTCCAATACCTCGGGGAGGGTGCTAGAGACGGCGACCTTGTCCATGGTGTCGAGGACGACCCGCAACGACAGGTCGGGCGCGGCCTGGTCGAGAGCCACCGCGGGAGACGGGCAGGTTGGTCCAGTGCAGTGCCCGGTTGGTTGAACTTGGGCTGGATCGTCCATACCTAAAGTATAGGTGAATTGTTTCGTCGAAACAAGGGGATGGGATGGTTTCGGGAGGTCGACAGGGCTGCGCGGCGCGGACAAGTCCGGAAGCAATGTGACCTGGTCGGAGGCGAGCGCGCCGGGGGACCTGGTGAGGCGGTGGGTTGAGGGGATCTCGAGGGTCTGAGGCGATGGAACTGGCCCAGGTCGCCATGAACTCCATCGTCATCATCGGCTTACCGCTGTTTCCGTTGACCATGTCAGACCTGGCTGGTACCGTTCGTCCATCAGGTTCGAGGTCGAGACCGGGGCGAGATGGGACGCACGGGCCGCAAGGCCATGTTGAGGGTGGCCACCGAGAGGTGCGGAGAGCGGCAAGGCCACAGGTGGGTACTCGGCTTCGACGGCCAGAGCGAGGTGGTCAAGCCCGAGAAGCTCCGGAAGAAGATGCACTGGGAGCATGCGGCGAACATGAGACGAATGAATGTGCCGAAAAGTCAGGGCACCCTTCCAAGGAAAGGAGAAAGCGATGACTGAGAAATTGACGCTCGACCAGCTCAGGGAAGCCGTGAACACGGCGGCGGCATTCCGCTGTCGACGGAGGCTCCAGCCAGCCGGAGGTGCAGGAGACAAAGTGTTCCCACCGACTTTCTCGGGTGCTGTCTACGCCGAGGAACAGAGGCGTGTGCCCGGACGAGAGCAGCCGGTGACCTGCGTGCTTCTGGACAGCGTCCAGAGCCAGGCCAACCGCATGGAGCTGGCGCTTCAGGATGCCATGGAAGCCAAAAGGCTACACATGCCTCTGTTGGTGGTTGACTTCTCAGATTTCGATCCGACGGGCGATCTCGATGCCGACGAGCAGCACGGCCGATTGGTCGACAAGGTCGGCAAGCTCACCAGCCTGCAACTCCCTCATCGGCTCGCCGACGCCATTCTCCGGGACAGCGAGCTCGACAAGGTTCCCTTCCGCCTTTCGGACAAAGGCAGGACCCTGGACGAGGCCAGCTTCGCCAACGCGACGCCCTTGTTCGAGCTTTGTCCCACGGCGCTGGTCTTTGGGATGTGGGACTCGACTGGCCCCAAGGGCAGCCTCGGTCCCAAGTTCGAGCGAGCAATGGTTTCTGAGATCGTCGGCATCGGGGCCGCGCTTGATACGGACCACATGAACCGCGGGGTACGCCGCGACCCACTGGAAATCAGGGCAAACATCGGCGTGATCAAGAACCCCGACAAGTCCTGGAAGGTAGCGGAGGCCGGCTCGAAGAAGAATGACAAACCGTCCGCGATCAACCACGGCAGCGTTCCATTCGCCAGGCCAAATGCGGGCGTGACCATCGAGTACGCCGAGCAGGTGACCACGCTGTCGCTCATCGGTTTGAGGCGTTACCGCTTCCCGCTGAAGGGCCAGGATGGGTTAATGAATGATGTCGATCAGGCCGCAAGGGTTGCGCTTGCCGCGCTGGGGCTGTGCGCCGCGACGCTGGCGTTCGAGAAGGGCATGGACCTCCGTTCCCGTTGCCTGCTGTGGCCCGAAGGCGTGATGATGTGGGAATTGCTTGAGAAGCCCGGTCAGGAGCCTCGCAGCTTCGTCCTCGACGGTGAGACGACCATCGACCTCCACAAGGCGGCGGTGAAGGCGGCGCGGGCGCATGGCCTCCCTTGCCCCGAGCAGGCACTTGTCCTCAAGCCGAATGCGGAGCTCGTCAAGCTCGTCCGCCTGAGCCAGCTCGAGTGGACCAAGGAAGATAAGGAAGGGAAGTGAGATGCTCACCCTCGGCATCCGCTACTTGATGGGGTTCTCCGCGGCCGCCGAATTCTCCGATCCGACAAGCCCCGAGTGGCCTCCGCATCCCGGTCGCGTGTTCATGGCCATGGCTTCAGCTCACTTCCAGACCGGCGAGGAGCCCGCCGAAAGACGGGCGCTGGAGTGGCTCGAGTCGCTACCTTGCCCACCCCGCATCCATGCGCCCGAAGTATTTCGCCGCCTCCTGGTCACGCACTATGTCCCGGTCAATGACGAGCACAAATCCCATAAAGACAAGACTATCCCTCTATCGTTCCACGCCATCCCGCGACCAAGGCAGCCGCGCACATTTGCGCGGTGCTGGCTCGAACGTGAGAATGTTTTTCTCATTTGGCCAGATCAAGAACCGCCGCCAGAAATACATCAGTCCCTAACCCAAATCTGCAGCAAGGTGACCCGGATCGGCCATTCGTCCTCCCTGGTTCATATGTGGTGTGCAACTCCCGCAGAACTCCGACCACCGAACTGGCTTCCGGACGAGGAGCGCGCAACGGTTCGCCTGAGGCTGCCGACCGAGGGCACGCTCTTGGAGCTCGAGCGTCGCCACGCAACCGAGCGACGCGAACGATATGGGCAACTCCGGTGCGCGCTGGCATACGCTTCAACCGCCAAGGAGAAGAGATCCGCGAAAAAGTGTATGGAGGAGGAGTTTTCCGATGGCGAGCCACTCTTGCTTCGTCCCTTTCTCGCCATGGACTGCGGCTATGCCCGCGCCGAGACCGCTGCGGCTATCTCTGTGAGGGGCACGGTGTTCAGCCCCCACCTGTTGACCTACACCCTGGAGGCCTCCCAGAACCCCTCGGGCTACAAGTACCTCGATCTGCCATGCGCGCCGCAGGTCATCCAGCGTTGGCGTGAGGCTCTCTGCGCAGCCAGTAACGATCTGGGTGCGGAGGTTCGCCTCATCTTGAGCGGCCACGCTCTTGATGGCAAGCCGCTCGATCGTCCACACTTGGCTTTTCTGCCTCTGGCATTCGTGGGCCACGAGCATGCCGATGGCAGGCTGGTCGGCATGGGGTTGGTGCTCCCAGTGGGCCTCCCTCGAGACGTCCGGAGAGGTGTGCTCGTGGCGGTCGGCCGGGTCCGGGAGCTGAGGTTGGGTCGACTCGGTGTGTGGCAGGTCGGGCCGGTGCTCGAGGACCGCCAGTTGCTCAACCTCCAGACCGACGTTTGGACGGGGGATGCTGCGGGTGCCCGCCGCTGGGCCAGCGTGACACCGGTGGCATTCGATCGCCACCCGAAGTCGAGAGACCGTTCAATTCGTCTGACAGAGGCCGAGGCGATGCTCCGTGAGGCCAGCAAGAGGATCGGTTTGCCGGTGCCCCTTGAGGTGATCGTCACGCTGGTCTCGGCCCATCCAGGCTCACCGCTGTCTTGTGATTTCCCACCACTCACCCGAAAGGATGGCGGGCAGCGACAGCATGCCCACGCCATTCTGGTGTTCAACGAACCGGTCCGAGGCCCCGTGCTCTTGGGCGCTGGTCGATACAAGGGATATGGGGTTTTCCGTCCGCTCGAAGGATGAGCCTTTGAGGAGGGATTCGACGTGAACGGATTGCCTTCCTTCGCCGAGGTGTTCGAGGCCCTGTGGGGCATTGTGCCTTTTCCCTGGCAGGAGATGCTCGCCGCCCGTCTCTCAGGCCGTGGCTGGCCGCGGGCGATCGATCTTCCGACCGCCGCCGGCAAGACCGCCTGCATCGACGCTGCAGTCTTTGCCCTCGCCGCCCAGGTCGGGCTTCTCCCCCAGGATCGCACGGCACCACGGCGGATCTGGTTCGTGGTCGATCGACGCATCGTGGTCGACGAGGCCCATCGCCGGGCGGAGGCGATCGCCGAGGCGCTCGCCTCCGCGCGCGAGGGCCCTCTGGCTTGCATCGCGGCGCGGTTACGCGAGCTCAGCGGCACCGAACGACCGCTGGCCACCGCCAGGCTGCGCGGCGGGATGCTGCTCGACGACGGCTGGGCGCGGATCCCGAGCCAGCCCGCGGTCATCGCCACCACCGTGGACCAGCTTGGCTCCAGGCTGCTCTTCCGCGCCTATGGCCACGGTCATCGAGTGGCCTCCGTGTTCGCCGGCCTGTCGGCCAACGACAGCCTCATCCTCCTGGACGAGGCCCACTGCTCCGTGCCGTTCCTGCAGACGCTGCAGACGATCGAAGCGCTTCGCAGCCAACGCTGGGCCGAGACGCCGATCGCCACGCCCTTCGCCTTCGCCGTACTGAGCGCCACCCCACCCCACGGGATCCCCGCCGAGGGGATCTTCCCGGGCGCTGCGCGGGAACCCGCGCTGGCGAATGCGACGCTTCAGCAACGATTGAAGGCCCGAAAGCCAGCGAAGCTGGTCCCCGTCGAGGGATGTCGGAAGGGCAGTGACCCGCTGGTCGGCAGGGCGATCCAGATTGCAACGGCCTGGGTCAAGGCGGAGGGGCGCAGAAGAGTTGGCCTGATCGTCAACCGGGTGGCCACGGCCCGAGCGCTAACTGAAGGCTTGCGGAGATCTCTGGAAAGCAGCGCTGATGTGCTCCTCCTCACAGGGCGCATGCGGCCCGTCGACAGGGACCTCCTCCTTCGACGCTGGCTCCCGTACCTGCGCGCGTCGAAGCCCGAAGAGCCCGCGAGGCCCATGGTGGTGGTGGCCACCCAGTGCCTCGAGGTAGGCGCGGACTTCAGCTTCGATGCCCTGGTCTCGGAGTGCGCCAGCCTGGACAGCCTACGCCAGCGTTTCGGCCGTTTGAACCGCATGGGGCTCGCGGGCGACGCGCCGGGCGTCATCCTCGCCCGAACGGACCAGGTCGGTCCCGAAGCCACAGAGCCAGGTGCCGAAGATCCCATCTACGGATCGGCGCTACGTGACACCTGGAACTTGCTCAATTCCTGGTCCGGCGGAAAAGGCGCACCCGACGCCGCGGGCGTGGTAGATTTTGGGGTGGAGTCCATCGAGCGGCGCCTGCGAGAGGTCGCCGACCTTGAGGATCTGGACCGTTGCCTCGCGCCCCATCCGGATGCACCGCTGCTTCTCCCAGCCCACCTGGACCTGCTGTGCCAGACAAGCGGTGACGTCCAACCCGTTCCCGACATCGGGCCTTTCCTGCACGGCAAGGACCGAGGCTCACCAGAAGTGCGCGTGGTCTGGCGGACGGACCTCGACCCCGAGCGCCCCGAGGACTGGATCGACATCGTGGTCCGCTGTCCGCCCGTGAGCGGCGAGATGCTGTCGCTCCCACTCTACCTGCTGAGGGCTCGGCTTCAAGCCCAGGAAGTGACCGACCGCGGAGGCGACGTGGAAGGTGAAGTCGTCCGCGAGGAGATCGAGGGGCGAATCCGGCCCGTGCTCGTCTATCGCGGCCGGGACCACTCCCGGTGGGTCGACGACTCCGCGGACATCTACCCTGAGAGCGTGGTCGTCATGCCCGCAGCCTACGGCCCGCTGGACCTTGGCGAGACCATCGGTGAACAAGCGTTGGGGACGGAAGGACTGGATGTGTGGGAGACCGCCCGGGCCGCCACGGGGAAAGGGATCACCCTGCGGCTCCAAAGAGACGTGCTCGCGCCCTGGGCAGCATGGCAGCCCCTGGCCGAGGTGCTCGGGCTGGTCGAGAGCCCTACCTTCGAGCGGGAAGACCTCATGCAGGCCCTCGACCGAGTGCTGGCGACAGACGCCGCCGATGCGGAGGCCCAGCAGCCCCCCGCCTGGTGGCTGGAATTGCTCAAGAGGGCAAGGGCAGGGCGCCTGGTCGCGCACCCTAGTGGAGGCGCCGTCCTGATCGCCAGGCCATCCGCAGATGCGCGCTCCGAGGAGGAAATGGACCTCTTCGCGGACGACGACGACTGGGCCTCGGCCGGCGGTGTCGAGGTAGGGCTGGATGCGCACACCGAGGCCGTCGTGCGGGCCGTTGAGAAGGTGGCAGCCCGCTGCCTGCCCGCGGAGCTTGTACTGCCGCTGGTCAAGGCGGCGCGCTATCATGACCTTGGCAAGCTCGATGAGAGGTTCCAGCTCCTTCTCCGCCGGGGAGACACCCCGCTCTTGCGCGCACCGATCGCCAAGTCCAACAATATGCCCGACTCGGCATCCATGAGGCGCAGGCTTCGGGAGGAGAGCGGCTTGCCCGCAGGTTTTCGCCACGAGATGCTGTCGGCCCAGATTGCGGAGTCGATGCTCAAGGCGGATGAGGCGGTGGATCTCATCGTGCACCTCATCGCCAGCCACCACGGCTTCGCGCGCCCCTTTGCACCGTTCTGCCGAGACGACGCGCCGCCGCCCATTTCCAGTGAGTTTCTTGGAGAATCCATCGCACTTTCCGAAGAGAAGCGCCGGTCTCGACCCATGCACCGCCTGGACTCCAACGTGCCCGAGCGCTTCTGGCTCCTCACCCGGCGCTTCGGCTGGTGGGGGCTCGCCTATCTCGAGGCGCTCCACAGGCTCGGCGACTGGTACGGGAGCCAGCACGTCATACGACCCGAGGCCCTTCCACGCAACAACAAGGGGGACCCGACATGAAGGCACCCGGGGTGGAAATCGAGCTCAACGGGCTCGACGGCCTGAACCCACTAGGATACTTGGCCGCGCTCGGCGCGCTCTGTGTTGCCCATCGAACCGGAGAGCGTGAAGCGCGCCTGAAATGGACACGACAGGCGACCTGGCGGCCGGTCTTGACCGGGCTCGCTTTGACCGAACGAGGTGAGCTGTGCCGCCAGATGGCCGCAGTCTTGCGCGGGAAGGACGTGCCCGAGGAAGCCGACAAGATCCGCGCTGCGGCCAAGAGTGTGTTCGAGGTGGCTAAGACGTGCGTCAAGGACAAACGCGTTGAGATCCAAAAACGGAAGCTCGACAAGCAGGAGAGGGCCACCGCCCTCGAACAGGAGCTCGCGCCGCTCGAGGCGGAACGAGAGATCAGGCGCGAAGAGTTCCTGGCAGCGCTTCGAGTCGCCGTCCCCAGCCCGGAGCTCGCGCTAGGCCAACGGATCGACTGCACGAGCGACGAATACCGTAGCCACGCCGAGGACAGCTTCCGCGATGCGGGGTCACGGAATCGCGACGCCATCGACCTCTTGGCCGCATTTGCTAACGAATCCGTCACCGACCGGGGAAAGGTGGTCCCTACGCCCTTCTGCTTCATTACCGGTTCGGGCCACCAATTCTTCCTTGAGACTGTTAGGCAGCTCATGGCCCTCGTCACGCCGGAGCGGATCGCCGAAGCTCTGTTCGAAGCCTGGCGTTACAGGGATGAGAAGCTGTCCATGCGGTGGGATCCTATGGACAACCGACAGTACGCCTTGCTCGACCGCGACCCGACGGCGGCGGACAACCGAAGCCAGACGGTCTGGATGGCCAACCTTCTCGCCTACCGGTCGCTCTGCCTGTTCCCTTTGGTGATGCAGCGCGGCGCTCTGGCCGCGACAGGTTGGAGCCTGAGCCGCGAGGATCGACCCTGGCAATGGACCTGGCCGATCTGGGAGTTCCCCATCGGTATCGACTGCGTCCGATCGCTCTTGCAACTGAGAGAGCTTCAAGAGGCTCGACCGGATCATGCGCGGCTACGCGCCCTCGGTGTTTCGGCGGTGTTTCGCGCTTCCCGGATCAAGGTCGGACAGGGCGCCAACTTCAAGTTGAACTTCACCCCCGCACGCGGGGTGTAGTAGGAAAGGATGCCGTGATACCGCGAGTGGACTACGGCGACTCCGTCCCCGAGCTTCTCCCGGCCCGGATGCTCAACGAGTACGCCTACTGCCCCAGGCTCGCGTATCTTATGTGGGTGGAGAGCGAGTTCGATCACAACGCCTTCACCCTCGACGGCCGGCGGGTCCACGCGCGGGTGGACTCGGGCCCACAGGCGCTCCCGGAGGCCGACGAGGCCCAGGAGGGTGAGGAGACCGAGGACGCGGAACCGGCCGAGAGCATCCGCGCCCGATCGGTCATGCTGTCCGCCCCGACCGAGGGGCTGATCGCCAAGATCGATCTGGTCGAGCTCGAGGGCCAGGTCGCGACCCCCGTGGACTACAAGCGCTCGAAGAAGCCGGACACCTCCCAGGGCGCCTGGGAGCCGGAGCGCGTGCAGCTCTGCGCCCAGGGCCTCATCCTGCGCGAGAACGGTTACCAGTCCGATCGGGGGGTCCTCTACTTCGCCGGCTCGAAGGAGCGCGTGGAGATCGATTTCACAGCCGGCCTAATCGAGCGCACCCGGGAGCTGGTCCTCGAGTTCCGCCGGGTGGCCGCCATACCCGAGCGGCCCGCGCCGCTCCACGAAAGCCCGAAGTGCGGCGGCTGCTCGCTGGTCGCCATCTGCCTGCCCGAGGAGACCGCGCGCCTCCAGGCCGAGGGCGAGCCCACCGAGGCGGAGATGCGCCGCTTGCTGCCTGCGCGGGACGACGCCCTGCCGCTCTACGTCCAGACCCACGGCATGCAGGTCGGCAAGCAGGGCGAGGTCCTGGTGGTGAAGGAGAAGGGCAGCGTGAGGGCCGAGGCCAAGCTCGTGACCACCTCCCAGGTGTGCCTGTTCGGCAACATCGGCATCACGGCCCAGGCCCTCCACGAGTGCTGCGACCGGGGCATCCCCGTCTGCCACTTCCAGGCGAGCGGCTGGTTCCACGGCATCACGACCGGGCTCGGCCCGCGGAACGCCATGGCCAGGCGCATCCAGTTCCGGGCCGCGGACAATCCGGCGATCTGCCTGGCGGTGGCCCGGCGCATCGCCAGCGCCAAGATCCAGAACCAGCGCACTATGCTCAGGCGCAACCACCCGGAGCCTCTGCTCCTCGATCTGCGGGCCCTCGACGAGCAGGCCGAGGCCGCGTCGCGGGCCGAGTCACTCGAGTCGCTCCTCGGCCACGAGGGGAGCGCGGCCCGCATCTACTTCGGCGCCTTCCCGGGGCTGCTCAAGCCCAAGGTGGAGGCGGGCTTCGAGTTCGACTTCGAGGGCCGGAACCGCAGACCGCCCCGCGATCCGGTCAACGCCATGCTCTCCTTCGCCTACGCCATGCTGGCCAAGGATTGCACCACGACGCTCCTCGGGGTGGGTCTCGACCCCCACGTCGGCTTCTACCACCAGCCGCGCTTCGGCCGGCCCGCGTTGGCGCTCGATCTCATGGAGGAGTTCCGGCCGCTGGTGGCCGACTCGGTGGTGCTCACCTTGGTGAACAACGGCATCGTGGCGCCGGACGGATTCCTCAAGGTCGGGCGCTCGGCGGCCATGAAGCCCAAGACACAGAAGGTGCTCATCGAGGCCTACGAGCGGCGCATGGACCAGCTCGTGACCCACCCGGTGTTCGGCTACCGCGTGAGTTACAGGCGCACCTTGGAGGTCCAGGCGCGCTTGCTCACTCGCCACCTGGCCGGCGAGATCCCCAACTGGCCGCCGTTCCTGCCGAGGTAGGCCATGCGGAAGGCGTACGTGGTCTCCTACGACATCTGCGACCAGAAGCGCTGGCGCCGGGTGTACCGGACCATGCGCGGCTTCGGGGACCACGTGCAGTACTCGGTGTTCGTCTGCGAGCTGGCAGACGCCGAGCGGGTGCTGCTGATCACCGCGCTCGACAAAGTGATCCACCACGGCGAGGATCAGGTCCTGATCATCGACCTTGGGCCGGCCGAGGGCCGGGGAGGCGACTGCATCGAGGCCCTTGGCAAGGCATTCACTTGCCCGGAGCGGCACGCGATCGTGGTGTAGATGTCGATCTGCCCGGGCCGGTCGCTCTTTGACAACCGGAGCAAGCGTTTCGAGCGCGAAGGTGGCGAGGAAAACCCGGGACGCGCTCGAAGGAAGGAACCGGTTGTCCTGAAAGGAAATTCAGGTGGCGTCCGAGAGGTCGTCAACGCCATGTGTGCCTGGTTGTCAGTACCGCTCGAAAGCGGTGTTGCAGCCCAGGGAAACAACGAGGAGAATAGCGACGGCTCGATCCGCTCCCTCCGGGGAGCGGCCCCATTGAAGCCCGACGCCGGGGAACCAGCCGGCCGCCTTCAGCGACCGATCCGCTCCCTCCGGGGAGCGGCCCCATTGAAGCGACATGTACGGGTCCATGGCTCAAGAGCAGTGGGACCGATCCGCTCCCTCCGGGGAGCGGCCCCATTGAAGCCTCAGGTCAGCTCAGCAGCCGTCACGCGCTCAGTTCGATCCGCTCCCTCCGGGGAGCGGCCCCATTGAAGCATCCTATCCTTGGGTGAGGTGCTGTGTGGCTGGCTCTTCGATCCGCTCCCTCCGGGGAGCGGCCCCATTGAAGCCGTTCTTGGCCTTCACCACCTCGTACCCCGTAGGCGTCGATCCGCTCCCTCCGGGGAGCGGCCCCATTGAAGCACCGTGGGCCCTGGCGGGGCGCACGTCGAGTACGAGGCGATCCGCTCCCTCCGGGGAGCGGCCCCATTGAAGCTGGATCGAGGACCCGCAGCCTGGAGACGACCACGCGCCCGATCCGCTCCCTCCGGGGAGCGGCCCCATTGAAGCTCGGCACGGTCACCCATGTCCGTTCAGCCCCTTCCTGCGATCCGCTCCCTCCGGGGAGCGGCCCCATTGAAGCGGGTGCGCCTCCAGGTGAAGCGCCTCGGGCGCTCGCGGCGATCCGCTCCCTCCGGGGAGCGGCCCCATTGAAGCTCGATTGGACCGTGTCGAATAGACGTTCGACGATGAACGATCCGCTCCCTCCGGGGAGCGGCCCCATTGAAGCGTCGGGCTCTGGTTCAGGGTCTTCACGTCGGACAGCGATCCGCTCCCTCCGGGGAGCGGCCCCATTGAAGCGAGTTCGGGAAGCCAGTTCGGCGCACGCTTCGCAACCGATCCGCTCCCTCCGGGGAGCGGCCCCATTGAAGCGACGTGTAGTGCGACGAGAGAGCACCCATCACAGCCCGATCCGCTCCCTCCGGGGAGCGGCCCCATTGAAGCGTGTCCTGGTCGTCGTCGGCCTTGGCCCACGGAGCCCGATCCGCTCCCTCCGGGGAGCGGCCCCATTGAAGCATGGCCCTGGTAACCAAGTCGGCGTGGTAAATCTTCGATCCGCTCCCTCCGGGGAGCGGCCCCATTGAAGCGGTGTGGTGGTGCCGTGGGCGTGCGTGGATGAGCGGCGATCCGCTCCCTCCGGGGAGCGGCCCCATTGAAGCTGGCGGCCGACGAGCGTCTCGTTGCGCCAGATCTGCGGCGATCCGCTCCCTCCGGGGAGCGGCCCCATTGGTGACCGGTCCGGATGGGATGTCCGATGCGTTTTGCTGCCGACCCGAACAAGGAGGTCGCGATGGTTCCCTTGCTGATCGCTTCAGCTGCCACAGCGCTTGTCCTCGCAGTGGTTCTCGTCTGGGTGGTTCGGAGCTACCTCCGGGAGAGGGCTCGCGTGAAGGCGGTGGAGACCCGCTTCAAGGGCATCCTCGACGTGGACGCCGAGATCGCAGCGCGCCGCGCCGCCCAGCAGCAGGCTGAGAAGGAGTTCGTCGGCAAGCTGGAGGCCTACCGCAACGAGGCCAACAACCAGGTCGCCGCCGGCCGTGCTGCTCTGGCGAAGGCCGAACAAGAACACGTGAAGACCCTCGAGGCCATCCAGGCGAGCAAGCTGCAGGTGGAGAAGGACATCGAGAACCTACGGGGCGACTACAAGGAGAAGCACGGCGTATTAGACCGGCTGAAGGCGGAGCTGGCCCTGCTCGAAGAAGCCGAGGAATCCGCCTCCTTCGGCATCTACAAGCCTGCCTACACCTTCGATGCGCCCGAGAGGTACAAGGAGGAGCTCGAACGCATCCGCGACAGGCAGAAGGCGCTCATCAAGGAAGGCCGGGTCGCGACCTGTGACACCCAGTGGCAGGTCGGCGGCAGCCTGGCGGCCGGCAAGCGCATGACCGCCCACTACACCAAGCTGATGACCCGGGCTTTCAACGGGGAGTGCGATGCGCTCATCTCCGGCGTGCGCTGGAACAACGTCGAGCGCATCGAGGAGCGTATCCGGTCTTCCTTGGCGGCCATCAACAAGCTCGGGAAGGACCACCAGATCACCATCACGGATGCGTACCTGGAGCTGAAGCTGGCCGAGATGCGCCTGGTGTACGAGTACGCCGAGAAGGTGCAGCAAGCCAAGGAGGAGCAGCGCCAGATCCAGGCTCAGATCCGCGAGGAAGAGAAGGCTCAACGGGAGATCGAGCGTGCCCTGAAGGAGGCTGAAGACGAGGAGATGAGGTACGCCAAGGCCCTCGAGCAGGCCCGCGCCACCGTCGAGAGCGCCAAGGGGCAGCAGCTTGAGAAGCTGAACGATAAGATCGCCCACCTGGAGCAACAGCTCCAGGATGCGCAGCAGAACAAGGCGAGAGCCATCTCCCAGGCCCAGCTCACCAAGTCGGGGCACGTCTACGTGATCTCCAACGTGGGTTCCTTCGGCGAGAACGTCTACAAGATCGGGATGACCCGGCGGCTGGAGCCCATGGACCGCGTGCGAGAGCTGGGCGACGCCTCCGTGCCGTTCGAGTTCGACGTCCACGCAATCATCTACTCGGAGAACGCCCCTGCCCTCGAGAACGCCTTGCAGAAGGCCTTCCACGAGAGCCGGCTCAATCTGGTTAACCTGCGCAAGGAGTTCTTCAGGGTGACGCTCCCGGAAATCGAGAAGGTCGCCAAGCAGCAAATGGCGGACATCGAGTTCACCCAGATCGCCGAGGCCCGCGAGTTCCGTGAGTCCATGGCCATGCGCGAGCGAAGGAGCATCCCGCCCGCCATCGACCAGCCACAGCAAGCGCTGCACTCGGCGGATCTTCCCGAGAGCCTCGACTAGGCGTTTGTGGGCGGGTCCCGGTGCGTGCGTATTTGCAACCCAGGGTGCGGCCGCATTGAACCCAATCGAAGGAGGAGGCTTACATGCAGGCCAAGTGGATCGGGGACGTCGGGGACTTCGCCAAGCTCGCCCTGCTGCGCTGGCTCGCGGGGCACACGTCGAATGACGGGAAGACGAAGCTCAGGGTGGGGATCTGCTGGTGCCTCAACGACGATATGAGGGGGAGACGGGATCTGACCAAAAGCGGGTTCAAGTACCTCCAGAAGGACTATTCCGAGGGACACGGTCTTCCCGGAGCCGACTGTAGGTTGTGGAGCCACGCGCAGAAGCTCGGGGACATGAAGAACCCGTCTATGAGCGATTTGGAGGACGCCACGCAGGACCTTCTGGACCATCGCGTTGAATTCGTCCGTTTGGCGGGGGAGCAAGGATACCTGGGCGCGATCCTGCAGCGCGAGAGGAATCACAGGTGCGAGGTCGTCTTCCTCGATCCGGACAACGGAATCAAGCTCGGTGTTGGAGCCGGTGCGGCCGGGAAGGAACACGTTGCCATCGGGGACATCAAGGGCTTCCTGGAGAATGGACGCACTGTCGTCGTGTACCAGCACGCCAACCACAAGGTGAAGTTCGATGAGCTGCTCGATGGGCTTTGCAAGGAGTTGGCGCAAGGCGATCGGTGGACGGTACGTGCACTGCGCTGGCATCGCCAGATCGCCCGCGCGTTCATCGTCGCCATGCCACAGACGGGCGACCCGGTCGGTTTGGTAGGCAAACGGATCGACGCGCTTGTGGGGTCCGGGGACTGGCATGCGCACTTCACCGAGACGACGCTCGCGTGACGCAGGGCTGCGTGTGGGCATGGGCAGCCTGCCCGGTTTCAACGCTGCAGCCCTTCGAGCTCGCGCGACTTCAGCCTCTCGGTCGCCCGGATGGCTGAAGGGGTTGGGTGGAAGGAGTGCCAGGCTTTCTGGTCGAGCGGAAGGTCGGAGACAGGTTCAATTGCTACGGCCGGCACGCGGGGCGGCCGTTGCGGCTGACCTCTGGCAGAGGTACGCTGCTCCAAGCATCACCAGGAAGAAGGAGGGATACCATGCTGGGAACGAGAATGCTGATCGTCCTCGTCGCCGTCTGCTGCGCACAGGGCTGCACCGTCGATCGGTCCTACTTGCTGCGGAAATCGGCTGAGAATCTCAAGTGCGATCGCGGCGAGATCACCATCGTGTCCCAGACCGAGAACGATGGTGGGGGCAACTTCGATTGGGTTGCGAGGTACAAGGGCAGGGACTACCACTGCGAGCATCGCTGCCCAGCCCACGTCTGTAGCTCGACCTGCAAGGAAACCGAGTCGTCCAACGCCGAGACGCAGAAGAAGGTGGCGATCGACCGGCTGTCGCTGGAGACCGGCTGCGCCGCTGACGGCATCAGGGTGCTCTCCCAGTCCGAATGGTCGAGCGGAGGCGAGGTGGCGTACCGCATCGAGGCCTGCGGGAAGACCTACGTCTGCACCCAGGCGCCTGGTCGCACGGAGTGCAAGGAGGCCCTCGCACAGTAGCCATCCGGGAGGCGGCAACCCATTCCACCCAAGTGTGCAAGCAGTTCGTGGAGAACGAGGGGTTCAAGCGCTACGTGACCGACATGGTGCAGGAACTCACCAGGGACTGAGCGGGCGTGCCGGCCGGTTGGAGGTGCTCCGCGATGACGATTCCGTCCTTCCCCGCGGCCCAGGTCGAGCAGCTCGCCCGATGCCTGGCGCAGGCGAAGTCGCACTCGCAGCTCACCGACCTGTTCGCTGAGCTTGGGATGGACGCCCCCGGCCCGAGCCAGGGCGCCAAGTGGTTAAGGATTCGTGAGGCGCTGGCAGCGCGACAGAAACGGGACGGGGTTGGCAACAATGTTGGCACCTTCGTCCAGACCGTCCTGTCACCCGTCAACTTCGTCAAGGCCAGCGAGGGCTACTACGAGAGGCTGAGGGCCGAGGTGAACTTGATTCTCGCTTTCTGCGGCCTCCATGTCGACGAGGCGGGGAAGCTCTGCCCTGTGCCGCTGGCCAGAACGCTCGACGAGGCAGCGCGGCGAGCGAGCGAGCTCCGGGCCAAGCTGGTCCAGCGAGCGGTGCACCCTGAGGTCCTGTCCTTCTGCAGGCCGGAGCTGCTCGACGGGAACTACTTCCACGCGGTCCTCGAAGCCAGCAAGAGCGTGGCCGACAAGGTCCGGAACAAGACCGGGCTGCCATGTGACGGCGCCGAACTCTTCCAGCGAGCGTTCGGCGGCAAGGCGCCGCTGCTCGCCATCAACACCCTGACGACCGACACCGAGAAGTCCGAGCAGGCGGGTTTCGCCAACCTCTTGGTTGGCCTCTTCGGAACCTTCAGAAATCCCACGGCTCACGCGCCGAAGGTGCACTGGCCGATGTCGGAGCAGGATGCCCTCGACCTGCTGTCGCTCGTGTCCTACGTCCACCGCAGGCTCGACGGCGCGGTGAGCACCAACCCCACGCTGGTGGGCACTTGACTCGTGTTCAGTCGGACGGGAGAGGCTTGCTGAGGTGCCCATCGGACCCTATTCCGTGCTACCATAAGCATTGGAAGCTGGGCCATCGCGGAAAGTTGGAAACCGGGGAGTTTCCGAACTTCCGGGGTGGCCGAGAGGCTTAAGGCGCCGGCCTGAAAAGCCGTTGGGCCGAAAGGCCCCATGGGTTCGAAACCCATCCCCTCCGTCATTCGCCCGGGGCCACAGAGTACCGTGGCCCCGGGCATTCGGTTGTTAACAAGCCCAAATGGCCCGCCAGGTTCATTACCCACTCAACCTATCGAAAATGCTGCCGATCCGGGGCGCCCGGGGAACGGTTTTTCAGCCTAACTGCCCGTAACTCCAGCCAACGGGGGTGAATGGCATTCAAGAGGCCGTCTGTTCGATCCCGGTCAGCTCCATGACTTGAGAAGGGACCCACCTTCCTGGTGGGTCCACACACGCGCGTGAAGATGAACCGAGCCCCTGGGACACCGCCTGATGGGCGGCCGATTGGGCTCTCCCCACAGCACGTGGGGCTGAACCGCTCGGCTGCGTGGTCCTACTGGCCTGCGCGGCCCTCCCTCCCCACGCCCCCGTGGGGCGGGACCGATCAACTTGCGCGAATCCCGCGGACCCATTCCGCTCAGAATGGGGCTCGAAATGGGCTCTAGTCGAGACGTTTCACCCTACTAACCAAGGCTGCATCGATTGGGAAGCACTCATCGCACGCTTGATGCAATTCCGGTGAGTACTTGCACTCGTCACAGGTTCCCATCCCGTGAAATAGCCTGGTGATCACGCCTGCATCTTTTGCAACTTGAATCAGGGGTTGGTAGTCCCCATCGCCTGCCAGAAGGGCAATCATCGCGGCGTTTTTTTGAAGAACAACACGTACAACGTCGATTGCCAACTGAACATCAACCCTCTTCTGCTGAAAGATGGTATTCCCATTTTCGTCGGTACCGCGGGGCCTAAGGATTCCGAGACGTACTTCGAACCGATCCATCGAGCGAATTCTCGCAAAAAACGACTGTTGAGTGTTGTATGCCTTTTTCTGCTCAAGAGTTGGGTTTGTGGGTGGCATCCACCTTGGGCAGTGGTAGTAGTACGCGCGGTGGCGCTCTTGGCCCATTGCCATTTCTGTTGCCAACTTGTCGATATCGATTCGTGCCCTGTTGTGCTCTAACAGGGTCAACTTGTCGAGGTATCCACCGTCGATAAAAATGGCGATTGGTCCGCTAGCAGCCATGTCCCCTCCCGAAAAAAAATGGCAGCGTAGGACACGCTGCCAGAAATACTTGCCTACCGTAATCACCTCGGTCGCATAGCGCCGCGGGTCACGGCAGGCGAAATTCTGGAATGATGCTAGGTTCGGAACGATTCCTTGTCAAGGGAAAAATACCCCAGCAAGGATCGACCCGAAGTCCTCCGGGTCCTGCCTCTGCGACAACTGCAAGGCTCTCTTGAAGGAGCAGCTTGCCGCCAAAGAGGTGAGGCTGAGGGTCCTTCGAGAGGGCGCCGCCAAGATACTGGTGACGACGACCGGCAGCATCGACGGCCGCCGGGTCGCAGCCTACCTGGGCGTCGAGTGCACCGAGAGCACGGTTCTCACATTCAATGGGCACTTGACTGGGGACGAGTGCCGGAGCGCCGAACAGGACGCGCTCGAGGCCCTCAAGATACTCGCCGTGGAGAAGGGCGCCGATGCCGTGGTCGGGCTCGGCCTTTCCATGACCCGATTCTCCGAAGATATGCTTATTTTGGCCCTGATCGGCACCCTGGTGCGGCTGGAGCCGGTCAAGTAGGCCCTGCCCAGCCCGCTGGCAGGTGGTGGGTGATGGGACCTGCGGCGGCAGGCGGGGCTTGCCCACCCAGGTAGGCAGGGCTACCATCTTTCCCAGGATCAACTCGGAGGACCGGGATGCGTACAGCCCACCTGGCAGCCGCCTTGCTCAGCTCGAGCATCGCCCTGACAGCTACCATCGCCCTCGCCCAAGACCGCCCCATCGTGGCGGTGTTCCGCATCGAGGACAAGGCCCACGCCGCCGACAAGGCGACCCTGGACCAGCTCACCGACTACCTGGGCGCGGCCATCGCCGAGGGCGGGGTGTTCAGGCGGGTGCCGCCGGGCGACCTGGTCAAGGCCCTCATGGCCCAGACCACCGAGAGCTACAAGGAGTGCTACGACCAGAGCTGCCAGATCGAAATCGGGCGGGAGGTGGCGGCCACGAAGTCCCTGTCCACCCGCATCCTGAAGCTGGGCAGCACCTGCACGGTGACCGCGGAGCTCTACGACCTCAAGACCAAGGCGACCGACGTGACCGCAAAGGAGAGCGGGCCCTGCGGGGTCGATGGGCTCATGGCCTCCCTGGACAAGGTCGCGGCCACCCTGCGGGCCTACGGCTCGACCGGCAAGGTCTCCGGCTTCCAGGAGGGCAAGTTGGGCGGCAAGACCGAGACCTGGGACGTCGGCAGCGGCGAGGAGGTGGTCGTCGCCTTCACCGCCCGGCCCGAGGCCGCGCTGGTCATGGTCGACGGGAAGCTCCTCTGCCAGAAGACGCCCTGCTCGAAGAGCTTGCCCTCGGGCGCGCACCAGGTCTCGATGCAGTCGGAGCGGTACCAGGAGCGCAGCGAGCGTGTGGTGGTGGTCAAGGGCGCCAGGCTCGACTGGGAGCTCAGGCCGGCCTTCGGCTGGCTCACCGTCCGCTCGGCGCCAGCCGGGCTGCCGGTCAGCATCAACGGCCAGGCGTCCGGGAACACTCCCCTGGAGAAGAAGGAGCTGGCGCCCGGTGGCTACGAGGTACTGGTTGGCGGGCCCTGCCACGCGGAGGCCGGCGAGCGGGTAAAGGTGGAGCTCGGCCAGGTCCGTGAGGTGGCGGTAAGCCCGGCGGCCAGGGAAGCAGGCCTCGAGGTGAAGGCCAGGGACGGTGCGGGCAACGACCTCGAGGCGGACGTCCTGGTGGACGGGCAGAAGGTAGGCGTGACCCCGGGCAGGTTCAAGGTCTCGGTGTGCGCCAAGGAGGTCGAGCTGCGGCACGCCAAGGTAGGGTCGGTGAAGAAGGCGCTCAGCCTCGTGGAGAAGCAGGTCAGCAAGGTGGAGGTGGAGCTGAAAGCTATCCCGGATGGAATGGTTCTCATTCCGGCAGGGGAGTTCATGATGGGCTGCAGCCAGGGGGACGGAGAGTGCCTTCTTAACGAGAAGCCGCAACACCGGGTTTGGGTGAGCGAGTTTCTGCTAGATGCGACCGAGGTGACGGTGGCGGCGTATGCACGATGCGTGGAGGTCGGGCGGTGCAATGTGCCGAGAGCGGTAGGCGCTCGCACCTGGGGCGCAGTGGGGAAAGAGCAGCACCCGGTGAACTGCGTGGACTGGAGCCAGGCCAAGGGTTACTGCGAGTGGGCTGGCAAGAGGCTGCCGACTGAGGCAGAGTGGGAGAAGGCGGCGCGGGGAGGGGCCCCGGGGGCGAGGTACGACGACCTCGAGGCGATTGCCTGGTACGAGGGCAACTCAGGCGGGGCGACCCACCCCGTGGGCAAGAAGCAGCCGAATGCTTTTGGACTGTACGACATGCTGGGGAACGTGTGGGAGTGGTGCGCGGATCGGTATGAGGAGGGCTACTACAAGGACTCACCGAACCGCGACCCGGTCGGGCCGAGCATTGGGGAGGACCGAATTCTGCGGGGCGGGTCCTTTGACAACGGCACGTGGGGCGAACGCGCCTCCTTTCGTTTCAAGTATCACTCGAGCGACGGGCTCGGCAGTCTCGGCTTTCGTTGCGCTGGGTCCGCGTCCCCCGGCGAAGAGATGCTGGCCGTGGAGCCAAAGGCGGGCGTCAGGGCAGCTGGTCTTCAGGGTGGCAGCCACGCGCTCGATTGGATCTTCAGCCGCCCGGCCGGTATTGAGTTCACCAAAACCGAGGTGACTGTGGCGCAGTACAAGGCCTGCGTGGAGGCGGGCAAGTGCAGCGCGGTAGACGCTGGAGATTCTACGAAATACTGCAACTGGGACCAAGTCGGCCTGGAGGCTCACCCAGTCACCTGCGTGGACTGGAACCAGGCGGTAGCCTTCTGTGAGTGGGCTGGCGGCCGGCTGCCGACGGAGCAGGAGTGGTACGCGGAGGCTTCAGATGGCGGCAAGAGGAGGTACCCCTGGGGTGACCAGGAAGTGAGCTGTGACCGGGCGATCTGGGAGCAGGGAGGCGAAGGCTGCGGGAAAGACGCGACCTGGCCGGTGTGCTCGAAGCTCGCGGGGAACAGCGTGAGTGAGCTGTGTGACATGAGCGGGAACGTCTGGGAGTGGACCTCTTCCTCGGAGGGCTCCAACCGGGTGTTGCACGGGGGCTCGGGTAGCAGCGCCGATCCGGGCGACCTGCTCGCATCGGCCCGGACCGGAAGCGACCCGACGTCCAGGTACAACCGCGATGGGTTCCGGTGCGCGCGGTCGGCGAAGCCCTGACGAAGTGGGGCCGTGGTGGGGCTGTGACTCTGCACCACAGGACGGTTCCAGACGGACCAGGACGAGGAAAGCATGGCCCTGAGGAGAGGCCCAACGGCTGACCGCCCATGGCAGGCGGATACCGGCGTCCGTCTGGGGACCTATAGGGGACCTGACTCTGCGGAACTGGAGGGTACGAGGCGGCACAGGACGGAACCAGACGGGACGAAGCATCTCGGCGTCTGCACAGTGAAAATGGTCTAACGGCACACGCCATCATCGTTTATTGAAAAGCAGCTCGGACAAATTCGAGTCCCGTCCACCCCGTAACTTCAACAGCCCCCTACCTCCTGGTAGGGGGCTGTTGAAGTTTCGGGCTCGCCGGTCTCAACTCTCACTCATGCGGGCAGCGAGCGAAGCGAGCTGTACGGGCCCCGGTCGGAGACCGGGGCCCGTGTGAGAGTCCCGCCATCGCAGGACGACGGCGGCGAGGACGCCGTCCACCCATGATCTGACGGCCAACTCCGTTCCTTGCTCCCGCGGTTCGGCCCGTACCGCGGGCTGAAGCCGGCGAAGCCGTCCCATGGGGTTGGGGACCGCGGCCACGATGCCCGGCTTCGCTGGGCAAGCCCCCTCGGGGGGCTGGGAGCAGAGGCCTGGGGTCAAACACCACTGCAACGAGCGCTCGCCCCGTCGCTCCGCGGGCCTCCTCATGGCTCGGGCGGTCGAGGAAGAACCGCCCTTCGCCCGGTGAGACCCACTCCGCCTCGCCCCCTGGGTGTCAGCCACCCAGGCGGCGGGGGATCCGTGGGACCGGTGCCTGCGTGCGCCTACCGGGCCGAGAGGATCTGCTTGACCTCGGCTCGCACGAGCTGCGCCACGCCGTCGGCGACCTTCGTCATCCCGGCCGCCGAGAGCATGTAGACCTTCCCCTCCGCCGACACCGGCGAGATCACCAGCAGGTCGTTGTCCGGGGGGCGGATGCTCACCGTCGCGCCGGTGCGGAGGGCCGCCGCCTGCTCCTCGGTGGCGCCCTGCACCTTGAGCATCGCCGCGGGCGGGAGCAGCCCCGCGATGATCGCCTTCCCGTCCACCATCACCCCCTGCGTCTCGCGGGCCCACATGTCGAGCCAGGTCCCCGCGAAGCCGGGCAGCCGCGCCGCGAGCGCGTCCCGCGGCAGCCCCTTCACCAGCGCCTTGGTGAGCCCGAGCGGGCCCATCTTCGCGTCGTCCACCTGCGGGAAGGGCAGTTCGGCCGCGGTCGCCAGCTCGCCGAGCGCGCTGCGGATCTCGTTCTTCGGGTCCATGGTGATCTCCTCCCCCCGCTGGGTTCGCCTGGAGCGGGGTGGCCAGGCCGGCTGTTGGACGGAGCTCTCCGGGACTTTCCTGATTCCCCATCGCCCAGGTGCCTGCCTCTTGATGACGCCTGGTGACGCGCCCTCGACACGCGCCCATCGAACAAGATCGAGGGGGGAATCGGCCGGCACCCGCGAGGGGGGGAGACCCACTCCGCTCGTGGCAGGTGATCTGCCTGGGGAGGCCGCCCCTCCAGGCTTCGACGCCCTTCTGCTTCTCCCTTGTAGAATGCCCGGATGGGGGCGCACGGACGATCGGCGAACGTCCGGCCGGGTTCCCGGGTGCCCCGACCTGCGGGAAGTGGTACTATCGGTTCGAACCGGATTCGAGGGAAAGGGGACGGAGATGCCGAACCTGGGGCGTGCAGGCTTGTCGCTGGTGCTCGTTGCTGTTCTCGGCTCTGTGGGCTGCGGCGGGGGAGGAGAGACCTGCACACCCGAGGCCAGCACGATCTGCATCCAGGGCGTGACCTACTGGGTGGACTCCTGCGACGTGCGGGGCGAGGTGGCCGAGAGCTGCCTGTGCGGCTGCGCCGAGAGCGGCCTCACCTGCCGCGGCGCGTGCCCCTGCGAGCCCGAGTGCGCGGGCAAGGTGTGTGGGGGCGACGGCTGCGGCGGGAGCTGTGGGGAGTGCACTGCCCCCGCGGTCTGCCAGCCGGACGGCACCTGCGCGTGCATCCCCGCGTGCACCGGCAGGGAGTGTGGGGACGACGGCTGCGGCGGGAG
>Ga0116153_10001237_pt1 | contig 25074 bp, 21 predicted proteins | sample AD_UKC028_MetaG_FD_89896 | JGI IMG/M metagenome (GOLD analysis project Ga0116153, IMG submission 89896) | Active sludge microbial communities of municipal wastewater-treating anaerobic digesters from USA - AD_UKC028_MetaG | ecosystem: Engineered > Bioreactor > Anaerobic > Digestate | place: USA...
GGAACTCTCCAATTACCAGCGGCATGACCGCACTCCTCATCTTGTCCATTATTATGAAGGGTTTTTCTGTAAGACGCAGTTCGCCGGGGTGAAGGCTCACATCGCTGTCTGCAAGATTATCGAACTTACCGAAAGGTATGTAGAGTATTCGAGCATCTATGACGAAGCCGGATTCTATGGAACCGACGACGTAAAGAAAGCAACCGAAGCTTTCTCGGAAAGCAGCACCCAGATCAAAGCCTTCAGCGAAACACTGAAGGAAATGTTCAAAGACGAAGGCTTGGAGATAATCTCCGGGTATAAGCTGTAGATTACAAAAACAGCCTCACAGAATTGTGGGGCTTTATTCGAACCGCGATATCGTTTAATGTTTGTAATTATAATTGCAGGGTATATACTGAAATAGTAGGAGAATATATTCATGCTTATAAAAACCGTCGAAGTAAAAAATTTCAGGGCAATAAGAGATGAGGTTCTCCAGTGCGATGATCTCACCGCTTTGGTAGGACGGAATGGAAGCGGAAAATCTTCTTTCCTCTACGCCATTGACATCTTTTACAACGTATCTGCCCCTATATCCCAAGAAGATTTCTGGGATCGTGATGTAAATGTCCCTATAGAAATAAGGGTAACCTTCGGTGGTCTTCGCGGAGATGAAAAGGAAGAATTCGGCCACTACATAAAAGACGAGAAACTAATTGTCTCCAAAAAAATCTTCTTTGAAAACGGCAAATTGTCTCAGCGCTATTACGGTGCTGCGCTGCAAATACCCGAGTTTGCGTCGATAAGAGTAATAACTGGGAAGAGGGATCGTATCAGTGCCTGGAATGAATTGCTTGAAACGGGAACATTTGCAGGCCTAGGCGGGAAGGCTAAAACGGCGGATGACGTTGAACGCCTTATGTCAGAATACGAGACAAACCATCCCGATCTCATGCAACCGATAGAGCGAGAGGAACAGTTCTTTGGTCCGCGTAGCATAGGTGGCGGCAAACTAGACAAATTTACCAAATATGTTCTTGTCCCTGCCGTAAGGGAAGCGTCTGACGAAGCAAGCGGGAAGAAGGGTGCAATATATCAATTGCTGGATATGATTGTTTTGCGAAAGGTCAATGCCCGGAAAGACATTCAGGATTTTAGGTCAGAGTTCGAGGAAAGAGTTAAAAAGCTTTACAGTTCAGATAACTTAACTGAGCTGCCTGCACTTGGAGATTCTATTTCTGAGACCTTGGAGAAGTTCTCGCCAGGCTCACAGTTGCGGTTGAGATGGGATGAAGTGAAACCGCCGGAAGTTCAGCTTCCAGCGGCAAAGGCTACCTTGATAGAAGACAATTTTGAAGGTGAGATAAACTATAAAGGACATGGGCTACAGAGAGCCTTGATTGTCACATTGCTTCAACATCTCGCCATGACCGCTCCTTCACCGCCGCCAACAGAGGGCGGAACGGAAGAAGGCGCTGCCAATGAGCAAGAGGTCAAGGAAACAGCACAAGGACCTGATCTCATCTTGGCAATAGAAGAACCTGAACTATATCTTCATCCCTCCAGATGCCGATATTTTTCAGACTTGTTATTTCAACTCATTGATAAGCCGGATCTTGGCTCAGGTTCGAGAAATCAGGTTATCTATGCAACTCATTCGCCATATTTCGTTGATCTCTTTCGCTTCAATAGAATCAGGATGGTCCGCAAGAGCCCGTCGGAAGAAGCGGATATTCCTCAGACTACCGTCCGCGCCTTCACATTGGAACAGGCTGCAAAAAACCTCGCAGAGGTCTGCGAAGAAGATCCTGCGAGGTTCACAGAAGACAGTTTCCGGGCCAGGGCCATGTCGGTGATGAACACCATTGTTAATGAGGGTTTCTTTGCCGATGCGGTTGTGGTTGTCGAAGGGCAGACGGAGTTAGGCGCATTGTGGAGACTCCAAGATATCTTAAAAGCAAACTGGCCTCAGCTTGGAATCGCCATTGTTCCGGCAGGAGGGAAGAACAATATAGACCGGCCCGTAGTCGTTTTCAGGGGTTTTAATATTCCAACCTACTTTGTATTTGATGGGGACATAAAATTCAAGGGCAAGACCGACAAAGAAACAATACGACGAAACCGTTGCCATCTGCGCTTGGCAGGAGTCGCCGCGGAAGACTTTCCTGAAACGCAGGTTCACAATACATGGGCGGTCTTCGAAGAGAATTTTGAAGGACTGATGAAGAGTGAATTGGGCGAAGAATATTTCCTATCGCTGTGTGATAAGGTTGCATCGGAGCTAGGATACCAAGAGCCTAGCAAAGCTCTCAAGAACATAGAAGGATCGGCCTGCTTTATTGAAAAAGTTTATGCCGATGGGAAAACATTGCCCATCTTAGAATCGGTTGTGAATAACATTACGCAACTATGTGAGAAGCTCAAGAGGATGGCATAACACGGACTCGCTCGAAATGCATAAAGAGACTCTCTTCCGGTTGTTTTTTGACCCTGACTCTTTTCGAATTAATCCAATAGATCATCAGAGGACAGTGAATGCTAATCCCAGTCTCAACAAGATGATTTTCTCTACAAATAGTTTTCTTATGCAATAACCCGGACTTGACAACTGCATTATACGTGCTGTATACTTGTGTATAATGATTGACGACAAACTTAAACCAAAAGAATCAGAAGCGCTCAAGAGCATCAGGAACTACTTTATGCATCGCGGCAAAATCCCTTCAATGCGAGAATTGATGGCTTCTTTGGGATACAAGTCCCCTCGCTCCGCGACCTTGATTATCGATAGCTTAATAAAAAAAGGTTTTCTGAAAAAAAGACCAGATGGGGAAATACAGCTAATCAGAGGTTCCGAAAATGATGTTTACCATGAACGCACGGTGAATATTCCGCTTGTCGGAAGAGTGGCGTGTGGACTGCCGATACTTGCGGAGGAAAATATAGAAGCAATGCTTCCTGTTTCGACAAAGCTTGCACATCCAGGATCAAGATATTTCTTCCTTAGAGCAATAGGCGACTCGATGAACGAAGCGGGTATTGATGATGGCGATTTTGTATTGGTCCGGCGACAACAGAGCGCGAATGATGGCGACATCGTAGTTGCCCTTATTGACGATGAGGCAACTATAAAGGAATTTCATCGAAAGAAAAGCGCCGTAATTCTTAAGCCGAGATCATCCAACAAAAAACATCAGCCAATTATTCTAACAAGTAATTTTGAGATTCAGGGAGTTGTCGTGACGGCAATTTCCAATTTTGAATAAGGGGGCAATATTATGAGAAACAAAAACATTCATACCGTTCCTGCTGGGAACAAATGGGCTGTGAAGCAAGAAGGAAATAAAACACCGCTTTCGACTCATAACACAAAATCAAATGCCATGCAGAAGGCAGCTACCCAGGCCAAGAAGGACCACGTTGAGCATGTAATTCATGGCAAGGATGGCAGGATTCAGGACAAAGACAGTTATGGCAAAGATCCCAATCCGCCTAAAGATAATAAACATTAGGACAAGAATATATGGCATTCGAGATAGATTACATACCAGTCGGTGATGGAGAGCGAAGTGGCGATGCAATTGCCCTGCGTTTTGGTAATCTCTACGGTCCACGGTCTGAGCAGGAAGTTGTAATTATCGATGCTGGATTTGAAGATTCAGGGGAGCAATTAGTTAAACACATAAACCAATTTTATGACACCAATATAGTTGACATAGTCATTTCAACTCATCCTGATATGGATCATGCATCGGGATTAAAAGTGATATTGGATAAGATGGAAGTAAATAATCTTGTGATGCATAAACCTTGGGATCACGCGGCGGAGATTAGAAATCTGTTCAAAAATGGCAGGATAACAGCGTCTGGACTTGAAGATAAATTGGAAAGGTCTTTACAGGGTGCAAGCGATCTTGAAACTCTTGCTACAAGAAAAGGAATTCCTATTTACGAGCCTTTTCAAGGTCTTACGGATTTTAATAAGGTCATGCATGTTCTGGGACCCTCAAAGGCTTTCTACGAAGAATTATTACCTCATTTTCGAGGGACTCCTGAACCAGCAAAAGAATTATCTTTTTGGGAACCAGTAAAGAAGATTGTCGACGAAGCGATTCAATGGATTAAAGACAACCCCTACATCGATCTTCTTGATGACGACGAGGATACTACTTCGCCGGAAAACAATACTAGCGCGATTATATTATTCAATATCGAAGGCCACAAATTATTATTTACCGGGGATGCTGGTAAAACCGGCTTGCATCTGGCCGCCGATTATGCTGAAGGCATAGGCATCGCGTTAACTGATTTGCAGTTTTTTGATGTGCCACATCACGGGAGCAAACGGAATCTGAGCAGTAGTGTGCTCAAGAGAATTAAAGCAAGTACAGCGTATATTTCAGCGGCAAAGGAATCCAAAAAACATCCAGCCAAAAAGCTTACTAATGCGTTGAAAAAGCATGATATGAACGTCTACGTGACAAAAGGAAACTCACGTCTTCATCATTTTAATGGGAATATTCGAGGATGGGGGGCTGCCTCTCCAGAGCCTTTTCATGATTATGTTGAGGAATAAACAAATAATCTCAAGAAGAGATTATTGGAAAGTGCCTGCGGAATTATATGACTAGACCACTCAGTTACTACGCAGAATCAGGAAGTGTTCCTCTTATGTTCCATCTCCTGAACGTTGGTGAGGGTTTAATGGTATTACTGATCTACCCTGATCAAACCACCATGCTTTATGATTGCAATATCACTCAGGATAATAAGAACTGGATAATCAATTATCTTAAGGCTAACATACCGCTACGCTACAGCAAGGAAGAACAAAAGAAAACCCAGTGGATAGATATTTTTGTTAATTCGCATCGCGATCAAGATCACTATAGGGGTTTAAAGGAAGTAAGAGCGGTCTTTGACATCAAATCAATATGGGATTCTGGAGAGACCGGGGCAACTACTCAAGATGACGATTACAAATATTACATGCGGCTCAGGCTTGATCTTATAAAAAAATATGGAGACAGTGCCGTAATAGTGCCCCTCCCTTCCCGAAAATCATTTTTTGAATTCGGAGGATCTCAGGTCTACTGTTTGTGCTCTTCGGAAGAATTCAGTGATAAAGATAGATCAAAACAATTGAGAGAAGTACTTGAAGCCAAGATACAGCACACAAATTCAATAGTGCTACTAGTGAAATACGCAGGTAGATCAATCTTGCTGCCCAGCGATTCTGACTGGAAAGCTTGGCAGGAAAAGATTGTTCCAAACTTTAACCAGGATGGTTTCCTGAAATCCAATATTCTAGTTGCCAGTCATCATGGCTCACGCTCTTTCTTTACTGATGAAAATCTCAACGACACAATTGATGTGGAAGCCAATCCTGATACTACCTATGTGGAATCAATTGATTATATTGACCCGTCAATCGTTCTGATACCTTGCGGAGACTACGAATCGGCCAGGCATCCGAATAAAGAGGCCTTACAGATATACAAAGCCAAAGCGACCCACGGTCAGGTATATACAACTCAAGAAAAGGGCAGTTTCTGCGGTTTTATTGATAAGTTTGGGAGATGGAGTGTGATTCCCGCAAGATTCAAACCTGTAGATAAGTCGTCAGTTTCATTTGACATCCGGTGTCAGCTTAATTACAAGGGAAATCTTTACAAAGGGATAGATGGAGGCATGTTTCCTATAGGGGGGAGTTTAGATTTTTCCATAATAGGTCATGGCGGTCTGACAGATCCCGTTTCCTCAGTCAACACTTATTGGGAAGTATCGAATGGTGGAATAAATTCTTTTCACGAACATCAGGAAATATATTACAAAGGAGACAATGAGAAAGGAAATAAATTTGAATTTCACCGGGCTGTTGCCTATGAAGGTAGGCATTTGCTTAGATGCAGAGTGAGAAATACGAAAAAGGGATTTGACGTGACAAAAATATTCGTCGTAAACGGTTTTAAGGATGATTGAGTTATGGGCATCACAGACAAAATAGATAAATATGAAATAAGAGCGAGGATAATTCCTGGTCTTTTGTTGTGCCTTCCCGTCTTAATCACTATCGGTGCTGTGGGTCTTGATTATTTCAATTGGCTAACCTCAATCCTTGGCAGCGCCTTCATTAGTATTGTCTTAAGCTATGGACTGTCAATGTTATTACGTCACGGTGGTGTGGATTTACAGCAGAAGATGTATACAAAGTGGGGAGGGGCTCCATCCACAAGGTTTCTTAGATGGTCCGATGTGAACCTATCAGATCAAAAGAAAGTGATCATCCATAATAAGATCAAGAAGGATTTTAAAATACAATTGTGTTCAAAAGAAGAGGAAAGCGCAAGACCCAAAGACGCGGATCGAGTGATTAATGACGCCTTTGATTCCATACGAGAGAAGATACGAGCAACGAAGAAAATGGGGAGATTATGGGAAATTCATAATATGGAATACGGCTTTTATAGGAATTTCTTGGGCTCCTGGCATTGGGGGCTCATCCTATCGATATCGGGCATTGCTATTCTTCTGGCGATTTATTTCTATGGGTCAAATAAGGATATTAAGTTTTTGTTGGCTGTTGGCATAAATATTGTTTATGGCATTATTCTATCGGGATATGCTCTTGCTCAAGGCGAGAAAAATCTGAAACATTCCGCAGAGCAATACGTCCGGTCAGTGATAGAGGCCTATCTATCATTAAAATAAATCCGGAACATTTTATCTCGGTAAAACCAGTCTTTCTAAGGAATCAGGAGTTTTGACCGGTTCGCATATTAATGATATAATTGAGATATAACCTCTTGAGATAACTGGTAAACGCTTTAAACAATCATTGAAAATATCAAAAGCATACATAATTAATATGATTCATCGCAATGCCTAATTCATTCAAAAGAACGCTCTTCTGGGATGTGGAACAAGTTGATGAAAGAGCCAACAGCAAATTCATAATTGAAAGGGTCCTCAACTTTGGCGATGAGAACGATTTTCAAAGGGCTCTGGAGCTATATGGAAACAAGAAGATAATAAGCGTAATACTCGAAAGCAGGAACCTTAACAAGAAGTCCCTCGTTTTCTGGTGCCAATATTTTAATCTTGATCCAAATAAATGTTCAATCAGTCAATCAACAACAAAACAAAGCTTGTTCTGGAAAAGATAGCCCAGAGCGGTCTTTCGGATAGTTTTTACCTTGGGGGCGGCACTGCTCTTGCTATTCAGCTTGGACATCGTGAATCAATCGATCTGGATTGGTTTTCTCAAAATGATTTTTCAAACGCTGCTGCAAAAGAAAAGTTATCCTCTCTCGGAAGACTGGAGATTGTCGGAGAAGAAGATGGGACTATCAATGCAACGCTTGATGAAGTCAAAGTGAGTTTTCTTCGATATAAGTATTCACTTCTTTATCCCTTGGTTGATTTTGAAGGAGTGAAATTGGCTGACGAACGCGATATTGCGGCAATGAAGATTGATGCGGCTTCATCTAGGGGAAGCAAGAAAGACTTCATTGACATATATTTTCTGCTCAAAAAATACACACTTGAAAATCTCATCGGATTTTTTGAACAAAAATACAAAGATATAAATTACAATAAGCTTCATATCCTCAAGAGCCTTACATATTTCGAAGATGCTGAAAATGAACCGCTGCCGAAAATGATTCAAGAAGCGGATTGGGATGAGGTGAAACAAAACATCCGAGAAAAGGTTAATGAAGCAATGATTCCCTAAATATACTTTTTCTGTATATTACAAGAAACGACAACAATCCGGATTCTGTTCTTCTTTGAAAATATTGCCATCTAAAAATTGTGTCTACCACGCCAACAAACACCACCTTTGCTATCTGGAAAACCTATAATACACTAGAAAGACCTTTAATAATTCATAATTAATTTTGCCCAAATCGTTACAGACAAAAAATCTCTATTTTAAGCGATAAAGTCCGTGTTTACGCCCGTTCTCAAACACCTCCTTTCTAGGGAGATACCGATTTTGACCTAGAGCATTGCTCGCAAAAACATTTCCTTCCTCATAGTTGGAAATGGAGCAGTGTGGTCAAGACCAGCTGGTCGACTTATTGGTTCGCCAATAGGAACAGCAACGGCTTAACCAAGCCAAATAATTGGTAGTCATATCTCTTGTACAAGGGTATGCATAGACTCAGGACTAATCACAAAAAATTGAGAGCAAAACTGTAACTATTTGGTTGCAGTTTTTTGTTTATGAAAACCCAAAAAAGCGCCGTAGAAAGAAAGGCATTCTACGGCACAGACACACGCTTTAACCAACAAAAAACCACCCTAGAAAGCAGGACGGACCAGGGAATAGACGCGCGGCGAAATCCGACAATCGCCGACCTCATGGAAGACTTCCTAGAGTATGCGAGATACGAGTTGAACTTCTCTCCACAGACGATTATTAAATACAGAGATTCCATCCGATGCTTCATGCGCGACATAGAGAATAAGCCCGTCGAAGATCTTGACGTCCAGGACTTCCTTCATCTTAAAAAAGTTATGATGGATAGGGGAGCCAGCGAAGCCAGGATCTCAAGCGTGGTTTATGCTATGAGAAGCTTTCTATCCTACTGTCAGAACTTTTTGAAGCTTTCCACTTTAGCTCCGAAGCAAATTCGGCCTCCAAAACGATACAGAAGAGAGGTAATCTTTTTAACCAAGGAAGAAATAGAACGATTTATCAAAACCATAAACGTAAAAACATGGAACGGATTCCGTTTCCGGGTGCTTGTCGAAGTGCTTCTGGGAACCGGAATGAGAATAGGGGAAACTTTGTCGCTTAACCGCAAGAGCATAAACTGGAACCGAAAGGAGGCGAAAGTAGTCGGGAAAGGCAACAAAGAGAGGCGAGTATTTTTCACCCAAAGGTCCCTGGACTGGCTGCGAAGATATCTTGAAGCTCGCGATGATTCTCATGAAGCCGTATTTGTAACAAAGAGGCCCATTGCGAGACTTCACCGCGATGATATCTGGAGATTCTTCGACCGGCACAGAAAACTTGCCCGGATAGATAAGAAATTAACCCCTCACATTCTCCGGCATACCGTTGCCACTAATCTTGTTTTCAACGGCTGCCCGATAGTTCATGTAAAGGAGATCCTCGGCCACGAAAGACTTGATACGACCTGCAAGTATTATCTTGGCGTCGACAAAGAACAAGCCAAGAAGGCGCACCGGCAGTATTTGAGTTTTGTGAGTTAACGCAACGCAACCTAAAGAAAGGGTCTAACCCTATGATACACCGTATAAATTTCTACACACACCAGCATAATCCGCATACACGGGTAGTTTTTTTAGAATTCGGTTGACTGCTAATCTTCTTTGTGCCAATGTTCCAACGTTGGGATCAAGTCTAGCCCTTAATGTTGAATCTGAGGCCATAGCATCCGAGTACTGATCTATAAGAAGTCGAGTTTGCGTAACTACATCCTGGTGTAATGCTTGCATCGGATCAAACGGGGGAGTGGCTCGGAACGGCAACGAGTGAATGTGTCGTCTTCCGAAAGCTCCTTCTGGCTGAAAGTCGCGGATCACGTCATTAATTGCCTCGCTATTTAGCAATCCTGTGAGATATAGGGCCTCTTCAAATGTTTCAACGCAAGCCCAGTTCAGTGTCTGATCTATTATAAGTCGACCAGCGCGAAGACTATCTGCGTTACAGAATGCAGAGCACACGATTTCTCCGCTAGTCCCCGTCAAGACAATGTGACCGCTTGGTCCTATTTGTTGCTGGACGAGCTTACCACGAGTATTGATGAGAGTCCAAATATTAGCAACAGTCCCAGAAGGACCACCTGTTGCGGAGCAAATTTGCCGAAATGCGCTAGCTACTGACGAACCCATAGCTATTAGTTCCATATCGCCTAAGGGTTCCCATAGTTCGTTCTCACCTTTCCGGATTGGAAGCAAAGCACGTAGCGGGATGGCAAGGTGGAAGGGTGTGAGCAAGTTTGAAGTGAGCACATCAAAAAACAGGTCATCCGGAAGGACGCATGGCATCAAGCGAAAATCCTTCTGTTTCTTTGCGTCTTTGATGGCGAAAGCTAGGGGGCTTATTTGAGGATCGATTGGTTTTACGTACCACTGAGCTCGACCTTGATCCGCAGGAACCGCTGTTAGCTCGTGGAAGAAGAGTGAACGCGGCATGATATCAGCTCCTTGACGGAAACTTGCTGGATCAAAGAATCCTACAGTTCCTGCTGGCATCGCATGTTCACTCCATGCGGTACGATTACCTTGAACGTTAAGATGAATCCTCACTGGAGTTTCGCCAGATTCGTCCACTCGGAACCCAACAAGCACGGAAGACTGGATTGCTGCGGGACTTTTGGATCCTATGAGGGCCGCTCCACGATTCTTGAATGTTGTTTCAGGCATGCGCCACACTTCTTCGACGTTGAAGTCGACGGGCTTATCAGCAACGCTGTAGGCCGCATTACGGAACGGATTATGGTTGTAGCCGGTGAGCACAGAATCAGGGACTATGCATCCAACCTTTGCGCCGGGTCTCAAATACCGATCCACTGCATGTAGTAAGAAAATAGTAGACATTTCGATGTGTAAAAATGAAGGGCCGGGCGGTTTTATACCAAATTGCTCGGCTTTTTTACGCAAAGCGTCTCGGTATGGATTGTCCGCTATTCGGCTCAACGCCAACCACGGAGGATTGGAAACTAATCCATTGAATTGTCCGGCAACCACTCCTGGTCGATAGCTGTTGCGTAGTATGAAGGCCCAAATTCCATTACGTCCTTCCCGATTAAGCTGATCCACGGTTTCGGTAAAAGACTTGAGAAATGTTTTTGCCGATCCAATTTGGTCGGTATTAGGTTCTTCTATGGCGCTTGACAGCGCCGAACGCGTGGCAGTTTCGAGAACCGAATCGTTTACAAGGATCGGCTTGTCGCCTCCAGACATGGCCAATTCGTAACATCTATCGATAATTGCATCAAATGCTCCTTGAAAACCGGGCGAAATCAGAAAACGTGGCAATTCAAGAGAAGTGCCAGCAATATGTAAACGATGGAATTCTTGCGTTTCTTCAAGGCCAAGAGTAGAAGACAGGGGCGTGATCGCAAACAGGGAATCGGCATGATAGATCGGAATTGAAATTGAAAAAGTGCCCAATGGTTCAAGCCAATCGCGGGCAGCGAGAACCCAACTGATTTTGGCCAAGATGACGGCGAGAGGATCAATATCAAAGCCGGTGATCGTTAGCGCAAGCTCTCTTACCCGGACATCGTGATCTTTTTCTGGGATGCTGGAAGAAATAAGTTCCTTTGCCGCTAGCACTGCTTCAACAATCATAGCGCCCGATCCACAGCACATGTCCACCAAGCGAGGCTCCTCATTTTTGGGCAGACTACTGATGACTCTGCTTACCAGCGCACGGGCCAGCCATCGTGGGGTCCATGCCTGCCCTAGCAGAAGACGTTGCGCGCGTTTTGCAAGCTGAGCCATTAACTGTCCGAACAGGTCCTCGGCGGGGGTACTGCCAAAGTCGTAAGCTCGTAAATCGTCCTGTATTTCGTCGGCAACAGCAACAATGTCATCGAGAAAAGGTGATTGGTGTAACCACCCGAAGTAATCATATTCCACAAGGTTATTAAAACCCTTTGATTTAAAATAGTCGCCTTTTAGAATTGACTCGACCTGAACATGGTTTCCATACAATGTCCTTTTTTCAAGAGCATTGGCACAGACCAGCTTGGCAAGCGTCAGGAGGTAGAGTTCGTCAGCATAACTGGTGCGCTCAAACGCGCCAGCTCTATCCGGAGCGCCGACAAAGCTTACGAATCGCCTCCAAAGAGTCTCTACAAGGGCACCATAGCTCGGATTTGTTTCAAATGCCCGCTCCACTAGTTCGCGCAGCTGCTCAATATGTTCTAAACAGAATATGCTATCGAAACCGAGGTCTCGCGAGATAGACGAAGCCGAAAGGGGCCGTGCACCCAGACGTCCGAGATAGCGAACGAGAAACTCAAGAATGTGTTTTGCGTCAGCTTCACTGGCGGCGCTTCCATCAATATGGTCGATCTCTTCAAGCTCAATGTTCTCACCGCCCATAGGGCCGCTGGGCGGTTTCAAAATTGAAGTGATGCGATATGCACGCCAGTGGACCGTGTCAGAGAGAACCCCTATGATTATGTCAGGGGTACGGCCTTCATTCAGAAGGGCAGCGCAGTATTCTTTAACCTGTCCGTATCCGCAAGAAAACTTGGCGCGAGAGGACAGATTCGCCTCATATTCGATTGCAGTTGAGTCCACGAGGTTATCTACGAATCCACCGTGAGCCTTTCCGCCGCGCGCAAACCTGACGCGGGTCTCCCCGCCTTCTATGTGGAGTTTTGCCCAGCGAGGACGATCCGGAAACATCCGATAGATATGAGAAGTGAAGTTATGTCGAATAACATCTTCTACTACCCCTCGACCTATAAGGGTTACGGCTTCCCGCAGGCATTCAGTGGCCGCCTGAATTTGCTCAGGTTCGAAGAAAAAGTTATTCGTCGATGTCACTATGATGCCTCCTTGAGTAGGATAATTTGCTTCACAACCAAATGTAGCTTTTAAGTCTATACTATTGTTGATTAGTCTCCAAGACGGAGCAGGTCTCTTCATCGCAATAATCTGTCTTTAAATAAAGCCAACTATCCTATCTGTTCTGTAGCCAAGTCGGTATAACTTAGAAATGTTCTTCGAAGCGTTCAACCACGCCCTTGCCAGATCAGAGTCCCAGGCAACAACATCGATCTCAAAATGGTTTCCCCTTAAACGTCGAAAGAGAACGGCTGAGTTATCGTACTTGAATCCACCTTGAGCCGCCGTGGGGAGGTTAATTCGTTCCATTCCATTGTCTCCGTGCCATGTAAGTGGCCTATCGGTCCAGGTGTGTGAACCGGACACCAAAACCGGTTGCCCAATATGTACGACATTTGAGATTTCATATTTGTTGAATTGATAACCAAAAAAACGATGAGCACCGCGCGGTAGTTCGAGCTGATTTCCGGAGCCTCCTTGAAGTTGAGCCACTTGAACCCACATCTGGTCGTAACTTTCGGGCATGAGGACACCAGTAGATATGCTTTCCGGAAATACCGAAAGCACCGGCGAGGCGGGGATAACGGGTTTTGAAACCGGGCCGGTATCGATATGATGCGGGGACGGTGGTATTTTCCCTCGAAGCGTCTCATAAGAAGTCAGCAATAGGTCATCGACTGGTTCGGTGTTAAGGAGAGCGAGATTCCAGACTCGGTCAATCTCACTCCGAGGCACATTTTGTTGTAACCAGACGGTCTCCGTATTTATTGTCAGACCACGGCCTGTCATATTTGCAGATCCGGTTAGCACGGTGCCTAATCCGTTTGGGAAACAAAAAACATACATTTTCGGATGGAACGCGGCATCAGGAGTCAGGCTTCCCTTTATAATCATGTCTGGTCTTGCGACCCGAATTTCGGTCGCTGGAAGGTTGCCCCAAAACCTTATGGCGTTGGGATCAGTTAATCCATAGTCAAACGATGTGATGACTTTTTTAGGTAGACTCTCAAATTCATATTTAGTAAAAAAACGGTCACAGCAATCGCGAAAAATCTTACTACCAGACAGGGTAATATAAGCGCTGCAAATTCTCAATTCGCTGACGTCCTTTTTTAGGGAGTCGATAATCGCATTTCTTATTTCCGCAGGATACCTTTCGGTCTGGATAATCAACATTGCGGTCTCCTTGAACTAGTCACACGTCCTCTTGCGGGCACGAAGGCAGGTTTCATTGATTTGTCGTAGTGTGTTGAGCGTCTGCGAAGATGCTTTTGAACCAACCAAAGCGTTTACAACTATTTGATCAATTTTCATCAAAACCGTCTCGGGTGACCGGTAAACAGTAAGTCTGTTTCCAAGGTCCGCTAAATGTAACCAATCCGCCGCTGTGAATTTTGGAATTGGTAGTTTGCGAATATGAGTAGCTTCAAGCTTCAGAGCACCTCCGCCCATGACTGCTCCGAGAAGCTCCATGGCTGCGACACACCAACTAGAATTCAGAACGGCTAAAATAGCGGTTGGCTTGAACTCTTTATTATCTGATTCTAGCCAGATCGTGGAGAAGTTTGCGTCTATTACGCTGTCACGATTGGTATTAAGTATGGTTCTGGGGTGCAAATTGTTTATACGCGCTACGAACAAATCAGGACAATGACGATTGGCCAGAGGCGGAAGCATAAACCAGTGACGGCCCCTCCATCCATTCTTTGAGTTCGGGACACTCACGTTGGTTCGAACTGCGGATAACTCTGGTATCGTGCTATGAATGGGTCCTCGGTCCGGGTGCGTCATTTGTGCAGTCAAAACTAAACGACACAGATCTTCGGGCATTAGGCGCCTACCTTCTTCTGGAGCTTCCGCCTCGGGTGGTGAGAAACGATCTAGCATCAAGAGTCGATTTCTGAGGATAGCTACGTCTAAAGTGTAGGTGTCATGCACGTCTGATTGTCTGTGCAAGACAGGGATGAGAACTTCGTTGGGAACACGGATGGGAATACCTGTCATCAGGTTCGATGTTACGACGCTGAATTCGTTACCTGCTTCAATGAGGTTGCAATAAAAAAAGATGTTAGCGCCGGTGCGCAGGCCTTGGCCAACATTGACTCCAATTTCAGAAAGACAGCATAGCCTCCCGCGCGTGTCTAGTGGCAGAAGATTCAGTAAGGGCTGTGGTGTCTTTGCCGTGCGTATGTTGGATGTCTGCTTTTGAGAACAAACCCAAGGCTCTAAGTGGTGCAGCCATGAAGAATTGCCCGCACCAATGAGAAGATCATCGAATTTGGCAGCTAATTCTCTCTTGAGAATAACGGCACCTGGGATAGGGTCATATATTCCGGCCAAAATGTTCACCATTTTTTCACGTAACACAATAGCCGGATCAACATGCTCCGGAAACAGGCCTCCTGCTGGGCTCCGATTGTCACTTGCCTCGCATCCCAAAGAAACACACAAGAAATTTTCTCCGAGACGCAAAGTGGACAAATCATCCCGGCAGGGAATACGCTCAGCGACAATTAGAGAGGTTTTAATTTGAGCGTCGTTAAACCAATCTCGTGCCTCGTTTTCTACTACCCACCGTAGTCGAAAAAGTTTGATGAGAAGATAGTGAATCGGGTGGGCATAGTCGCGTGTGAGCCATGATTCAGGCACGACCATCGCGAGAGTCCCTCCCACTTTGACCAGCATCGCCGAAAGAATCCATGAGGGTACTGCTAAGTCGGAGAGTCCACTATAAGACTGAACCAAGACTTCGAAGATTCTCCTGTCGCCAGCACTCAAGTCCGGCAGTTGATAGGTTATGTTCAATAGCCCGGTTCGTACTTCTTCAGCATTCGGCAGACCATCTTCGGCACAGCATGAGGTATACTGATAGCGTACATAAGGTGGATTTGTAATTACAAGGTCAAATACTCTGCGAGGGAGAGCCCCTAAGGTTTCCCACGAAAAGACGTTTCCTGTTATGATGCATGCATTTTGATCAAGACGTTGTTTGGCCGATTCTGCATGGTTTTTATCAAGCTCAATCCCGTAAAGGTGCGCTTCGGGCGATAAGCGTGAGACTGCAACAAGCATATCACCATCTCCCGCCATGGGATCAATTGCACTGGTTACGTTTTCTGCAAAGGATATCCTAGCTAGGAGACTCGCTAGCTTTACGCCCGTAAAATACTGGCCTAACCGTTTTTTTCGGGAAACCATATTACCCGATCCGAGTCCCAAGCTGCTGGCGCCGACGACTGATTTCATATAGAACCCAATATTTCTCTCGCTCGACTATAGAATCCAGCAGCGTCAATTGAAATCGGAAGGCCCTGCTGCATACAGTGAGCTACATAACGAGAGTAGAGTCTTTCTGGAGTACGTTCTTTCTTGTCCGGAGCTTCTGTGGCTGCCATCAACAATTGCATTAAAATAGCTTCTGTATCGGCAGTCTTGTTCTTTAAGCTTCCCGGTATGGCAGATTTAGCGAGCAGGAGAAGAGGGTCACCTCTGACCGAAACACCAGAATTAACTTGCTTAAAACTGCCTTGAAGTTTATCTAGGATACTCGAAAACTCCACGCACAGACCTGCCTTAATATGTGCTTCCTGTAATCTGCGCCAGATATCAGCTTTTGCCGAATGGAATACAACAGTAGCCTTTCCGTCATCTTTTAGAACCCGTGAAATCTCGGCAAAAACTTCCTTCATAAGCAAGCCGTAAGTCTCGACTGATTTTACCTGCGCATTGCTTACTATGATCTCATCCCTACGGTTCGTGAGACGCCCAAGCCAGATTTCATTCAGAAAATTAAGCTCAGCATAAGGAATGAACCCTCCGAAAGGAGGATCAGTGAATACATAATCAATAGAATTGTCCTGGAGATCAAGTTGACGGCTGCTCGCATTGACCACTCGGACAGTCCCGCGATTGTTTAGAACAGTGAAGGCGCGACCGATTGTCTTCGCCTTACGCCTCAGCCCTTCGAATAGATTCTTCTCAACGGGTAAACTGCTCACATATAGAACACCAGTCTGTGCTCCAGTTAAAACAAAGTCTCTTTGGTTGCTTTTCTTTACCACGACGCGCGTCATTAGTGTCGCATGAGTGGCGTTATAACTGAGGGCTAGGAATCTTAAAGGATCGCGCATATGGCGCGGTGCATTTTCTATTTCATCCCAGATGGTGGCAAACGCCAACCAGTTTCTTGGTGTGTAGAAGTGATGAGCGTGAGTGATACCCGTATGATAACCGTTTCTGTGCAGATCACCCCACGGAATGGAGGCGATGGGTGCGGAGGTAGGGATCTTGAAGTCAATGGCATGTTCGGCCAACGCAGCATCTTCTTCAGTCGCGGGTCGTCTCCAGTTATATTTCCCGCTACGACCATACATCATGACGATCTCCCTGCGGCGACGCAATTCGGACGATCGTAAAATGGGGTCATAGAATATTTCGTCGCTTCGGGGAGCCCCAGCAATCAGTGTGTTTTTGCGGCAACGGGAACAATCAAATGATTCCTCCAAACGAAGAGGATCAAAACGTACTGCAGCGTCCCAAAAGCGTGTGTGCGCTCCGCAATGAGGACACTCAATTATTTCACTCCAAATAGCATGACGAAGAATCCCGCATTCCCCGTTGGGTGATTTTGCATCGTAGAGGTTTCCCGTACTGGCCTCGCATCGGGCAATTAGCTTCTCCGCTTCAACAAGAAATCGTGCAGGATCAGGAGGATCAGCCATAGTCTGAGCCACGAACGCCCCCAATGTTGAAAGCTCATAAATAATTGCATTACGCGGACCCCATTGCACAGGGGCTTTAAGTATATTTGCAAGGTCGACTACCTCTGAGGGAGGGTTTTCGCATAACATAGCCCCGAGACCAGTCGTGCCACTTCCCCCAAAAACATCCAATACCGTATCACCTGGTTTGGTGTGTGAGGCGATGAAGACCGCAATTGACTCTGGGGAAATTTTCGTAGGGTATGGAAATGCGGAAAACAAGGACCCGCTACGCGAGGCTGGCAATGGAGTAGAGTATAACCCCTCTAATTTACTAGGCTTAGGACGTTTTTCGGAGCGCATATCCAGATCAGTTCTCCCTGTATCTGTCTAATATACCACATTTGTTTTCAGCTTTTCCTTACCATTATGTATCCATGGTTTCGCTCGTGTTGACAATCCAAACCCGTTTTCCTGTTTTGTATTTCACCTACCATTTCCTTCGGAATAAACCTGTAATAGTCATCTCGCATAACCTCTTTGGCCCTGCTTTTTTCCGCCGCTCCGATGTAATATTTAATCGTCGTTTCAAGCCGGGAATGTCCCAGGATATGCTGAATGCAATTCATGGGGACCCCTTTGTCAGAAAGCTGGGTGGCAGTTGTGTGTCTCAGGGTGTGAAGAACAAAATGCTTGGTAATTCCGGATCTGTTCCGGTATCTTCGAAAAGATCTGCCGACATCGGTTTGGCTCCACTTTGACTTTCCATCAAGCGTCGAGAATAATAAATCCTGGTCGCTATTTCTGATCGAAAGATATCGGTCGATCCAATAGAGTGTATACGGCGACAAGTAGAGGCTTCTCGGTTTTGAGCCCTTACCTATTATTGGGATCTCCATATTTATCCGGTCAATATCTTTAACTTTAATAGAGAGTGCCTCGCCAACTCGCGCTCCGGTTTGAAGAAGAATCATGATAAGCGCCATCATCCTAACCTTTCTGATCATTTCGCCGTCTTCGAGATCTTTCTTTATCGTTTCTAAAAGCATCTTAACTTCCTCCACCGTCAAGTGGTTCACTTCCCTTCGTGGTATCTTGGGTTTCCTTATCTTATCCAAGTTAACCTTGAAGCCGATCAGCCGTTCCTTTTGCAGATAACCAACTAGGTTCTTCATGGCGGCAATGACATTGCTGATCCTGGAATTGCTCGCGCCGTTGTCCTTCATTCTGAGGACAAATAATCGGAAATCATCGTCCTCAAGGTCGGCAATTGTTTTATTCTCACAAACCGATAAGAATTTCTTGATGGAGTCCCGGTATTTTTCAATCGATGAAGCACAAAGCTCGTCGGTAATGCGGGCATTCACAAAAAATTGTTCGATAAGTTTTGTGTTATCGCAGTTCATATTTTGGTTTGCAATCCCCCGAGAACGCATTTGATTCCATGTTCATATATATCCATAGTATGAGAGATACCACGAGTAAGAAAGACGGCACTATGTAGCACGAAGGGCAATCAAGAAGTTGCCCAAAGAGGCAAAAAGACCCGCCTAAGCAAACTGACGCAGATGTGATTTCGCTTTGAGGTCCGTAGCAGGACTATTGTGATTGCGTGTTGCCTAATGAGGCAAGAAGCTCTCCCTTAATCATCTGAAAGTTTAGTGCTATCCTTGGGATTATAAGAGGAGGTAAAAAAATGAAGGAGGAAAAAGTGGGTTACAATTATAAAACGATCCCCAACAACCTCAGAAAATTTCGGAAGATGAGCGGCTACACTCAGAAGCAAGTAGCGTTCTTCTTAGGAGTTGAAAACGCCGGGATGATTTCTCGCTGGGAAAAAGGTTCGCGCTTTCCCAGCCCGGTTAATATTTTTCGTCTGGCAGCGCTTTACCATACAATGGTAGACGCTCTGTATTTTAGTCTTCTTCGAGTAGTCCGGAAAGAAATTCAAGTCCGGAGAGATGAATTGGAAGCAAGGAGGCGAATATTGCCGGAGTAGGCAATTAGCGGAATTCAATATATGGGGTAAAATAGGGCAAAGGCCGATAAATAAAGAAAACAGCCTCATGGTCCTGTTTTACCCCTGCCCAAAAACATGTTTCACGAGTCAATTACTATCCTGGCAGTTAATCCGGGAACAAAATATTTCGGAATTGCCGTCTTTGAGTCGGAGGATCTTGTTTACTGGGGTATCAAAGTTCTCAAAGGAAAATGGTGTTCGAGAAAAATGAGAAACGTGGAAACCACCCTGGAAAAACTGATACGGCAATATGGCGTGGGTATGCTTGCGCTGAAGAAACTCCATCCATCGAGAAGCTCCCGGCATCTCAACTGCTTGGCAAAATCCATCGAGAGGCTTGCAAAGAGAAAACGGATCAAAACGTTGCATTATTCTCTGAGTGATGTAAAGGCGTCGTTAGGTGCCGGAGTGGCCAATAAAATGGCTCTGGCGGAATGTGTTGTCGCACGCTATAAGTTCTTGGCCAATGATCTTCAGAAAGAGAGAAAACATAAACATCCATATTTTGTCCGCATGTTCGAGGCGGTAGCGGCGGGAATTCTGGCTTTCAACCGATTAGAGCATTAATTATCTTTCTCATAATTTGTCTGGCAGTTAGATCATAATCCTGACGATTATAAGAAAGAACGGCAAAACCAAAACACGATGAAAAACTTTGATAGTCAAAAACAAGGGGCGTCCTATTTAGGAAGCCCCTTTTAACTTACGCAAACCTGTAAAACGTCTTCAGGCTCGCAATATTGGTGTAGGCGATATCCCGCTTGTCTCCGGACCAGTCAAAAACAACCTGGTCGCAGTTAGACAAAAACTGATACTGCCTTGTGGACAAATAAGGAAGCCCGAAATTACACACGGACTGCTTACCGCTTTGGATTATCCGCAAGCAATTAAACAGATCCTTGGTAATCCAGACTTCCTCGTGCAGGTTAATGTTATGGATATTATAGAGGTAGGTCTCGGGATTGAAGTTTGCCGGGAATTTTGTTTTCTTGTCGGGGATATGTAATCCATAATAGGCGATCCTCACCCCGTGTTCATTATGAACAGTAAAGGCAACGTGTCCCGCCATGATCCCTTTTCCTTTCCATTTTCCCACTCCCATCTGTTGGCAAAGCTCGGCGTTCAAGCCTTCTTGTTCTATGAGTTGACAAAACTCAAGCTGTCCGGCCAGACTTAATTCTTCCTCGATAGGCTTCTCGATTGCCGTGGCCTTGCCCAGAAGAAATTCCTTGGCTTCCTGGAATCCAATGCCCTTAATCTGGGCGGCAATGGCGATAATGTTATTGCCCTTCTTGCAGCCAGGGCAATAGGAGACATTCTTCTTTTCTCCGTGAAATCTTATCGATACTTCGCTTCCGCACTCGGGGCAGGGGAAATAGTAGTAGCTGCCATTCTTCTTGGTTGGAAAACACAGGATCTCTAGGGCTCTTTCCGTATTTATAACCATCATCGCCTCGTTATACTTCATTTTTCCTCCTCGTAAACTATCAGAATTATGGTTTCCTTTCTGGTCTTCTTTTTCCGGCACCAGATGAGAGTCTTTCCGTTAGCCGCGGGGATTATCCGTTTGGGCTCTCCGAGAAGCTTTTTGAGTTTTTCAATCACTCTCCACCTCCAATTCAGCAATATAGAACTGAAGGTCCTTTGAGAATTCCCGAAAGAGGGGTGGAGTTCCAAGAGGAGCCTTCTTTTCTTTCTCGGCCTCTTTATCAACCAGCTTCTTGAGTTGCTTGGCAAGTTTAAGGATTTCGCTTTCCATCTTTTCCTCCTTTGATCAGCTTTAAAGTTGGATGACTAGACTCTGTGTAATGGTCTGCCTGAAATCGCAAGAAAGTAGGGATCAGATATTCCTGACATTTAGGGCAAAGTCCGTCTTTGAGTTGACTGGTGGCTGTAAGCTTGTGGCAAAGCTCGCATTCATATTCGAATATGTCTGCCATATGACCTCCTTTGGTGGGGGGTCCGGTGGGGATTCCCAAAACACCCCTTGAAATTAAAGGAGTTTTAAGACACTCCATACACTGGATGCAAAAAGGACGTGATTGATTTTATTGGATATTTGTTATCGAGCAGGGGACTTCAAAACCAGTGTGCCGGTGACGAGCTGGCGGGTGGGTTCGATTCCCATGCACTTCCGCCATTACCATTTCCGGGACTTGCGTCGCCCCCTCCACGAATAAAATCCGCGGAGCCTCCCCCTCTCGCTTGCCGTGCAAGCCGTGAAGAAATTATCAACGGCTCAAAAGGCATTCTGGGGTTGAAGACCATCGGGCCTGAGGGGGTCTTTTTAACTGTATCTTTAAGAAATTGTGCTTGGATGGTCCTGTCCCTGGGGCAGCACGGCCTCCGGTGCTGGCGGTTTGTATCCCAGGGAGCTGTGAGGCCTGACGGTGTTGTAGTGCCTCCTCCAGTTTTCTATGAGCACCCTGGCTTCAATGAGCGTGGTGAAGATCTCGCCATTGAGCAATTCATCCCTCAGCTTCCCGTTGAACGATTCGATGTAGCCGTTCTCCCAGGGGCTGCCGGGCTCTATGAAGAGGGTCCCCACGCCGAGCCTGCCCAGCCAGAGCCTTACCGCCTTTGCCGCGAACTCGGGCCCGTTGTCAGACCGTATGTACCCGGGGACCCCCCGGCGGATGAACAGGTCAAAGAGCGCATTGAGGACATCCCTGGAGCTGAGCCTGCGGGCCGTGGTGATGTGGAGGCATTCCCGGGTATATTCGTCAATGATCGAAAGGATCCTCACCTTCCTTCCGTCCGTCGTTCTTTCTTCCATGAAGTCGTAGGTCCACACGTGGTCCTTATGCAAGGGGCGCAGTCTTACACAGCTGCCGTTGTTGAGCCAGAGCCTGCCCTTCTGGGCTGTTTCTTCGGCACCTTCAGTCCCTCCTGCCTCCAGATCCTCTCCACCCTCTTGTGGTTCACCTTCCATCCCTCGTTTTGCAGCATCGCCGTTATCCTCCGGTAGCCGTAGCGTCCGTATTTCTTCGCCAGTTCTGTTATCCTCTGTGTCAGCCTCTGTTCCTCCTGCGATGCGGGACGTTCATGCCGCTGTGTCGACCTGGCCTGTCCCGGTACCCTGCAGGCACGCCTCTCCGATATGCAAAACAAAGTGCGGACATGCCCTATCGCCCGGCGTTTTCTGTCCGGGCTCAGAAGTTTCCCCTGGATGCCTCCTTGAGGATGGCGTTGTCGAGGGAGAGGTCGGCGACGAGCTTCTTGAGCTGTGAGTTCTCCTTCTCCAGTTCCTTGAGCCTTACTGCCTGGTTCACCTGCATCCCCCCGTATGCCTTCCTCCACCGGTAATAGGTCTGCTCCGATATCCCCAGGTGGCGGACGACGGCCGGGACGGTCTGGCCCTTGCTTAAGAGCACCTCGGCCTCCCTCAGTTTTGCGATGATCTGTTCCGGCTGATAGTTGTTCCTGCCCATTTCCCATATCCTCCTTTTTCTGTCCATATCCTAACATAAAAACTGGACCGGTTTATGGGGGGGCAGGTCAGATAAGTTGAGAAACTATCTTTAGGGGTGGTACAATAAATAGGGGCAGGTCAGATTGATGAGATACTGGTTTCCGTTTCCTTCAATGAATATCTTCCCACAAGCATATTCCCTGCCGGCCCGCGTGAAGCATGGACTGACCTTCCGTAGGGACTGTGGGTTGGATTTGCGTTTTCAAACGGTGCCCTGCTTTGGCATAATACCGATGACTTTTTAATATATTTTGTGTAGGCTATAGATAAAAACGCTGCACCGGGCAGACGGCGGGCGATATGTGGAAGACCTTGCCAAGAGGATGGGAGGGAATCTTCGATGACTGACGGCGAGAATCCCGAAACGGGTGCTACGGACAGCGGCTCCGTCCTTGAAACGGGTGGCGGGACCGTGCTCGACGATTACGCCGCTTTTATCGGAAAGGGCTCGGACAAATACCTCCGCACGTTCAAAAAGTTCGGCGTGCAAGGAGAGGGGCACTTCAGGCCCACATGGCATTGGCCTGCATTCTTTGCGGCACCCGCGTGGTTGGCGTACCGGAAGATGTACGGCCGCGCTGTCACTGCGTTCCTGGTCCCCGGTCTCTTATGCCTCTCTTCAGCCATATTTCCAATCATCTTCATACATCTGCCCCTGTTGGTGTTCGTAGTGCTGAGTTGGCCGATAAGGGCAAACCATATCTACTTCCGGCACGTAAAAAACGCGCTTGCAGAGATACGCTTGTTGCACCCGTCCCGGGAGGAACAGGAGGCTGCCATTGCTGCCCGGGGAGGGGTAAGTCCTAAATGGCTGACTTTTATGGTCGGTATAGTTGGCGGTTTTCCAACCCTGGTTTTCTTTCCTCTGATAATCGGTCTGAACGTCGCTTTCATCACAAACGGGCACGATGCGGAAAGGAGGATGCACATGCTGCAGGTCTACGAGACCATGGGTTCCGCGATGGAAGGCCTTCGATTGGAGTGTGCACATGGCAGATATCGTGACTGTGAGGATGACGGGTGCACGGAGATGGTCGGTTTTGCCATCACTTCGAAAATAAGAAAGCTCACCATCAAGGACGGTGTCATCACGGTTGTGCTCCAAAATATTCGCCGGGATCTGAACGGAAAAACGCTTACCCTGTCCCCCGACGCAACCGGCCAATCCTGGACCTGGGGCGGGACCGTGCCGAAGAAGTACCTTCCGACACCAGCCAGGTACCAGGAGCTGATTAACGCAGCTCAAAAAGGTGACCTTGCCGAGGTCAAGGCCCTCATCGCCAGCGGCGTTGACGTTAATACCAAAACGAGATCGGGCAACACGGCGCTCATGTGGGCATCGTTTGAGGGCCACGCCGAAGTGGGCAAAATCCTCATTGCCGCCAAAGCGGATGTGAACGCCAGGAACGAGAAGGGGGAAACGGCGCTCGTTCTTGCATCTCGGGCGGGCCGCACCGGTATGGCCAAACTCCTCAAGCAGGCCGGGGCGAGAGAGTGATCTCCTGGCGCAGACAGAAGAAATTAGAGAAGTAGCAACTCAGGCACAATTTGCTGCAGAGAGTCGCTTAAGCGGAGTTGAGATCACACTGTTCAAAATCCCAGAATGTCGTGTACCACCACAAGCCTGGTTCTCATGATGTACCACTTGCTAGATCAAGAAGAATGGGGATAAGGAAATAAAGAATTCTTTCTCCGGACACCCCCTATACTTCTGAAAAACCTCGGGATCCGTCCCCGATGGCCTTTGGCCTGATCTCAAACGCAGTTTTTTGCGCTTGCAATTTGCAGGATACTGTAGAAAAATGGTGAGAGATCTTGGAACAAATACCCTGGTATCGTTGCCATGTTTCAGTTAATGGAGGGACTGTGAAGAGATCCATATGTGAAGGACCACTCTGGACGCTGCTGCTTATCTTTATTCTTGTTTTCCTCTTTCCCCCACCGTCTCCGGCACAATCTACCGATGACGCGAAAAAGCTCAATGGACAGCTTATACAACTCTATAAAGAAGGCCGCTACAAGGAAGCCATCCCGATAGCCGAGAAAGCCCTGGCGGTCCGCGAGAAGGCCCTCGGCCCGGACCACCCCGATACCGCAACCTCCCTCAACAACCTGGCCGGGCTCTACAAATCCATGGGCGACTACGCGAAGGCCGAGCCGCTCTACCGGCGCTCCCTGGCGGTCCGCGAGAAGGCCCTCGGCCCGGACCACCCCTTAACCGCAAGCTCCCTCAACAACCTGGCCGGGCTCTACGAGTCCATGGGCGACTACGCGAAGGCCGAGCCCCTCTACCGGCGCTCCCTGGCGGTCCGCGAGAAGGCCCTCGGCCCGGACCACCC
>Ga0116153_10001241_pt1 | contig 24947 bp, 25 predicted proteins | sample AD_UKC028_MetaG_FD_89896 | JGI IMG/M metagenome (GOLD analysis project Ga0116153, IMG submission 89896) | Active sludge microbial communities of municipal wastewater-treating anaerobic digesters from USA - AD_UKC028_MetaG | ecosystem: Engineered > Bioreactor > Anaerobic > Digestate | place: USA...
CCCTCCGGGCGGCGGTGCTTCTTCACTCCGACGTCGTTGGTCGCTCCTTTCAGACCCACTGGGGGTATGCGCGTCGCTCGCGCCTCGTCGGAGCGAACAATCCCTCGCCGCGAATGTATAGCTAATTTCTTGACGAACCCTTACTGCCACAAAATGGGCGCATCGTAGCGGTGAATCAGGGGATCAGGAGTCACGAGTCTGAAACCGCCGGTTGTGGCTTGGGCAATGAGTAACCGGTCAAAGGGATCAGGATGGATCGATGGCAGTTGTTCCAGGTAGTAAATGTCTTCGGATTTCAGGCTGAGGGTATCGATCCGATGCTTTGCGGCCAGAAGGGGAAGGAGCTTCGAGGGCGGTTGAGGCAGGCTGATTTTCCCGAGGCTGTGCTTGATGACGAGTTCGAGCACACTCACATCGCTCATGAGCAAGTCATGGTGTGGATTGGTCAGGGTCATTTTCAGTTTTTCGCTGATCCGATCACTGCCAACGAAGAACCACAAAAGCACACAGGTATCCAAAAGAAGGGTCATCGGGATCCGTTGAACAAGGCGGTGATTTCGGGATCCGGGTCATTGAAATGTTCAGGCACTTGAAACAATCCCTTGACCAACCCAAAAGGACGGCGTTGATCCAGTGATTGCAGGGGACGAATTTCCGCAAACGGACGGTTGCGATCGCAAAGGATGATGGTTTCACCTTTCTTGACGCGGCGCGCGTATTCGGACAATCGGGCTTTGGCCTCGTTGATATTAATCATGGTCTTATTCATGACCATAAACATAGTCATTATCGATGCAGGAGTCAATCGGGGAGACGGAGGGGCGAAATTTGGCAGCGGCCGTTGGCCACGGCTTTTTGGGCTTCTTCCAGGCGTTCCGGGGAATCGATGGCGCATCGATAGCCCTCGAGGGGAAAGCCGTAAAGCCGGCCGGTGGGGATGAGTTTGACGAAGACATCGCGGGGCAGGTCAGCGAAAGCGCCGGGAGGGATGTGATCCAGGATCTCAGGTTCGCACACGCAGACGCCGGAGTTGACCCAGGGCGAGGTGACATGGCGCCGGGCCTCATCGGTGGGGCGTTCGAGGAAATCGTGGATTCGGTGTTCGGAATCGAGGCAGACGATGCTGTTGGATCGGCTTCGCTGGTGGACGAGGAGGGTGGCCAGGGCGGCATGAGCCCGATGAAACTGGAGCATTCGGGAAAAATCCTGGTCGGTGAGAATGTCGCCGTATTGGACAAGAAAGGTTTCACCTTGACGGAAGAGGGCCTCCATTTTTTTGAGACCGCCGGCGGTGCCCAGGAGGGTGGGTTCGTGCGAGTAAGTGATCCGCAAGTGCCAGCGGGCGCCGTTGCCGCAGTATTCCTGGATGATCTCGGGAAGGAAATGGAGGTTGATGACGACATCATCGATGCCTTGGGAGCGGAGGTGGCTCAAGAGAAAATCGAGGAGCGGCCGGTCTTGAATGGGCAACATGGGCTTGGGCAGTTCGCGGGTGAGATGGCCCAATCGCGTGCCCATACCGGCGCATAACAACATGGCTTTCATACGAAGCGGTCATTGGATTCGATGATCCAACGGGCAGCAGCGGGGAGATTGGCGCAGATGTGATCGGGTCGCAGGTCTGGATCGAGGGGTTCGGAGGTCGTGATGAGGGGATCGAGGTGACGTCCGGTTTCCACCAGGACAGTTCGGCACCCGGCACGCGCGCCGGCTGCGATGTCCGTCATTCGATCGCCCACGGCGTAGCTGGCAGCCAGGTCGAGGTGATGGGTGGTTGCGGCCTCGAGAAACATGCCTGGCCGGGGCTTTCGGCAATGGCAGTCCAGGCGGTATGCGAGGAGGGTTGCCTGGGGGTGATGCGGGCAGAAGAACCAACCGTCGATCGGCGGGGCTCCTGCCTGTTGGAGGAGCGTGCTGAGGCAGTGGTGCAGAGACCGAACAGCCTCCTCGCTTAGCAAGCCCCGGGCGACGACGGCCTGGTTGGTGAGGACATGAAGTTGAAAGCCGGCCTTCTTGAGGTGGCGCAGGGCAGGGGGCACGCCCGGCAGAATCCGGATCTGATCGGGGCGCTGCAGCAGGTGAACGTCTTCGATCAGCACGCCGTCGCGATCCAGGAGGATGGCACGGTTCATGGCACAGTCCATCGGGGTGCGGGGTATTGTTGGGAGAGGCGGGTGGCGACGAGGGATGCCCAGGGCTGAGGCAGAGCCATAAAGACAAGGGTATCCGCCGGGGTTTGGGCGGGGCTGAGGATCGGCCGGTTTTCGTGGGAGTGGCCGAGGCGCTTGGGGTCTTCGTCCACGAAGAAAGCGGCCCGGCGTTGAGTCTGGGCATCGAGCCAGGTGGCGGCAACGGAAGTGCCGAACAGTCCAAACGCTCTCCTGTCGGCGAGTGTGAGAACGGATTGAGCGATTCGGGCGAGTTCACGGATGCCGTCTATAACGGACTTCGATTCCTCAAGGTCAACCGAGAGAGGGGCTGCGGCGGGCTTGTCATGGGCGGTGCGGGCGACCAAGGTGAGTTCACGCGGAATCCAATCGTTGACCGCATGGCAGATTTCCCAGTGGGCGGCGCATGCCAGGGTGCGAAGCGAGTTGAGCGAGAAATGGGAGCAATGATCGGCGACGGTCAGCATGAAGGGATTACGCTGGCAATCGGGCACTTCGATGAGCAGGACACCGTCCGGGTTCAGGCGGGCACGGAGATGGTCGAGGAAAGGTCGCGGTTGCGGAATATGTTCCAGGACATGAACCAGGGAGATGCAGTCAAAGGAACCTGGGATTTCTTCGATGGGACAGGTGAACAGTTGCGCAACACCGGGTATGGCTTCGACGGTGTCTCGGTATTTGTCCGAGACCTCGGATCCCAGGAGTTGCCAACCGGGCAATAGGCGGCTCCAGGATCGCAGGAAACCGCCGTTGCCACAGCCAATATCGAGAAGCCGGCCGGAGGGTGGAAGAGCGTTATGGGAAAGAAGCGCTCGGATGATGGCTTCGGAGCGCGCTGTGCCGATGCCTTCGTTGGCGAAGACAGGTTGCTCGATTCCACCGCTTTGATGGTAGATGGTATAGCCGTTGTAGATTTGCTGGATTTCGTCTCGCCATTGCGGTCGGACGATGGTCTGCACGAGGCCGCACGCTTGGCAGAGCCCGAAGGTGCCGCCTGAAGGCCAGGGCTTGCAGTCCGAGGTCACACGACACAGGCGGGAGTAGTCAGGCGCGGGGATCAAAGGATCGGCACCGCACGAATGGCAGGAATCCATTGGGGTTAAAAACTAGGATTTCAAATTTAAGATTTAAGATTTGAGATCAGACACTGGCTTTGGGACCAGGGATAGGGCCGGAACGCGGAGCCGGCCGGGTATTCGGTCATTGGGCTCGGCGCGCCCGGCGGTCGCGCCCTTCCTAATGGGTGGAGTCTGAGGTCCTATCGCATTCCGCATCGTGCGATTGGGATTCGGACAGCAAACCGGGATAGACGCTGGCGAGGGTTTCTTCGGGGGTTGGCATCATGAGGCCAAGTTCTTGCACGGCTCGAGTGGGATCGAGCGTTGTATGCAAGGGAACGTGTTCGGCCTGGTAAACGAAACGGCTTTCCACCGGTTGAATCAGTGGGTCATCCAGATGAAACGCCGTGGCCATATGGCGGGTCATGTCGGCGTAGGTAATGTCGCGTGAGGCGGACAACTGCCAGATCCCGGTTTGTTGTCTCTCGGCGACTCGGGCCAGCCCGTTCACGACGAGATTCAGCGGGATGGGGGCACAGACAAAATCGGAGAAAGGCCGTATGGGACGGCGGGCGCGAAGACTCGCGTGCCATTGCTGGAGCAAGGCAAAGCGCGAGTGCATGACCTTGGTCAAGCGCACGATCGCCCACAGGACAGCCTGCTGAGACAGTCCGGATTCCACCGCGGCTTTCTGGCGGCCGTATTCGGTTTGGGGACAGACGGGATCCGTGGCTTGACGATGAGGCCGGGAACCGTCGAAAACCAGGTTGGAAGAAAGGAAAAGGAGAAGACCGGTCCGGCCGTGAAGACAGCGGATGAGATCGAGAATCCGGGTTACATTGACCAACTGCGAGGCGGCGGGCTCACGTCGGCAGGCATCGAGGTTGGTGATCCCGGAGCAGAGGATGGTCGCGTCCGAGTCGGGCAGACTGGGCCAGTGTTGGGGGGGCTCTCGCAGATCGAGCCGCAGGCGATGGGGGGCTTTTTCGGCGCCTTCAAGATAGGTGCCAGTGACCTCGTGGCCGGATTGGCGCCAATGGTCGCGCAGAGCACTGCCGATGAGGCTTTCGGCGCCGACAATCAGAAACCGTTGTTTCACGGGATTTTCCTGCCGCAGCAGAGTGCCCAAAGGTAATGCGCCATGGGCGTGAAGCCGGTGTGGACCACTTCGTCGTTCATGGAAAAGATGAACACATTATGAAAGAAGACCGCCATAAGTTTGCGGAGAGCGGGGGCGTCTTTGCAGTTGATATGGCCTTCCCGGCTGGGTGGAGAAGCATACGCCTGCGATTGGAGAGAGGGCGTTCCGACGAGGCAAACGCCCTGAGGATGAAGGGAGGCGGCCATATGTTTGACGAACAGCTGTTCCTGCTCGGCGGGGATATGTTCGATCACATCAATGGCATAGGCGCCGTTGAAGCCTTCGGCGAGGGGGCCGGCCAGCATGTCATGGACCCGGAAATCGATCGGCCAGCGGGATTCCCGGTTCTGGCGGTTGCGTTCGATGAAGACCGGATCGAAATCGGTGGCGACAACGGCGGCCACCTCCTGTCGCACGATACGGGTGCCGAAGGCATCGGCGCAACCGACTTCGAGCACGCGATCCATGCCGGCGAACATCTTGGCGACGAACTTGTATCGGGCCAGGACGAAGAGCAGGCGTTTGGGATCGTCCCGCCAGACCTGGCTGCTCATGAGGCCCAGGTGTTGCGGACCTTCTTGTTGTTCGAGCCCGAGCAGGAACTGGTATTGCGCTTCCTTGGTTTGTTCTTTCATTCGAAATAGATGAACGACCAATCCCCCGCATACCCGCAGCGCTGGAACCACCATTCCCACTCGGACGGAGTGTAGAAGCTCTCGCAGGTCAGCTGCCAATAGAGGAGATTGGCCTTTTCCTGTTCATTGCGGTAGGACTCGACCACGAGGTATCGATGACGTCGTCCCACGCGCTGCATCTCGCGCAGCGCGAGGTCGAGATCGTAGCAATAGAGATTGTGGAGGGTATTCAGGGAGATGACGAGATCGAAGCTCTGATCGGGATAGGGGAGTTGCCGGGCGTGGCCTTGTTTGAGGAACGGCCGGACTTCTTCCTTGGCGTTGGCGACGGCGTATTCGGAAATATCAATGCCCTGCACCTCGATGCCGGGCACCGCCTGGGTGAAATCATAGAGAAGGAAGGCCTTGCCGCAGCCGACATCCAGGATGCGATCGCCGGGTTTGAGCCCGTAATGTTTGGCCATCGTTTCCGCGACCACGCGCCATCGGCCGTCGTACCGCATGCCGCCGTAGCCGAATTTTCGGTCGCCATCCCAGTAATCGCGCCCGAATTGTCTGGCGATTTTGGCGGCTTCGGCCTTGGGAAACTCATTCACGCGCCCCAGGTAATCGCGCTGGGTCCGCTTATGAACCGATGAGATGAAGTCCACGTATGCCATAGGATTGTTTTTCAGGGAATTCAGGGAAGGTAGTTCAGGGATTGTTGCCAGGCGGTGCGGGCTTTATTGAGTTGAGCCAGACGCTGATCCACCTGGAGCGAGCGCTGGTTGGAAAAGGCGCGACGCTCCCGATCGGCCTGGACGAATTCATTGAGCATGATGCAGCACCACTTGTACTGATACAGCGGCAGGAGTCCTGATGCGCGAGGGGCGAGCTCCTCCCACTCGGGCATGCACTGGACAAGATCGGCAATCCAGCTCTTCCAGTGCTCGAGACTTACCGGAATTTGAGGCTGACAGAAAAAATCGCACACGAGCTTGGCCGGGTCGTCCCAGCCGGCATATTCAAAATCAAAAAATCGCAAGCGCCCGTCTCGATCCAAAATGGCATTGTGAAAACCGAAGTCAGAAGGCGACAGGCAGCGGCCAGCAGAGGGTAATGGCAGTTGGGGATCTGCCGTGGCAGTCTCAACCACGCGCTGGAATCGAGACTTAAGGCGGCTCAAGCCGGGACCAAGCTCGGACTGAACAAAGTGAAGAACTTCACGATCCACAGCGTCAGCGGGCTGAATGGCCATGAGACGATGAAAACGGCGTTCCACACAACGCAAGTGTTCCGCCAGAGTCAAGCAGGCCTCGGAGGCCATGGGAATCGCATCGGCAAGGTATCGCACGCTTTGGATTGCGGCGATGAACTCGATGGCTTCCGTCAAGTGACACGGCCTCAACTCGGACGGGGTGAGTTTGCGTCCTGGAATAAAAGCAAAAACCCCGAGGCGTTGAGATTCCACCCAGGCCACCGGCTCGGGAATCTGACGGACCCCGGCATCCCAGAGGAGTTGGTAAAAGCCCCGTTCCGCAAGGAATCGATCCCGAGGATCCGCCGGATTTTGGTAATAATACTTGAGCACCCAATCGTGTTCGGCATCACACACGCGGTAAACACGGTTGTTTGCGCCGCCGGCGATGGGAGCCGCGGAAAAATCGGCGCCCAAACCGAGCCGCTCAAGAAACGGGATGGATGCGGGAGGGAGTGAAGTCATGAAGATCGGACAAGCTGGACTTCTTCACGACAAATCCAACTGTTCAGGGACACAAGCGATGCGACAATACACGGCAACGGCGACGGGGAAAGGAGCGCGGACTTGAGCCCGCCAGGAACGCCGCTGCGGAATAAATTCCGCGGTCCAGGCCCTTAATGCCAATCCGCTTTATGCTGGAGCGTCGTTCCGCGCTTCCTTGTCCCTCAGACGAAAGAATTGGCCAATCTCCGCCCAACTGCCGAAACGAACAAACCGGCGCTCATCCGGATAATGATGGTTAGGATCGAACAGGAGACGTTCCACGCCGGCGGGAAAATCGGGTTCCGCGAGAAACTCGGGCAGGTCATCGATGAAATGCGTGCAGCCGGCGGCGGCGATGCGCCGCAGTTTATCGTTCTTCGTGAGCTCGAAGTAAATGCGCGCGCGGGGCAGAGCCATTGCCGCGGGATCCGTGAAGCCCTGTTTTTCCAGCCAGGCCATGGCCGCCTGATGGAGGTCATACGGCTTGCCAAGATAGGGGCGCAGGGTTTTGTGGCTGATGATGCTGACAGGGAGACCATGGGTTTGGCAGGCCAAAAAGAAATCCTTGACACCCTGGAAGATATCGGCTTCGTCCATGCGGGCGCCGTAGACATATCCCTGAAGGCCGGTCCAGTCGTCTTCGCGGCCGGCCGACCGCAGGTAATTGCGCACCTCGGATTTACTGGCCGGGAGGGAAGGGGGAATCCAGCCGCGCTCGAGGCAAACCCGGTGAAAGAGCCGGTCGTAGCTGACGATGGTGTTATCGAAATCGATGCCGACGTGCATGGCGCGGGAGCAGGATGCGGGGTGCGGAAACCGCGGAAACGCCGCGTGGGGGCGCGCAGCCTACAACGCTGGAGGCCGGGTCCCCCGACCCGGCGATGGGTGATGCTCAGCTAATGAGAAGATCCCGAAAATCAAGGATGGTCCTCTCCGGAGAGGATGTGCAGGAGGCGTTCGGCGATCCGGTCGGGGGTGAGTCCGAAGTGTTCACGGGCTTCGGATTGGCCGCAGGTTACATGGAGGAACTCATCGCGGGTGCCGAGCCGACAGAGGCGTGCGCGGGGTTGGGGTTGGTCGCTCAACCATTCGGCGACGGCGCCGCCGAGGCCGCCCAGGATGCTATGTTCTTCGAGGGTTGCCACCACCCGGCAGCTGGAAAAAACCTGTTGCAGAACGGATTCATCGAGAGGTTTGATCGTGGGGAAACTGTAGACCGCGCAAGACAGGCCCCGGGCGGAAAGCAGGTCGGCCGCAGCCAGGCCCACAGGCAGGATCGTGCCCGCGCACAACAAAGCCAACTCCCCGCCCGGGCGCAAGGGCAGCGCGCGGCCAATGACGAATTCGGGATCGGCGGCATGGATGTTGGGTTCGCCTTTCTTGCCGATTCGGAGAAAGACGGGTTGACGGTTCTCGAGGGCGGCTCGGAGGGCGGCCCGCACTTCGAAGGAATCGGCCGGCGCGATCACCGCCAATCCGGGCAGCAACCGGAGCATGCCCATGTCCTCGCAGGAATGATGAGTGGCTCCCAGGGAGGCGTAGGACAGACCGGCGCCGGTGCCCACAATCACGACGGGCGCCTGATGGTAACAGACGTCGATCCGGATCTGTTCCATGCAACGGTAAGTGAGGAACGGGGTGATGGTGTAGCAGACCGGCCGCAGGCCGCTCAAGGCCAGGCCGGCGGCGATCCCGATCATGTTGGCTTCCGCCACGCCGCAGTTGTAGAAACGGCCGGGACACGAGGCCTTGAAGTCGTCGAAGAGTCGATTCCCGATGTCCCCGGAAAGCAGGACGATGCGTTCATCCTGTCGGGCCAGCGCGGTGATCTGTTGGGCGAAGGCGTTTCTCATGGGAGATCTCAGGAAGTTACGCGTCAAATTAAACGGTTTAACGAGGCTCATTCCCAGAATTCACTTCCCGCATCTTCGATGCGAGGCGCAACTTCCTGAGAATTGGCGGAAAAATCGTTATGTGGATCTTCTCCCAAGCAAACCTCTATCCGGGGGGCAGAGTTCTTGGCGGGCGGCCTCGACCTCGGCGGCTTTGGGCACGCGGTAGTGCCAGTTATTGTCGTCTTCCATGAACGAGACGCCTTTGCCTTTGGTGGTGTGGGCGATAATCGCCACCGGTTTACCGCTGCCATCGGGCACCCCGCTCAGGGCCTGGATCAGGGCCGAGAGATCGTGTCCATCGACCTCGCTGGCGCTCCAGCCAAAGGCCTCCCATTTGCGGGCGAGTGAGGCCAGAGCCATGATTTCATTGCTGCGGCCGGTCGCCTGCCATTTGTTGTAGTCCACAATGATCGCGAGGCGATCGAGACCTTGGTTGGGGGCGAACATCGCCGCCTCCCAAACCGAGCCTTCGTTGCACTCGCCATCGCTCATGACGACGAAGACGCGATAGTCCTGATGCTGGATCTTGCCGGCAAGCGCCATGCCGAGACCGACGGGGAGGCCGTGTCCCAGAGAGCCCGTGGCCAGTTCGACCCCGGGCGCGCAGTTTGGGCCGGGATGTTCAGCCAGCGGACTGCGGTGTTGCGCATACGTGTCGAGCAGGGAAGCGGGAAAGAATCCTCGGTAAGCAAGGGTGGCGTAAAGGGTGGTGGCGGCGTGTCCCTTGCTGAGGATACAGCGATCTCGGAGGGGATCGTTTGGCTGCTGGGGATCCACGCGCAGCACCCACCAGTAAGCGGCGACCAGAATATCGACGCAGGACAGGGCGGAGCCCAGGTGGGGCGTGCCCGCGGCGTGAGACATCTCAACGAGCTTAAAGCGGATCTGACGAGCCAAGAGCTCGAGCTCGGCCAATGAAGCCTGAGCTTGCCCGATGTCGTTTGGATTCATGCAATTCGCGTGATGGATCGGTGTGCGCCCTTCAGGATATTCCCAGCCAAGCTGTCATGCGATGGTAGGGCGCGCCGCGCCCGATGGCCGAATGCCTGGTCGGCCCGGCGGTCCGACCCCTATCCCCGGATTGGCGAATGCCTGGCCGGCCCTATCCGGTTCCGAATGCCGGCTTTCGTAATCCGCCTTTGCGTTACTGCCGACGTCCAACTGATTTTTAGCTCGGCTCGGTAAGGATCCCTCGCCCTACCTTGCTTACTGCTACTGTCCCCTGTTTCCTGTTTCCTGATTCCGCGGCTCGCTGAGGTCAGCTCGCCTTACCTGGCTGACATCGACTGCCGGCTGCTCGAGATCTTTTTTTAGCATCGAAAATGGATCATGGCATGGATGACTTCTCCGGCGCGCATCTTGGCGATGGCCTCATTGACTTGGTCCAAGGGGATGCGGTGCGAGACGAAACGTTGCGCGAGCCCGGGGCATTTATGATTCAGGAGCCGAAGAAGGCGCGGGATATCCTCGGCGGGCTTGCTGCCGCCGCCATGTGAGCCGGTCAACACTTTGCCGAAGTGCAAGGGCAAAGGATTGAAGGCGATCTTATGGTCATACGGCATGACACCGAACTCGACGCAGCGGCCCTGGCTGCTGGTCAGAGCCAAGGCTTTTTCCAGCACCGCGGGATTGCCGGTGCCATCGATGACAACATCCGGTGAAAGCCCCTCGAGGATGCGCGCGGCGGCTTCGGCGAAGTCTTCACGGTTCGAGTTGATGACATGAGTGGCGCCGACCTCGCGCGCCCGATCGAGTTTATGGTCGTGGATATCGACGGCAATGACGGGATAAGCGCCGGCCAGGGATGCGGCGAGGATCGCCCCGAGGCCGATGCCGCCGCTGCCGATGACGACGACCGATTCCCCAACCCGCAGCCGCGCGTCGTTGGTGATGAGGCCAAAGCCGGTGGTCAAGGTGTCTGCCAGGAGGGCGCACAATTCAAAGTCAGTGTCAGAAGGAACCGCGGTGAGGCGGTTTTCGGAAACGACGGCAAATTGATTGAACGTGGTGAGATAACCAGCGTTCACCTTGCGTCCATTCCAGTTGTAGACGGGGGGGCGGGATTCGATGCCTTTGCCGGGGCGCCAATGGCCGACGACGCGATCGCCGGGCTTGAGATGCCGGACTTCGGGGCCTGTTTCGCGGACAATGGCGCCGGCTTCGTGGCCGAGGAGGTGCGGCAGGAAACGATCGGGACCTTTGACGCCGTCGATCTCCCCGATCTGGGAGCCGCAGATCCGGCTGACAACGATCTCGATTAACACCTGGCCGAATCCCAAGGGAGGAATCTCGACTTCGTCAAGAACAAGGGGATGGCGTTGTTCCACCAGAATCGCGGCGGGAGTCTTCATAATCGATGGGAAAAGGCGATGCCGAACTGCTGGAGGTAGGGCTGGACCGCTGGGCCAGCCGGTTATTCAGCCAATCGGTCCGGCGCGCCTGGCAGTCGCGCCCTACCTGGGGTAGGGTCGGACCGCCGGGCCAGCCGGGTATTCGGCCATCGGGCTCGGCGCGCCTGGCAGTCGCGCCCTACCTGGGGTAGGGTCGGACCGCCGGGCCGACCAGGTATTCGGCCATCGGGCTCGGCGCGCCTGGCAGTCGCGCTCTATCAAGCGTTTGCAGGCCGATCTGCTGAATCGGCCTTGTGGACGGATGACGCGCGGTTGGCAAATCAACAGTCCTCGAGCAGCGTGATGCCGCGCTCGAGGAGGACGGTCTTCGAAATCGGCTGGGAATTGCCCACGATCCGCACCGCTTGGGCTCCGGCCAGCTGGCCGAGAAAAGTCGCCAGCGCGACAGGGAGGCCCCGCGCCGCAGCCAGCGCCGCGACCGAGAAGAAAGCGTCGCCGGCGCCCACAGTGTCGACAACGTCGTTTTCGAACGGCGGGCAGAGGCTGGGGGCCTCGTCCTGTTTCAAACCGATGGTTTGGACGGGGCCGCGGGTGAGCCACGCATAGCGGGAACTGAGATGACAGCGCAGGTTTTCCAATTCGGCGGGATAATCGAGGTGACGATGGCCGGCGGCCAGCATGAGTTCCTGTTCATCGAGGGCAAAGGCATCGGCGCGCCGGTATCGGCGGGAGATCACGTTAAAGCCGAAATTATTGCTGTTGGTCTGGCAATTCAACGCGAGAAACCCGGATTCATTCTGAATGAGTTCACGAATATTCGGCTGCATCAAGCCATGACCGAAATCGAACAGCAGGACGGCATCGAATTGACGGAGGATTTCGGCGAGGCGGGCGCGGACTTTTTCGAGGGTGTCGGATTCGGGGGCGTGGGCATCGAGGTAATTCACGGCGAACAGCTTGGTCAGCTCCTTGCCTTCGCTGAGCGGTTCGACGAATCGTTGCTTGACCACGGTGGTAAAGCGTTCGTCGCGGATCGTGAGGTCCTCGGCTGGATTGAGGTGCTGGGCGAGGAGGGGATCGACCCACGATTCGGTTCCCAGGAGGCTGAGGAATTTGGCGTGGGGCGTGAATTGTTTGACATGGCGCAGGACGGCCAGGGCGCCGCCGCATTGGGTTTCGTCCCCCAGGTACCGGCCGGAGATGATCCGGTTTTTTGACGTCAATCCCTGGACCTTAAGATAGGAGTAACGGTCGATGATGGTATCGCCCACGATCAGGACTTTGAGATGGGCGAGTTGCCCGACGGCCTCTTGAAAGTCCTTCGGGCTGATCTGGCGGGCCAATTGCCGGCAGTAGTCGGTTACCGCGGAGGGATGGGGTGGTGGGTTATGGAAGGGGTGCATGCTCGGGGCCGGGAGGAGTGGCGGGGGCGCGGTTGGGTCAGCGCGACAGGAATCGATAGGCGCCGGCGTGGCGGTCGAGCTTCATGAACTTCATGTTATAGTGCTGCGGCGCTTCAATGTCCGGGAACAGGCCTTGATCGAGGGCCCGGCGCAGATGGGCCACTTCCTGTCGAATCGAGCTGATGGGGCGATAGGAGAGTTCGGTCTGAATCTTCGAGGAGGAGATGTGGTAGTCGCGGCGATCCAGGGTCTCGGTGATCTTGATCTCGACCTGGAGATCCTGGAGCTCGGACTGGATGATCCGGGCGATTTCGATGACCTTGTGGTTTTCAAATCCGAAGTTAAAGGTGCGACCGTTGATCAGGGTCGGATCGGACTGGGTCAGTTCGCCGTAGAGGTGGATCATGTCGGTGATGCCGACGTTGGGCCGGCGTTGTTCGCCGCCGTGGACGGTGATCACCCGTTTGCGGACCGCATCGGCGGTCAGCTTGTTGACGGTTAAGTCGAATCGTTGCCGGGGCGAATAACCGCAGATGGTGGCCGGCCGGATATTGACGGCGCAGAACCCCGGAGAAGCGGCGCTGGCCACCAGCCACTCGCCGAGCATTTTGTATTTCGAATAGAAGGTCAACGGTTCGGGTTCGAGCTGTTCGGTGACGTTGGGGACATCTTTGATGCCGAACACACTGCTCGAGGAGGCGTTGATGAAGCGCTCGACGCCGGCTTTCCGGGACAGGGCGAGCAGCATCCCGAGGGCGTCAAAATTGACCTGGCGGGTGAGGACCTCGTCGATTTCACCGGTGGGATCGTTCGAGATGGCGGCCAGATGAATCACCGTGTCACGACCGGTCAGAGCCTTTTCCACCCCCTCGGGATCCCGGAGGTCGCCCTGGATGAATTTGAAGCGATCTTGCCAAGAAGGAAAGGCGGGCTCACGCCGCAAAGCGTCGAGGCCAGCTTCGGTGTAGAGCAGAAGATCGAGCACACAAACGTCATGGCCCAGTTGAAGCAGATGCGGGGTCAGCCGGGCGCCGACGTAACCAAAACCGCCGGTAACGAGTATTTTGCGAGGATTCATCGAATCAAGGTTTGTGAATATAGTCCAAGGGCTGTTGTTTTAGAACATCCAGGTGACGATCCACCCAGGCAAGGGTTTCATCAATGCCTTGTTCCAGAGTGACGGCATCGCGCCAGCCCAGGGTCGTGCGGGCCTTGGTGCTGTCGAGGAGGTAAGCGGCGTCTTTCCCGGGACGATCGCCCACCACCTCGACCACCTGGTCAAAATCAGCCCGGAGTCTGCCGCAGATAATCTCGACCAGCTGGCGAATCGAGATCATACGAAGAGTTGAAAAATGATAAACCTCGCCCGCTGGGGCCTGGCGGGCCGCCCGGAGTGTGCCCTCGGCCACGTCGCGAATGTGAATGAAAGACCGCACCGAGTGTCCGCCGCCATGGAGTTGGAGTTTGCGCCCGAGACGAATGAACAGAATCGTCCGGGGAATGATGCGATAGAGCTGTTGTCCGGGACCGAACACGTTTGCCGCCCGGGTAAAGACCGCCGGAAACCGGTATTGTTTGACGAATGTCATCAGGTGCAGGTCGCAAGCGGCCCGAGAGGCCGCATACGGGGTGCTGGGATTCAGAGGGGCGTTCTCCGTGACATTGCCGCTGCAACTGCCGTAGACCTCGGGCGTGGTGACATGGACATACTTTTTGAGAAAATCCATGCGGCGCAGCTTTTCATGGAGACGCACGTTCGCCACCACGTTGGTCTGATACCAATGATCGGGATGAAGCCAGCTCTCCGCCACCATGCTTTGCGCGGCGAAATTCACCACGTAATCCGGACGGAAATCGCCCACCGCCTCCGCAATCCGATCGGTGTCATGATTCAAATCCAGCCGGGCAAAATGAAAGCGGCCCCCCGTTTCAGACGTTGTGCTCCATTTATACGGCAGAAAGGCGGAGTTAGCCTCTGGAGAACGGCTGATTCCGAACACGTCGGCGCCCTGTTCGAGGACGTAGTCCGTGAAGCTGGCGCCTGAAAACGAGTTGCTGCCGATGACAAAGATCTTTTCCGACATTTTAGATGACACTTCGTGCCCGTCGATTCGCCCCTGTTTTGCGAAGGACGATTCGTTCTGAACACCATTTATCCCGCGCTACGATCCTCGAAGGAAGATCGATTCCGAGGTGTAGCCTCAAGAGAGCATTAGATAATGGCCTGCGCCCCAAGTCAATGATCCGGTTCTGAGGTTTGCGGGGCCTTAAAGGCGCGTCAGCCGGGATATCCAAGGATAGAAGACACAGCCGTTGCGATAAAAGGTAGGGTTGGACCGCCGGGGCCGACCGGGCTCTTCCGAGACGTTCTGCTCCTGAGACTCTGCGCTCGGCGCGCCTGGCAGTCGCAGCCCCACCCATCGGCGTGCTCGCTGATCGCGCCCTGCCATGCGCGCGCCTGGACAATGGCCGAGGATTTTAGCGGACGCCTTGGATGGCTTCCTGAAAAGCAGGTTCGAGTTCCTCCGGACGGGTGACGCACAGGCCCAGGTCGCGCAACAAGCCGTCGTTGACCGCGTAGATCCAGCCATGCACCGCCAGTCGTTGGCCGCGTTGCCAGGCATGCTGGACAGAGTCGGTTTGGCATGCGCTGACCACTTGCTCGATGACGTTGAGCTCGCACAAACGGTCAAAACGTTCGATTTCGTTATCGAGGCCGTCCAGTTGCGTGGCGTGTTTCCGGGCGACCCTTTGGACGTGCTCCAGCCAGGTGTCCACCAGTCCAAATTGCTGATTGCGCAGCACCGCGCGCACGCCGCCGCATCCGTAATGGCCGCAGACGATGACGTGGCGCACCTTGAGGACATCAACGGCGAACTGAAGGGCCGAGAGGCAGTTCAAGTCCGTGGGGGGGATGACATTGGCCACGTTGCGATGGACAAACATCTCGCCGGGCAGCAAACCTGTTATCTGGTTGGCCGGGACCCGGCTGTCTGAGCAGCCGATCCAGAAATACTGGGGCGCTTGCTGTTGGGACAGTTTCTGAAAGAACTCCGGATCTTCGGCCAGAATTTGACTCGCCCAGGAACGGTTGTTGGCAAACAGATGGCTCAATTCTCTCATCGCCGGTTCACATTGGATTCGACCGTCCCACCTCTTTCGTGCTCAGCAAAGGGATTCCGACCGCGCCTGTCCCTGTCAGAATCCAATCCGCCGCGGCTTGGATGTTGGCGGTCACGATTACGTTGCCGCTGAGCTCGGTCTGATGTTTTCGGCCATGGCCGGTCAGGAGGTAGATCCCCGTCGCGCCCGCATTGCGGGCCAGTTCAACATCGTGCGGGTGGTCGCCAATGACGAATGATCGACCGAGATCCAAACGGTAATCCCTGGCTGCCTGCAACAGAAAGTGGGGCAGGGGTTTGATGCAGGCGCAGTGGTCCGAGCGCTGGTGGGGGCAACAATAGACGGCTAGAATGTCCACACCGTGCTCGCGCAGGCGCTCGACCACGTGCGCGTTGACCCATCGGGCTTCCTCGAGGGTAAGCTCCCCTTTGCCCACGCCTGATTGATTGGTGACGATGAACAGCCGAAATCCCTTCTGCAATCTTCGGAGCGAAGGCACGGTCTCCTCGTAAAACACCACTTGCGCGGGGGATCGCAGTGAGCCGCGGTCTTCGATCAGCGTCCCGTCGCGGTCCAGGAAGACCGCGGGGACGCCGCCGACATCAGAGGTCGGATTCATCGGGTGGGATCCTGGTTTTGGGGGGGCGCAGTTTTACTTGGGCGTGGCCGCAGCAACCAGCCGGTCTTTGAGGTCGCGAAGTTCGTTTTCGAGCGCGGCCGGGAGGCGATCCCCAAATTTTTTGTAGTTTTCGGAGACGTCCAAGGCTTCTTGGGTCCAGCCTTCGATGTCGACCTTCAACAATTCGTCGAGATCGGCCTGGCTGATCTTGAGCCCGGAGGTGTCGATCGCATCCGGAGTAGGCAGCAGTCCAATCGGCGTCTGGACGGCTTTGCCGGTGCCCTCAATCCGTTCACAAATCCATTTGAGCACTCGGCTGTTTTCTCCGAAACCCGGCCAGAGCCAGCGGCCGTCGGCACTCTTTCGAAACCAGTTCACAAAGAAAACTTTCGGGAGCTTAGCGCGGTCTGTTCGCCGGGCGAACGACAGCCAATGCCCCAAGTAATCCCCCATGTGATAACCGCAGAACGGCAGCATGGCGAACGGATCACGTCGTAAAACGCCCGCCGCATGAATGGCCGCCGCGGTGGTTTCTGAACCCGTGGCCGAACCCAGGAACACCCCATGCTCCCAATGGAAGGCTTCATACACGAGCGGGATCGTCGAGGGGCGCCGTCCACCAAAGAGAATGGCGGAGAGGGGCACGCCATCCGGGTTTTGCCAGTCCGGATCGATGACCGGACACTGGGCGGCCGGGGCGGTAAAACGCGAGTTGGGATGCGCCCCTTTGCGGCCGCATTCGGGCGTCCACTCCTGGCCTTGCCAGTCAATGCCCCTGGCGGGTGGCGGTGTCCCCATTTCTTCCCACCAGACGTCACCTTCCGGTGTAAGAACCACATTCGTGAAAATGGTGTTTTGGGCAATGGACCGCACGGCGTTGGGATTGGATTTGACCGATGTCCCGGGGGCCACGCCGAAAAAGCCCGTCTCCGGATTCATGGCGTAAAGCCGGCCGTCTTTGCCGACGCGGATCCAGGCGATATCATCCCCCAGACAACGCAACGTCCAGCCGGGGAGCGAGGGCTGCATCATCGCCAGGTTGGTTTTGCCGCAGGCGCTGGGAAACGCCGCCGCGACGTAGTATTTCTTTCCCGCGGGCGAGGTCAGGCAGAGGACCAGCATATGTTCCGCCAGCCAGCCTTCCTTGCGTGCCACCATCGAGGCAATCCGAAGGGCCAGGCATTTCTTGCCCAACAACGCGTTGCCTCCATAACCCGAGCCGTAGGACCAGATGGAAAAATCTTCCGGGAAATGGACGATGTGCTTTCGGGAAACATCCGGCTCGCACGGCCACGGCACATCCTTCTGCCCCGGTTGTAGGGGCGCTCCAATCGAGTGCAAACAGGCAATGAACTGGCCGTCGGTCCCCAGCTTATCGAGCACCTGGCGGCCCATCCGTGTCATGATCCGCATATTGGCCACCACATAAGGGGAATCCGTAAGCTCGATGCCGATCTTGCATAAGGGCGATTCCAGCGGTCCCATCGCGAACGGGATCACATACAGCGTTCGGCCCTGCATGCACCCTCGGAACAAGCCCGTGAGCTTTTGTTTCATGGCATCGGGATCGGCCCAGTTGTTCGTCGGCCCCGCGTCCTCCTGGTTGCGGGAGCAGATGTAGGTGCGGTCTTCGACCCGCGCCACATCGCTGGGATGCGACCGGGCCAGATAGCATCCCGGCCGCAGGTTCTCGTTCAGTTTGGTAAAGGTCCCGTTTCGCACCATCAAATCGCATAGCGCGTCGTATTCCTGCTGCGACCCATCGCACCAGTGGACGCTGGACGGCTGGCACAGGGATTTGATCTCCTCGACCCAAGCGAGAAGTTTTTGATGGTTGCTGGTTGTCATGTCGTTCTTCATCTTTCTTTTTTTCTGTTTTTTACTGAAAGGGGATCGGGTTCGCTCCCGAAAAGCGGATGGTTAATGTTTTCTCCGGCTGTCGAGGGGGCCGCGAATCTTCGGGTGGGTGTCGCCCCGGGCTTTGGGGCGAGTTTGTCTCTCCTCGATCTGCTCTTGCAGACGTGTCAGCACTTTCTGCCAGGCGATGGCCCAGGTGTGGTCCCGCGAGGCGGCGTGAAGGCCGGGACCGTTCCCAGCCAACATCGCCACGGCCTGGCAGGGAGGGGTCACCTCCGGCTGAAATTGCAGGACCACATGCGCCGAGGTTATCGTCATTGAACTGTTGAGGCCATCCAGGTCGGTTTCAACGCGCCTCCTCAGCTCGTCGTCCTCCCGCATCCCTCGAATATGAAAGTGGATGATCATGATCCCCGGGCTTTTAGAGCCTGTTTGAAAATTACAAGGGGGCGCCCCTTGGAATTTTCAAACAGGCTCGTAGGCCGCTCTTCCCAGCCAGACGGTGCCAGCGGGATCGAATCCTCCGGAGCCCAGGACGCGGTTCCCGGCCCGGGCCCGTCGATAGGACCACCGAAAACGTCACCGTGTCCCACGACGACAAGACCAACCGGGATCGGAGCGTTCCGGTCTTCTGCGTTGGCCCGGCTTGCGCGATTCGATTCATCGGAGTTACTCTCGCACAGGCGCCGACAATTAGGCTAATACGATTTCTTTATTGAGTCTTTAGATAAAACCTAATACAGGTATAGCATGGAATTTTTGAATTACCATCACCTGCGGTACTTTTGGATGGCGGCCAAGGAGGGCGGGCTTACGCGCGCCGCCGAGAAGCTGCGCGTCTCCCAGCCGAGCATCTGTACGCAAATCCAGGCCCTCGAGCGTGTGTTGGGTGACAAGCTGTTGAGAAGGACCCCGCGCGGCCTGGCGTTGACCGAGGCCGGCCAGAAGGTGTTCAGCTTTGCCGAGGAAATCTTCTCGCTGGGCGAAGACCTGTTGAACACGATGAAGCAGCGATCGACCTCGCGTCCGCTCCATATCGGCATTGGCATCGCTGATTCCTTGCCGAAGCTTCTCACTTACGAAATGCTCCGGCCGATCTTCCATTTGCCGCAGCCCGTGCAAGCCTCTTGTTGTGAAGGCAAGGTGCCCGATCTGCTCGCCCAGCTGGCGACTTATCGTCTCGATATTGTGCTGGCGGACGAGCCGGCCCCCGCTTCCAGCAGTCTCAGGGCTTTCAATCATCTCCTGGGGGAGTGCGGCGTTTCGTTCTGCGCCAGCCCGCAACTGGCCGATCCGCTCAAGCGCCGGTTTCCTGCGTCGCTTCAGGATGCGCCCGCGCTGTTGCCCGGCCCGAGCTCGGCCCTGCGGCGGTCCCTCGAAAAATGGTTCCGGGAACAGAAGATCGCTCCCCGACTTGTCGCCGAGTTTGACGATGCCGCCCTGGTGAAAGTGGCGGCGACTGACGCGCTGGGTTTTTTCGCGCTCCCCAGTCTGGTGGCCAATGAGGCGGTGGTCCGGTACGGCGTGCGGATCATTGGACACGCGCCGGCTTGCCGTCAGCAGTTCTATGCGATCAGCGGCGAACGCCGGCTCACGCATCCGGCGGTGGTGGCCATTACCGCGCAGGCCTGGGATTCCCGGACTAAGATGACCCAGGATTCAAAGCGGCGCCGCATCGGGAAGGGGGGGCCGCGTCGGCTCTTGGGAGCGCATTGAGTTTGCGGGAGGGGACGACTTAAAAGACGGTTTACGCGGGAGGCTTTTTCGGGGTAAGTTCTTCCCGTCAGATCGCAGAAGAAGAATTCATAACCCGTTCCCGGCTTGTGTCATGGGTCACACCATCCGCCCTTCGCGCCGGATCGTCAGGGACGCGGCAGTAACTTGCCGGTTTTCTTGTCCCACCGAACCGTGCGTTGAGTCAGGCGATGGTGGCCGTGGCAGGCGGTGCAGACGACGGCCTTGGGATCCGCCTTGCCCAGACCGCGCTCGACGGCCCGAGCGACCACTTTTGCGGCTGGAACGTCATGGGTTGGATGGCACGCCCGGCAGGCCTGATCAATGGTCTCCAGGGGATACATTTTTTCGGGGGGCGTGGTGTTGTTCTCGTCATTCCGGTGGGCAAATGATTTTCCGTGGCAATCCACGCATCCCATGCTGGCCTGGGCATGGGTTTGGGCGAGGGCTTCGCCTTTGAAATTGGCGTGGCAGACGAAGCAAGCGGCGTTGTCCGCATTGAGAGCGGGATCCTTCTGGGGGGGGAGATCGTTTGTTGCGGGCAATTCGTCCAGCAACAGCGGGGCGTTTTTATCGACCACCAGCGGGGGCGGCCCTTTGGAGGGCGATGTCTGCGATCCGGCTGTTCCCGGCAGCGCGGGATTCTGCGCATCGCCGCTCCAGAGCAGAACAGCGAGCGGACCGATTAACCCCATCCCGAAGAGGGCAAACGACAGACAGACCTTGGTTTTCATTCAATCCTGGTCAAGAGAGGAACGATGCGGTTGCGAGGGAGATTCCAAGTCAGGCTCTAAACGTATTCCCATTGTTTGAGCCATTGATAATCGGCGGGCAGGCTTGCCCAGGCATGTTCCATGGCTCGATCCAGTTCCGCTCGTTCTTTGACATCCAGTTCCCGGCGTTCCTTGACGGCCAGGGCGGCGTTATCGACCTGCTGGACGGTAATCATGCCCGGCATGGGCGCGGTGATCGCCGGATTGCACAGGATGCAACGGAGCGCCAGCCGGGCGATCCGGTTATCTTCCTCGAAGTGGGGGCTGTTGGGGGAGCTGTCTCCCTTGAAGACCGAGTTGCTGGCGAAGGGTTTGATGCCAAACCAGCCGATGTCATGTTTCTGAATGGCCGCCCAGAGCCCGGTCTCGTCGGTCACCAACTTGCTTTTGGCGGTGTACGGGGTGAGAATCACCTCGATCTGGTCCGGGCATTTTTCAATCATTTTCTTTAAATGCTCGCGGTCATGGGAAGAGACCCCGACAAATCGGGCCCGCCCGGTCTTCTTGGCCCAGGCCAGGGCGGCAATGGCGGCGTCGATTTCGGCTTCGCTGTGCTGATGACTGTCGACCAGGAGGCTGATGCGCCAGATATCCACGTAATCCAAACCGGCTTCCTTCATCCCCTCGTCAAGACCTTGCTGTAGTTTTTCCGCGGAACGCCATTCCTCAAAACGACTTTCCTTGATGTGCCATGAATACCCAAAATACATCTTGTCGCGCCGGCCTTTGAGCGCTTTGCTGTAAGCGAGGATTTCCTCGCGGCAGCAGGCATCGACATAATTGATGCCTCGCTCGATGCAGCGGGTGACCACCTCGTGCCGGTTCTTTTGAAACTCAGGGGAATCAATCGCCATGGTCATCCAGCCGGCCGGTTCTTCTCCGCCAATGACTTTGACCACCCGCTTCCAATGGCCACCCAACGTGATCGCCGAGACCATCAGTCCGGTTTTTCCGCACCGGCGATATTCCATGTCCGGATTGAAGTTCAGAATGTTCCGGGTATCGACCGTTCCGCGCGCCTCGCCTGTATCGGCTTCGGTTTTCAATCCGGTCGCAAGGGCCGCGGTGGCCGCGATGCCGGTGCACATGAACTGGCGGCGAGAAAGGGTGTTGGGCATCCCCATATGATTGGAAGCTGGAGTATTCATAGATTGTGGCGTTGGCCATGCAGGCTTCTCTATCGGCTATTTGCAGTGTTTGAGTGAGTTCTTAACCGATAAAGCCGCCTCCTGTCGATGCTGAACTATGCGGCGCTGCGTCACAACTCGAGCGCGCACTCGGCGGACGCGAAATGAACGCACGATACGCCTGAGTTTTCCACCATAATAAAGTCTGGTCAATCCCTCGAAAACATCCTTGAATTGGCGGAGTATGAAAAACTCCACGAACCGGTTCACGCGACGCCATTTTCTCACCCGAACCAGCGCGAGCCTCGCCGCGGTTTCTGTCGTGCCCAGTTGGGTTCTCGGCTTGAACGGAGCCACGCCGCCCAGTGAGAAACTCAACATCGCCGGTATTGGAGTGGGCGGACAAGGCGCCTGGAACCTGGATAATCTCAAGCATGAAAACATCCTGGCCCTGTGCGACGTCGATTCGCAACGGGCGGCGACCACATTCACCAAGTTCCCCAACGCGCGCCGATTCCAGGATTTCCGGCGGATGCTGGATGAACTCAGCAAGGAGATCGACGCCGTGCTGGTGGCGACCCCAGACCATTGCCATGCGGCCGCGGCCATGCGCGCCATTAAGATGGGCAAACACGTTTATTGCGAAAAACCCCTGGCTCACTCGATCTTCGAAGTGCGCCAGCTCGTTCAGGCCGCTCGCGAATCCAACGTCGCCACTCAGCTGGGCAACCAGGGGCATTCCTTCGATTCCATTCGGGCTTTCCGCGAATGGATCGAATCTGACGCCATCGGACCGGTGCGCGAGGTCCATGCCATGTGCGGAAGCGTTTATTCGCGCATCGACCGAATTGCGGAAGTCTTGCGGGGGCAACCGGTCCCGGCGACATTGGACTGGGACCTGTGGCTGGGCCCGGCGCCGGCGCGCCCGTATCACTCGGCTTATGTCCCGGGGAAATGGCGAGGATGGACCGCGTTTGGCAGCGGGGTGATCGGCGATTGGACTTGTCACGTGGTCGATCCGGTTTTCTGGACGCTGGATCTCGGCGCGCCAACCTACGTCGAGGCCTTGGAGACCCGGGATTACGATCCCAAAAAACACGCCGAAACCTTTCCAGCCGGCAGTGTCATCCGATACCAATTTCCAGCCAAAGCCAGTCGTCCGCCGGTAATCCTGACCTGGTACGACGGCCCGCAGACCCCCCCGCGCCCCGAAGAGTTGGATCCGGACGAAAAACTGCCGGGCACCGGGGCCCTGGTGGTTGGCGAGAAAGGCAAGATCGTTTACGGTTCCCATGGCGCGAACGGTCTCAGGATCATCCCCGAGGGCAAAAAAGATGGTCTCAAAACCAGTCCTCAACGCCTGCCTAAATCGCCGGGACACCACAAGGAATGGATCGAGGCCTGCAAAGGCGGCAAGCCGGCGGAATCCAATTTCAATTACGGCGGGCCCCTCACGGAAGTGGCTTTGTTGGGCATCATCGCCATGCAATTCAAAGGCCAAAAGCTCGAGTGGGACAGCGCCCATATGCGGTTTGCCAACAACCCGGAGGCCAATCAATACCTCAAGCCCAAATTTCGCGAAGGCTGGAGCCTCTAACGAGGCGGCGCCTTAAAACATCCCGTCGCGTAAAGTCCCGCGGCGACCCCATGCCCGTTAACTTTTAATTTAAGGGACGACCCCAAGGCACTTTATTATTTCCACATCCACCTGCCCTGTAGCCAGTTGTCTTGGCGACAGTCGGCTCCGTCAGGCGCTCCCGATGGCGTCAGGCCGGGCTATTCGTCAATTTCCACGGGCTCCGCATGGGACGCGAACAGAGGGCCTCGGCTTCGGCGTCGTTGATGAAACGCTCGGTCTGCGGATCCCACTTCAGTTTGCGGCCCAGCTGGATGGCGAGATTGGCCAGATGGCAAACCGTCGCCACGCGATGGCCGATGTCCACGGGAAAATAAGGATCCTTGCGACTCTTGACACAGTCCAAGAAATCGCGGTGTTCCCCCGCCGGATTGGTATAAAGATGGACTTCCTCCGGGCCAATGACCGCGTTCAAGATCTTGTCGGAACTGGCTTCGACCTTTCCCGTCCATCCGGTGTTGCCGACCCATCCCTCGGTGCCGATAAACTTGATGCTGGGATTGCCCGGCCTGCAGGTCATGACCACGCCGTTTGCGTAACGATAGGTTACGTCATACTCCTTGACGGTGTTATAGAGTCCGCCATCCCAAAACGTGCCCGTTCCTTCGACCTCGACCGGCCCGCTTCGCTCAGTGTTATTGGCCCATTGAGCGGTGTCAAACAAGTGCGTGCCCCAGTCGCAAATGATCCCTCCGGAGTAGTCTTGGATCCAACGGAAATTGAAGTGCACGCGGTCTTTGGTGTAGGGCGCCGCGGGAGCCGGCCCGAGCCACATTTCGTAATCCAACTCCGGCGGGACCGGTTGCGGCGTTGGATTGCCCGGGCCATTCGGTTGTTTGGGCAGGATGACTTCAATCCTTGTCAGTTTGCCGACGCGTCCGTTGCGCACCAACTCGGCCATCCGGTGATACATCGGCAGCGACCGGTCTTCGGTGCTGGTCTGAAAGACCTTCCCATGCTTGCGAACCGTCTCGATTAGGACTTTGCCCTCGTCAATCGTCAGGGTTGGTTTTTCGCACTGCACGTCCTTGCCCGCCCGAATGGCCATCACGCTGATCAAGGTGTGCCAGTGGTCCGGCGTCGAAATCATCACCGCGTCAATATCCTTGCGATCGAGCACCTCGCGAAAATCCTTCGTCATCGCGCAGTCCCGATTCTTGTACTGCTCGTTCACGAGGTCGCGGGCAAATTGCATCCGCTCGCTGTCCACGTCGCAGACCGCCAGGACTCTCGCGTCCTCCTGCTTGAGGTAACGACGCAAATTCCATTGCGTTCCATGATCGCCGGTGCCAATGAAGCCCACGGTGATTTTCTTGCTCGGCGCGTCCGCGCCCAGAACGTTGGACGGCATCAGCATAGGAGCGCCCGCCGCCAGCGCCCCCATCCGCACAAATTGTCTTCGAGTGATGGTTTTCATGAATTCATCCATTCAGGGATCATTGGAATCCATAGTAACGACCGGCATTGGAATTGTCAGGACAAAGATGACATAACTACTTTTAACCTGTCCCTTTATCACCCTTCTCTTGAGTTCAGGGATCCAACCGCGCCGAACACGGGACGTTTCTATCGGATTCGAACCCCTTAGAGCCTGTTTGAGTGCGCCGTGACAAAGGCGCAGAACTCCAGTGGGAGAGTAAACGAAACCCACCCGGCAACTTAAGCTCCAGCCGGTAGCAGCCGAGGCGAATATGGAAGCAATGA
>Ga0116153_10001264_pt1 | contig 24632 bp, 25 predicted proteins | sample AD_UKC028_MetaG_FD_89896 | JGI IMG/M metagenome (GOLD analysis project Ga0116153, IMG submission 89896) | Active sludge microbial communities of municipal wastewater-treating anaerobic digesters from USA - AD_UKC028_MetaG | ecosystem: Engineered > Bioreactor > Anaerobic > Digestate | place: USA...
AGGAGGACGTCGGCCCTCGAACGGGCGGCGGCGAGGCCGACGGCGCGATGGGCCTCGGCGCTGCCTTCGCCGAGCTCGAGCATGGAGCCGAGCACGTAGACGCGACGCCCCTTCCATTCGACGCCGTCGCAGAGCTCCATCGCCTTGAGCGCGGAATCGGGGTTGGCGTTGTAGCAGTCGACGAGCACGGTGCTCGAACCGCGGACTATCTCGGTGCGGCCGAACAGGGGTTTCACCGACGAAAGCCCGCCCGCGATGTCGCCGGGCGAGGCGCCGAGCCGCTCTGCAACTTCCGCGGCGGCGATGGCGTCGAGCAGGTTGTGCCGGCCTGGCAGCGGGAACAGGGCTTCCGCGCCGCGCCAGGAAAGGCGCCAGCCTTCCAGCCCGAGGTCGACGGCGGACTCGAGCCCCTTCGAGGAACGCGGCCCGAAGAAGGCGACCGTTCCCGAAACGCCTTCCGAAAGGAAGTCGCGGAAATCGTCGTCCTCCCAGAGCAGGGCGATTCCGTCGGCGCCGAATTTCGAGAAGGCGCGCTTTTTTTCCTCGGCGATGCGCTGCCGCGAGCCGAGAATTCCGATATGGGCGGTCCCGATGTTCGTCACCGCGACGACGCGCGGAGCCCAGACGCCCGCCAGCACGTCCATCTCGCCCGGATGGTTGATTCCCATCTCGAAGACGCCGGCCTCGTGGCTTTCGCGCAGCAGGAACATGGAGGCGGGCAGGCCGATCTCGGAGTTGAGGTTGCCCGGATTCCAGATCGTGCGCCGGAAGCGGGACAGGATCGAGGCGAGGCATTCCTTGGTGGTGGTCTTTCCGCTCGAGCCCGTGACGCCGATCCGCTCGAGACCCGCGAAGCGACCGCGCCAGGCAGCGCCGGCCTTCTGGAGCGCCGCGAGCGGATCGGGGACCAGCACGGCGGCGGCTTTCGCCGCATGGAGCGCCGGAGCCAGCCGGGGCTCCCTAGCCTTCCATTCAGCTTCGCCCGCTATGACGAGGCGCGTTCCCGAGCGGAGCGCCGCTTCGAGGTAGTCGTGGCCGTCGACGCGTTCGCCTTTGAGCGCGACGAAGACGGCGCCCTGCCCCGCGTTCCGCGAATCGGTCTCGCAGCGGCCGGCGCGCGCCGAGGCGTCGCCCGAAAGCCGTCCGCCCGCAGCGGCCGCGAGCCAGGGAGCCTCGACGGGCAGTCCGTCGCTAGCCATCGAGTTCCCCCTCGGTCGTGACAATGATCTCGACGGTCGTTTCCGCCGAGAAGGGCACGAGCGCGTCGTCCCCGGACGCGGCGTCGCCGACACGCTCGCGCGACGAAAGGGCCGCCAGGGCGGCTACCAGCTTGCGGTTCTCCTCGATCAGTTCCTTCTGGCGCTCCTCGAGGGCCAGCGCCTCCCTGCGGAGGACGTCGAAAGCCCGCGCCTGCGCCACCGCGAGGATCAGCGCGAGCGGGACGAGGACGATCGCGATGCCGACGAGAACGCGCCTCATGCCGCGCCTCCGTCCGGGGCAAGCGCGGGCTTGCGGGCGACCCTGAGCTTCGCGCTGCGCGAGGCGGGGTTCCGCGCGATCTCGGCCGCGGAAGGCTCGACGGGCTTGCGGCCGACGGATTCGAGCGTTCCCGCCCTTCCCGCCTCAGCCGGCGGAACAGTTCCGCTTCCACCTGAGGCCGTGTCGTCGGCGGCGCGCCGGCCCTTCCTCAAGAGGTAGCGCGCGCGCCCGTCCAGGGCCTTCGCGTCGGTGCCGCCGGAAGCCGCCTCGCGGAGGAAGCGCTTGGCAAGGCCGTCCTCGAGCGAGTGGAAGGTGATGATGCCGAGCGTCCCGCCCGGCGCGAGGATTTCCGCGGCCAGGGCGAAGGCGCGGCCCGCGCGGCCGAGCTCGTCGTTGACGGCGACGCGCAAGGCCTGGAAAGTCCTCGTGGCCGGATGGGTCCGGCCATGGCGCGCGGCGGGCGGCACCGCGGCGCGCACGAGCTCGGCAAGGCGCGCGCTCGTATCGATCGGCTTTTCGCCGCGGGCCTTGACCAGGGCGGCGGCGACGCGGCGGGCGTAGGGCTCCTCGCCGTACTCGGCGAGGAGCCCGGCCAGCTCGTCTTCCGTGCATTCCGCGAGCAGGACGGAGGCGGACCTCCCAGTCGACGGGTCCAGCCGCATGTCGAGGACTTCGTCCTCCATGAAGCTGAATCCCCGCCTCGCGTCCCGGAAGTGGAACATGGAAACACCGAGGTCGAAGAAGGCGAGGTCCGGCCGGACCCCTTCTTCCTTGAGGAGGGCGAGCGCGTCGTCGGAGAAGGCGCGGATGTAGCGCACCCTGGACCCGAAGCGGGCGAGCCGTGCGCGGGCCCGCTCCTGTATGGAAGCGTCGGCGTCGACGCCGATGTAGCGCAGGGAAGGGAAGCGCTCGAGGAAGGCCTCGGCATGCCCGCCTTCGCCCAGGTTCAGGTCGACCATGAGGGCGTCGGGCCGGGGCGGTGCGAGCAACTCGAGGCATTCCTCGAGGAGGACGGGAACGTGGGTCGCTTCCATGCCCGCCTCCTACAGGGTGAGCTCGCCGAGTTCTTCGGCGGCCTCGAGGAACTCCGACTCGTGTTCCGCCAGGTACTGGCGGTACGCCTCGGCGTCCCAGATTTCGACGTATTTGCTGATCCCCAGGATCACGCAGTCCTTGCTCAGCCCCGCGTACTCGCGGAGCGATTGCGGAATGGCTATGCGCCCCGCCTTGTCGAGCTCCACTTCCTGCGAGGGGGCCAGGATGCGGCGCTGGATCAGGCGGGCGCGGGCGTGGAAGAGGCTGGTCTCGGACATGAGCTTCTCGGACAGGTTCTTCCATTCGGCCGGCGGGAAGAGCCACAGGCACTTGTCGACGCCCTGGGTGAGCGTGAAGGTGCCGACCTCCAGCTCCCCGCGCAGTTTCGCGGGGACCGAAAGCCGGCCCTTCTCGTCGAGCGTGTTCCTGAACTCACCCGTCAACGGTTCCATTCCACCTGTTCCTATAATTTCCCACTTTCTCCCACGAACGACTCATATACTACCCCCGCGCCCCACTTTGTCAACGAAACCGGAGAAGCAAAAGGGGGACAGAATTCGAAATTTTCCGGGAACCGCTACAAGCGCGTATAGGTGTCGACGGGGCGACGGGGCGCGGCTAGACTGCGGACATGACGATTGAGACGAATTGGATCGTTTTTCCCGAAGGCGAGACCCAGGAGATCCCGGGTCCCCTGCGGATGGGGCAGCTCGTCGACCTCAACGGCCGGCCGCTCCCCCTGCCCCTCCCCACCGCGCGCATGATCGCGTACCGGGTGGTCGGCATCCGCAGGAAGGAGGAGCGTGGCTCGCTCGACAACTTCCATAAAGTGGAGCTGGTCCCCGCCTTCGAGCTGGCGGAATACCTGTAGCAAAGAAAAGAAACCACGGAGGCGCGGAGGATGCGACGGAAGAGGGAGGAAGAGAAGAAAAGGGAAGATATAGGTTAAGGCTTTTTCTCGACTCTCTTATTTCCTCCCTCCTGGCTCCCCTCCTCCGTGCCTGCGCCCTACGGGCGCTTTCGGCGAGGAAACGATCGTCGTGCCCGCCATGGGCGGGCGACCTAATCCGTGGTCTTCTTGATCGGGGAACTTATTTCGGGAAGAGGTACAGGTCGGGGATCTTGTGGACGCGCTGCATGCTCAGGGCTTCCACGGCGCTCGAGTCGGACACGAGTTCCAGCTCGAAGTGGTGCGCGAGCGGCTCGAAGCCTTCGATGGAAGCTTCCAGCGAGAACCGGAAGGTCTTCCTGATGCCGGGGCCTTCGGCCGTGCGCGGCGCCGGGTAAAAGATGAAGGTTCCCGAGGTGCCCCCGACGATACGGCAGGGGTTCTGCCAGTTCGGATCGACCATGGGTTCGATCCCGGTTTCGCCCGCCAGGGCGACCAGCACCTCGGCCATCGGCTCGAAATTGGAGCCGTTGAACAGGCGCCCTATTATGGCGGGGAAATTCCATGCCGGCCCGGCGACCGGCTCGGGGGCTCCGGAGCCCGCGGCGTGCTCGAAGTGGGGGCGCTTCGAGGCGTTGATGCGCTCCCAACCTTCGCGCACCAGGGTCATGACGTCGGCCTGCTTCTGGAGCTTGTCGACATAGACTGCGTCGCGGTGCGCCACACCCCGCGAGGAGATCACGTACTCGGGCCTCGTCCGGTTCAGCGCGTAGCAGGCGACGTCGAGGCGGCACTGGTAGCAGGTGCAGAAGCCGAGGGCGCGTTTCTGCTCCTCGGCGTCGAAGAGTTCGTCGACCGCCTGGCGGACCACGTCTTCCATCAGGTTGCGGATTTCCATGCGCTCTCCCCGGCACGCCCGCCCGACTCAGGAACGGAAAGGGCCGCCTCCACGATCTTCTCCCGTGCAAGTCTATGCATTTTCGCGAGCTTCGCAACGATGGGAGCCAGTTCCAGGCGACGGTTGTCGGCCTTGAACGGGCAGCCCGGGCTCCCGACGGGAAGGCCGAGTCGGGCGGCGGCCGTACGGATGGCCGCTTCGCGCACCAGCATGAGCGGCCGGACCACCTCGACGCTGCCGTCGAGCCAGGAGCGGCGCGGGCTCATGGTCTCGAGGACCCCGCGCTCGGCGAGGTTGGAGAGGGCGGTCTGGGCGAAATCGTCCAGGTGATGGCCGAAGGCGACCACGGGGAAGCCCCGGCGCAGCGCTTCGCCGAAGACCAGCCGCCTCCGCTGGCGGGAACAGCGGTAGCACGAGAAGCCTTCGCTTCCGCGCTCGCCGTAGATCGAGCCGCGCACGGTCGAGAACGGCACATCGATGAGCCGGAAGAAATCCCCGAGGGTTTCGACGTAGCCGTCCGGAAAGGGGAACTCGTCCCAGAGCGCCGAGGCGGCGCCGAGCCGGTAGCGATCCTTGACGCGCCGCCTCCGCAGCTCGAGCAGCAGGGCAAGGACGAGCGAATCCTTGCCGCCTGAAACGCCGACCAGGATGGAATCGCCGTCCCGCACCAGGCCGAAGCGCCCGACCGCCGCCCCGAGACCTCCGAGGAGCCTGAGGAGCCATGGTTCGAGCTTGCCGTCGAGGGCTGCGCGGAGGGCCGCGTTCGGCTCGAAGGCGCTCACGGGAGCGCGTCGAGCGCGGCCCGCGCCGCGGCCTCGTCGGCCTCCGTCCCGTCGCGCACGAGGACGCGGACGCGCCTGAGCGAGCGTGAGAAGGACTTCGAGGCGTCCGGTCCGAAGACGCTGCCGGCCTCGCGGCTGTCGCCGACCACGGGCAGCTCGGTCTCGAAGGAGACGGGCTCGGGCACGTCGACGACGACGTCCTCGGGGCGCGCCCGCCGCGTCGCGCGGGAAAGCCGCCGCGCGAGCTCCTCCTCGAACGCGGCGCGCTTGGCCAGGTCGAGCAGGATCGGGGCGGCGGGCGAAAGGTCGTCGAAGGGTTCGTCGAAGACGGCGCGGTAGGGCCGGCCCTCCACCACGCGCTCGACGAGCGCGGCCTCCGCTCCGCCGAGGGCGACCGCGAGCCGGACGAAGCCGGCATCGTCGAGGCCGTAGAGGCTCCCGGCCGCGAGGCGCCCCGACGCCAGGGCTCCGGCCACGGCCTTCTTGACCATGGCGGTCGCCGAACGGACCGTGCGGTGCCAGTACACGGCACGATACATGAGGTATTTCGAGAAGAGCACGGCTTCGACCGACATGACGCCCCGCGCGTCGACCGCGAGCCGGTCGCCGGGGGCCAGGGCCAGGCGCGAGAGGGCGAAGTCGACGTCCTGGAGGCCGTAGGGAACGCCGCAGAAATAGGCGTCGCGGTTCAGGTAGTCGAGCTTGTCCGGGTCGAGCACCCCCGAAAGGAGGCCCCGGTAGAAACGGGTCTCGCGGTCCGCGCCGGGCAGCTCCGCGTCGACTATAGCCGCGGCCCGCTCCGGGTCGGCGCCTGCGGCCCCGACCGCGTCCCGCAGCGCTCCTTCGCGGAGGGCCCGGCCGGTCAGGACCTCGTGGTCGACGAGCGGCAGCTCCTTGAGCGAGTGCGCCCATGGGAAGTGTCCCACGTCGTGGCAGAGGGCCGCCGCCAGGAAGGACCGGACGCCTTCCTCGGTGATGAAGTCGAGCGCGACCCTGCCGGCCAGGCTCGAGAGCAGGCGGCGCGCCGTCTCGAGGACGCCGAGGGAATGGTTGTAGCGCGTATGCGTCGCGCCCGGATAGGCGAGCCAGGCCGGTCCGAGCTGGCGGATGCCGATCAGCTTGACGAAATCCGGGGTCTCGATGATGGCGCGGAAGCCTCGCGGCAGGTAGATGTGGCGCCAGATCGGGTCCCGCACGGGATCCGAGAGGTCGATGGCGAGCGCCTCGGGAAGTTCGGGCACGGGCGACTCCTTTCTTCAGGCGGGCGGATTTGCGGCGCGCCCGGTCCGCGTCGTTCCCGGCCGCGTCCCCCATTTGACCCGGACGCGCGGACGCGCTACTACTATATCCGTGAGCGTCCCGAATCTCAAAGCGCCTTCAGGCAACGCGCGCGGTCATTCCGCCGCGCTTTTTTTACGAACGGCCTCCGCGTGCGTCGCGGCCGCCCTGTCCCTCGCCCTTCTCTCCTGCCAGGCCCGTCCGGGCGCGGAAGCCGGTTCCACGCCGCCGACCGCTCCGTCAGTTGCCGGGCCGGCCTCCGGCATCCCCGAGCTCGCTCCTCCCGCCCCCCAGGCCCTGCCCGAGCGGGCGGCGCCGGACGTCGCCGCCGCCAGGGCGCCGGCCCCGAAACCGGCGCCTCCGCCCGCTCCCTTTTCCGAGCGGCTGCTGGCCGAGCGCCCCTTCGGCGCCCGCCTGCCCAAGGATTTCGCCATCGGCGGCCTGGCTTCCGCCGCCGACCCGCGCGGAGCCCTTCCGGCGGCCCGGACCTTCCTCGGAACGATCGCGTCGAGGCGCGCCGAGGGCTTTCCCGTCGATCCGGCCTGGGAGCGGACCTTCGCGCTGCTCCACGCCCAGGACATCCAGGCCCTTCCCGACGGCCTCGGATTCCGCGTCGCCGAGGCGGTCGAAGGCGGGGACGGCTCAATGACCCATGCCTTCGCGCTGATCGGCCCCGCCGGGCGCAGCGAGGGCAGCGCCCGCTTCTACAAGGAAGGCGAGACCTGGCGGCTCGCGGGGCTCGAGGTGGACCTTTCCCCGGGGGCGTTCGCCCGGGCGGCGGCCGGGGAGCCCTTCGACCCCGAGCGATATGACTGGCCGGACTGAGCTTCCGGCGTTAGGATAGGTAAATGGCGTTCGCGGTCAAACTGGTCGAGCGGGACATCCTTCTCGAATCGGCGATGTCGGAAAAAGCTCCCATCTCCATCAACGCCGCGGACGGCGAATTCGAGGCGCGGCTTTCCGCCTATGACGAGCGCAGCGTGTCCTTCGTCGTCGACCTCGCCCGCCGCCCCCTCATGAAGGGCGAGGAGTGCGCGGTCCGCTTCGTGGCGCGGGGCCAGACCGTGGCCTTCCGCTCGACGGTAGCCGCGTCCAAGCCGGGGGCTTTCACGCTCGCGGTTCCGGAAGAAGTCTGGAAGAACCTGAGCCGCCGCTTCGCCCGCGCCTCCGCCCCGCCCGGGCTCAAGGCGGCCTTGAGTTTCGGCGGCGAACGCTACGCCCTCGACTTCCCCACCACCCTCGCCTTCGACCCCGTGGCCGATCCCGGGCTCTCGAAGGACTTCGACCCGGCCGACCTGCGCGGGCTCGTCAAGGACTTCGAGCGCCGCGCGTCCGAGATCGCTAGCGAGCGCGCCATCGTCATGTACAAGGACCGCGAGCCCGCAACGATCGAAGAGCGGGTCGCGATCCGGACCGGCCGCGCCTTCTTCCTCCCGACGCCGTATTCCGGGGTACCCGAGATCGATCCCTTCCCCCGGCCGCGCATCCTCGTGCGCGACGATTTCCGCGAGTTCTTCGCGGCGGAGGGCGCCGAGCCCGATTTCGTCGAGGAGGAGCTGACCCGCTTCGAGCGGCAGAAGCGCAACACCGGAGTCCTCTCGGAGATACTCGCGCCCATCGTCTTCCAGGAGTACGTCATCGGCTCGGTTCGCCTCGCGAACAGGCAGCCGGGCCGGGCGCCCTTCGACCTCGGCGTGCTCGACACCTGGATACAGTTCACGCGCGTGCTCGCCTGGTCGCTCAACAACGCGGGCTATTTCCGCGGGGCCCCGAAGCGCTCGGGCGGATACAAGGCCGAGGTGGTCGACCTTTCCGCCGGCGGGGTGCTCTTCGTCAGCCGTGACCCCATCCTAGCGCGGGCGCTGGCCGAGGACTCCTACGTCCAGGTCGAGCTTTCCACCGATCGCCGCACCTTGCGCACCGGCGCCGCCGTCAAGCGGCGCATACGCGAGCGCGGCGACGATTTCTACGGCCTCGAGTTCATCGACATGGGACCGGAGGATTTCCGCTTCCTTTTCGAGCTGCTCTACGGCCGCCCCTTCACCGACGACGACGCCGACCTCATCGAAGGCCTTCCCCCGCCATTACGATAAAAAGAAACCACGGAGGCACGGAGACCGGGAGGGAAGAGGGAGGAAATCCGGTACTTTTAAAGTCCCGATTCTTCTCCCTCTTTGCTCCGTGCCTCGGTGACTCCGTGGTTTGCCTTGGTCCGGGGGCTATTCTACCGAGATGCCCTGGCGCTTCTGGGGATATTTCTTGAGCATGGCGACGGCGTTGCGCTTGGTGTTGAACACGAAGCCGCCGTTCCAGTATTCGAGCGCAGCGAACAGGGCGTTGCCGCCGTCATTGTCGTCGGACAGGAGCGTCCGGTACGAGACGAAATCCTGCAGGTTCTCGAAGTCGTGGTGGGAGAGGAGCTCGAGCCGCTTGCGGTTGAAGTCGTTCCACTTCTCGAGGTCCTTGAAGCCGTCGCCCTCGTCCTGCACCACCAGGTGCGCGTGCTGCGGGCTGAACGAGTACCAGACCCGCACCTTGCGCTCCGGGTCGCACTTGTTGCCGTGCTTGACGGCGTTCTTGATGATCTCGGAGATCTGCTGCTCGAGCAGGTTGATCTCCTTGATCTCGAGCGGCGCGGTCTGGACGATCAGTAGCGTGAAGTAGCGGATCTGGCGGAAGTCCGAGGGGAATTCCTTGTAGAACATGTTGGTCTTGTCGAAGAGCGGACTGCCCTCGTCGACCTTGATTTCCTTGAGCTCGGAGAGATAGGTGTTTTCCACGGCGGGCCTCACTCGTCCATCTGCTGGATGGCTTCCTCGATGCTGTTGGTGATCGGGAAGTAACCCATCAGCTTGGTCAGCTCGATGACTTTCTTCACCGACCCGTGGATGTTGGTGATGATCAGCTTCATGCTCATCTTCTTGATGGTGGAGCAGATGTAGATGAGGGCGCCGATTCCGCTCGAGTCGATGTAGTCCACGTTCTCGAGGTTGATGATGAAGCGCTCGACCTTCTTCTCGAGCATCTTCATGACCAGTTCCTTGAGCTTGTAGGAGTTGTAGAGGTCCATCTCCCCGTTGACGTCGATGATATAGTTCTCGCCGTTCTTCCGGATCTTCAGTTCCATGGGCCCACGCTCCTCCCCTATCGCTTCATCTTCATCACGAGCACGGTCTGGTCGTCATGCTGCCGCGCGGCCCCGACGAAATTCGCGAGGTCCTGCTGTATCCGGTTCGCGATCTCCCTGGCGGGGAGCTCGTGGTTCCGCATGACTATCGAGCCGAGGTTCTTTCGGCCGTATTGCTTGCCCTGGGCGTTCATGGCCTCTACGAGACCGTCGGTGTAGAGCACCACGATGTCGCCGTCCTCGAGCGAGGCCCGGCGCTGCGGGTAGTCAGTCACGCGTTCCACGCCCAGGGGCACGCTCTTGATTTCGAGGGTCTCGATGGCGTCGGAGGACTTGCGGTAGACCAGCATGGGCTGGTGGCCCGCGTTCGCGTAATCCACCTCGCCGGTCGAGAGGTCGACGGAAGCCAGGCTGACCGTCGCGTAGTGGTCCATGTCGATCTTTCCGGTTATGCCCCGGTTTACCCAGGTCAGCACCGTCGAGATGTCGCGGTCGGTGTTGGTCACCAGGTGGAGTATCGAGCGGATCATGACCATGACGAGCCCGGCGGCCACGCCCTTGCCCGCGACGTCGCCGACCGCGATGACCACCTTATCGCTCCGCGTCTGGATGACGTCGTAGTAGTCGCCGGAGACGCCCTTGGCCGGGATGGTGAAGGCGCCGAAGGAGGCGCCTGCGAAATCGGGCAGCTTGCGCGGCACGATGGCCCTTTGGATCTCGGCGGCGATGTCGGCGGCCCGCTCGATCTCGCCTTTCTCGCGCGCCTCCATGAAGGCGAAGAAGTTGGTGATGGACAGGGTGCCGAAGTTGGCCAGGAGCTTGGCGCGGTCGAAGTCCCGCTCGGAGAAGGGGCGCTCGGAGCGGCTGAGCGCCAGCACGCCGATCACCCGGTCCTCGACCTGCAGGGGCAAGGCGATGAGGCTGGCGAGCCTGAGGAAGTCCTCGTCGCCGTTCCGCGCGACCCGCTCGTCCTGGGCCGCCGCGGGGATGAACACCTGCTTCGCCGTGCGCGCGATCTCGCCGAACAGGGTTTCGCCCAGCTTGAACTGGACGTGCTTCATGTACGATTCGACGCGGTGCTGCTTGCGCGGCAGGTTGTCGGGCAGGGGGAAGGGCGGCGGGAAGAGACCCGAGTAGGCGCGGGCGACGATGACGTCGTCGAACTCGTCCACCAGGAAGATCATGCTGCCGTCCGCGCCGGTCTCCGCGGTTATGGTCCTCGACATGGCGTCGAGGATGCGGTCCATCGAGAAGCTCTCCTTGAGCTCGGACGCCGTGCTCATGAACACGTTGTACAGGGAGTCGATGGATTCCTCGTAATAGTCGAGGGCTTGCACTATCTGGCGTTCGAAGATGGAAGTGGCCGCGAAGGCGAACGCGCCCCAGGCGCCGAGGAGGATCGGTGAGACCAGGTTGCGGAACCAAGGGCTGACGGGATCGAGCGCCATGGAAAGGATCGCGTAGACCAGCAGGATGGCCGACGCCCAGGGCCACGAGGCCTGCACGGCCTGGCGTCCGACCGTGTCGCGGTCCTTCGATTTTATGGCCGCGAAGGCCACCAGCACGGCGACGTCGAGGAGCAGGAAGCCGCGCCAGGCCCAGGCCGGCGCCGCGGGCAGGAGTCCGAGCAGGGTGTCGGCGATGCGGAAGCCGGCGAAAAGCAGGTTGAGCGCCAGGACCAGGATGACGGTCAGCCAGGAGCCATAGGGCGCGAGGAAGACCAGGAGGGTCAGGGAGTAGAGGACGAGGTCCGAGACGAAGAGCAGGGAAGGGTCGGGAAGCAGGGCGAAGAGGACCTCGCGGAGGGCGGAAACGCCGATCGCGACGATGAAGCCCGTGCAAAAACCTTCGGTGTCGCGTCCGCGAAGGTAGAGGAACATGGCCAAGACCGCCGCGTGGAGGAACAGCGTGGCGGCCAGTGGGGTCTCGACGAGGTTCGCGATGTCCTGAATCGTCATTCCCAACCCTTCGGAACGCATGGTGAGGGATGCGCGCGCGCCGACTTCCGACCGCCTGTCCCGGGTAACGCCGCAAAGGATAGCATCGGCAAAAATGCGCGTCAAGGTTTTTCCCGGGAGGGGACCCGGGGCGCTCGGAATTCATGTTTTCATCGGAACTTATCGATATTGAAGCGAGGCGGGATCAGGTTCCCGCCATCCTGTGCGCGTCCGGTCGTACCATGATCCTAGTCTACGCGAAAATCGACTTCTGGCAGCAGCTCAAGCGCGTCGACCCGAGGCGCGCGGCCTCGCTGCAAGCCCGGCTCCGCGCGGCAGCCGCCGCCTTCGCTGGCCGCGTCCTGCCCCGCGAGGAGCCCTTCGCCGCGGTCTTCGACGAGGACGGCCTTTTCTGGCGCATCCAGGCGACGGAAACCGCCTTCCGCATCCGGGACGCGCTCGAGGATCCCGAGGCCGGCATCATCGACTACCTGGTGCTGGTGCACCGCGCCGACGACGAGGAAAGCGGTTTCCGCGACCTGAGGCGCGTCTGGTCCGGCTGTGAAGGCGGGCGCGGCATCAGGGTCACGGCCCGGGGCCTCGTGCCTCTGGCAGCCCACCTCGCGACGGAACCCGGCGACGAACCCGCAGCGGTAAGCGGTCCCGCCTACCGGGGAAGCCCCGAAGGCCCCGCCGCCGCGGAACTCCTTTCCCGCCCGGCGGCCATCCGCGCCGCCGCGGAAGCGCTCCGCTCCGCGCTGGTATCAGGCGCGCGCGTCCTCGCCTTCAAGGGCCCCGCCGGCTCCGGCCGCGGCGCCGCGCTCGACGCCGCGCTGGCTTCCCTCGGCTACGATCCCGGCATCTTCCCCAACTTCCGGGGCCGGGGTACGCTCAGGCCCTTCTCGCCCCTGACGAAGCTCGCGGCATTGCCGGTCCCGGGCGGACTTCCCATGGAGGGCACGGAGGAGGAACAGGCCGAGTTGGAGACGCTCAAGGCTTCCGGCATGGTCGCCCTCGCCTCGCCCTTCAGGACGACCCTCTCGGAAACGCTCTCCACCGGTCTCGCGGCCTCGATCCGCGCCGCGCTGGAAGGCAAGACCGACTCCCTCGCCGCGGCTGGCCTGCCGCGGATCGTCATCTGCCGCGACGCAGACCGGTGCACGGCCGAGGCGGCGGACGCCCTCGCGGCGCTTGCCGCGAAAGGACGGGCGCTGGTAGCGTGCACCGTTACGGACGGCCTGCCTGAGGCATGGCCGCGTGAATTCGCGACCATCGTCGAGCTTCCGCCCGAGAGCGAGGCCGAGATGGCTCGCAAGCTCGAGGCCGCCGGCTTGGCGGAAGCCGAGGCCCTGGCGCGCGCCGCCCGCGGCGACCTGCGTTCGCTCGGGCACAGGGCGGCCCTCGCGGTCCGCGACCACCCGGCCGCAGTCTCCCCACGCGCGGAACGAGCGGCCCTCGCCCTCCTTTCGCTCCTGCCCCGCGAAGCCGCCCTGGTCCTCTACGCCTGCGCGCTCGCCGAAGGCATACTCGACCCGCTCGAGGTCGACGAATTCCTCGAAGGCGCGGGGCTGCTGGCGGAAGCGCGGCATCTCGTGCGCGGGATCCTCGTCGAACGGGGCTACCTCGACCCGGACGGAGGCATCGCGGGCGACCTCGGCGCCGAGGACATAGAGCGAGCGGCGCTTGCGGCCCGGGAAGCCGAGGCCGAGGGGGAAAGCCCCACGTCCCGCATCCGCGGCTTGCTCGCCGCGCGGCTGGTACGGCTCAATGCGAAGGGACGACTCGCCTCCGACCTCGGATTCCTGGCGGAGCTCGAGCTTCTCGCTCCTTCGGCCGGTTCCGGCGCGGACCGGCGCTCCCTCGCTCTCGAGTGCGCGTATGGCGAAGCCCAGCGGGACCGGCCCGTTCGCGCAAGCGCGGCCCGGACGGGCATGACGACCGCGGAGCTGCTCGGCGCTTTCGCCAAGGCCCAGGCCCTCGGCGAGCGGGAAATGGCCCAGGCGGCCCTCGCCGCGTACCGGGATCTCGGTCGCGCGGGCATCGGCGAGGGCGTGCTCGAGCTCATGGAAGCCGAACACCAGAACGCGCTCAGAAATCCGAAGGAAGCGGCGCTCAGGGCGAAGGGCGCCCTCATCGCGTCGCGCGGCGCCTGCGGGCCCAAGGCCGAATCACGGGCGCACCGCGCGCTCGGGCTCGCCTCGCTCGGGCAGGGCCGTTCGGTGGAGGCCCTCGACTACCTCCGGAACGCCCTGGAACTGGCGGAAAGCTCGAACGACGATTTCGAGATCATGGCCGCCCTCGAAGGAAGCGTCGCCGCGCATTTCACGGCAGGCGACGCGTGGCGGGCCTTGCGGGCCGCGGATTCGGGGCTGATCCACGCCCGGGCGCTGTTCCGCAAGGACCACGAGGCCTGGCTCGAATTCGCCGCGGGCCGGGCCAACTTCTCGCTCGGACGTTACGAGGTCGCGGCCTCCCGCTACCGTCGGAGCGCCTTCCTCGGCACGCGCTACGCGATGGAAGGCTGCGTCGGACGGGCGGAAGTCTGGACCGGCCGCGCGCTCGCCTGGGCCGGCCGCGGGCCGGAAGCCCGGGACATCCTCGGCCGGCATCCGGAGGACTGGGAAGCCCGCTGGTTCCTCGCGGAGCTCGAGCTGCTCGAAGGCCGCCACCGGCAGGCCTCGGAGCTCGCGGTCGGAATCGACGCCCCGGGCAACGCCCCGTACGACGGCGCCGACGCCATCGCCTGGGATTCGGGCTTCCGCCTGCTCGAACGCCGGGGCGTCGGCTTCGGGGACGGCCGCAGCGCCGACCAGGATTTCCTCCGGGCCTTCGCCCTCTTCGCTCGCGGACTGGCCGCGGACGACCCGAAACCCGCGCTCGAGATCCACGCCATGACGCGCGAGTCGCGCATAGCGGACGAGAGCCCCGAGTTCATCCGTTACTTCTATTATTGTTACCTGCTCCTCGAGGACCGGTCCGACGCGCCGCTCGACAAGCACTCCATGCTCTCGCGGAGCTTCAAGTACCTCCAGGAGCGGGCCGGCCGCATCGACGATCCCGCCGTCAAGGCCTCGTTCCTGGAGCGAGACCCCTGGAACCGCGGCATCCTCGAGGCCGCCAAGCGGTACAAATTCCTGTGAACGGCGCACCGCGCTTCCTCGACGCCCGGGCCTACCACGCCGCGCCCGGCTTCCTCGGCCACCTGCTCGACGAGCTCGGCGAAGTGGAACGGATCGACGGCGAGCTCGTTCTCGCCCCGGGACCGGAACGGAAAGCCTATTGGACGCGCAACGTCTGGCGCGCGCCCTTCCTGCTGGAGTTCGACTCGATCGGCGACGCCGCCCGCGCGCTCAAGGACCTGCAGCGCAACTGGGCGCCGCTCCCGACCCGGCTGCACCGCCGGACCGCATTGATCGCCGAAAAGCTGCCGCACGTGCCGACCAGGCCCAAATCCTTCCCCTTCGAATTGCCGAAGGCCCCGATCGGCGCATTCCAGCTGGTCGACGAGCACCTGCTCATCGGAAGCGCCGACTGTTCGAGCCCTTTCCCGAACGGCGAATTCGAATTCGTGGAGGACAAGGAAGGTCCGCCGAGCCGGGCGTACCGGAAAATATGGGAAGCCCTCGTGTACGCGGGACGGCATCCGAAGGCGGGCGAGCGCTGCCTCGACGCGGGGAGCGCTCCCGGCGGCTGGACTTGGGCGCTCGCGGGCCTCGGCGCCTCCGTGCTCTCGGTCGACCGCGCCGAGCTCGACCCGCGCGTGGCCGCGATGCCGGGAGTCGAGCACCGGATCGGGGACGCCCTCGCGATGAAGCCGGAGGATGTCGGCCCCGTGGACTGGGTCTGCTCCGACGTCATCTGCTATCCGCCGCGGCTCCTGGAATGGGTGGAGCGCTGGCTCGACTCGGGGCTCGGCCGGAACTTCGTCTGCACCATCAAGATGCAGGGCGCCGAGTTCGACAAGGCGACCGCCGACCGCTTCGCCGCCATCCCCGGTTCGCGCGTGCTCCATTTATGGCACAACAAGCACGAGCTCACCTGGCTGCTGATCCGGGACTGAAAGTCGAAAAAGACCACGGATGAGGTCGCCCGCCCGAGGCGGGCATCGAAATCCATTCCACACCGATAGCGCCCGCAGGGCGCAGGCACGGAGGAAGAGGAGTGAAGAGGGAGGAACACGGGAAAAGGGAAATAGCCAAATCCATCCCTCCCCCCTCCTGGCTCCGTGCCTCCTTGTCTCCGTGGTTACTCTTCCTCTTTGGCTTCTCCCGGGAACATGGAGTTCATTTTCGCGAAGAAGTCCTCGGCGTCGTCGGGAGCCAGGTCGCCCTCGCCCTCGTACCAGGTGACGAGCTTCTCGGGTATTTCCGCGAGGAAGGGCGAAGGCACGCAGTCCACCGGCATGGCATTGCGCCGTCGCCGCATGGCCGATGAAATGTGCAGCCTTCGCCGCGCGCGCGTGACGGCGACGTAGAAAAGCCGGCGCTCCTCCTCGAGGTTCCCCTCGCCCTCCTCGAGGCTGCGCGCGTGCGGCATGATGCCGTCCTCGCAGCCCGCGATGAAGACGATCTCGAACTCGAGGCCCTTGGCCGCGTGCACGGTCATCAGGTTGACCTTGCCCGAGTCCTCCTCGTCGTCCATGTCGTCGCGCGTGATGAGCGAGATGCGGTTGAGCCACGCGAAAAGAGTCGGGTCGTGGTTGTCCGGATCCTTCTCCCACACGTCGATGCCGTTGACCAGGCTCTCGACGTTGAGCAGCTTCCACTTCGCGGCCTTTTCGTTGTGCAGGTTGTCGGTGACGAGCCAGGCGCGGTAGTCGATGGCCTCGAGCAGGGCGCGGACCTTGGCAGCCAGGTTGCGCCTTCCGAGCATCTCTGAGCGGAAGCTCTCGACGAGCTCGAGGAATTCCTCCAGGTCGCCGCGCGCCTTTTCCGGCAATTCCATGGAAGGGTTCGCGCGCACGAGCTCGGCCGTCTTGTGCAGCGAGAGCCCCCGCTCCTTGGCCAGCTCCCCGAGCCGCTCGAGCGTGCGCCGCCCGATGCCGCGCCGCGGCACGTTGACGATGCGGATGAAGTTGACGTCGTCCTCGGGGTTCGCGATGACGCGCAGGTAGGAGATGATGTCCTTGATCTCCTTGCGCTGGAAGAAGCTGGTGCCGCCGGTGACCTTGTAGGGCACATTCTCCGCGAGCAGACCCTCCTCCACCCAGCGCGTCAGCGCGTTCGTGCGGATCAGCACGCCGAAATCGGAATACGCGAGGCGCTCCTTGAGCTTCTGTTCCTTGATCGAGCGCGCGATGAATTCCCCTTCCGCCACCTCGTCCTCGGGACGGAAGAGCTGGATGGGCGCGCCCTCGATGCCGGTCGGCGACCAGAGCGCCTTTTCCTTGCGGTTGGAATTGTTGGCGATGACCGCGTTGGCCGCCTCGAGTATGGTGCCGGTCGAGCGGTAGTTCCGCTCGAGCTTGATTTCGCGCACGTGCGGCCAGTCCTTCTCGAAGCGGACGATGTTCTCGTAGTTGGCGCCGCGCCAGGAGTAGATGGACTGGTCGTCGTCGCCGACCGCGCAGACATTGTCGTCCGAGAGGTGGCGCATCAGCTCGTACTGGATGTGCGAGGTGTCCTGGAACTCGTCGATCATGACGTAGCGGTAATGCTCGCGCCAGGCCGCTCGCGCCTCGGGAAAGCGCTCGAACACCTCGATGGGCTTGACGATGAGGTCGTCGAAGTCGACCGAGTTGAAGGCCTTGAGCGAGGCCTCGTATTCCCGGTAGACCTTCTCGTACGCGTCCTCGCCCGTCCACGCGACGCGTCGCGTCTTGACGTCGGAGAAGACCTTGCCCGCGGCCTGCACGTCGAAGGTCTCGAGCTTGAAGCCGAGTTCGCGCGCGCAGTCCTTGATCAGCTGGTTGCGGTCCGACTCGTCGTAGATGGAAAAGTTCTCGCGCCAGCCGAGGCGCTCGATCTCCTTGCGGAGGATCTTGACGCCGAAGGCGTGGAAGGTGGAGACGGTCAGGTTCTGGAGCTTGCGCCTGGTCAGCGACTTGACGCGCTCGGCCATTTCGCGCGCCGCCTTGTTGGTGAAGGTGAGCGCCAGGATGGCCGACTGCGGCACGCCCTTCTCGAGCATGTAGGCCATGCGGTAGGTGATGACGCGGGTCTTCCCCGAGCCCGCGCCCGCGATGATGAGGACCGGTCCGTCCATCGTGGTGACGGCCTCGTACTGCTCCGGGTTGAGCTCGGCTTCGAAATCTATGTGCATGCTTCGGGGGGTCCGGCTCCGCTAGACGCGCTTGAGCACGAAGTCGAGGGCGCCGACGCCGAAGTGGACGACGAGCGAGACGACGACGCCGGCGACGAGCACGCCGAGCGCCACCATGAGCATGGCTTTCCGCTTCGACATGCCGAGCATCCAGGCGCCGAGGACGCCGGTCCAGGCCCCGGTCAGCGGGAAGGGAATGGCCACGAAGACGAGGAGTCCCCAGTAGCCGTATTTCTCGACGGCCGGGTGAACCTTCGCGCGGGCCTTCTCGACGAAGCGGTCGAAGAAGCGGGCGTAGGCGCCCCACTTGTAGAACAGCTTGTGGAAACTGGCCAGGAAGACGAAGGCGAGCGGGCCCGCGAGCGCGTTGACGGGTACGGCGACGGCGAAAGCCTCGAGGACGGTGGCGCCCCGGGCGACCGCGAAGGGAATGGCGCCGCGGAGCTCGGAGATCGGCGTCAACGAAAGCAGGGCGGTGAACAGGATGTCGTGGAGGTTCATCGGAGCCTGAGTATACCGAAGCGGCGGCCGGACGGGAAGGACTTCCGCGCGGCGGCGGAAGGGAAAGTCAGGCGTCCGCGAGACGTTCGCGGAGCAGCGCGCGGAAGGCGGCTTCGTCTCCGGACTCGAGCCGGGTCGCCCCGGGCAGCCCCGAGAAGAAGGTCAGCTGGCGCTTGGCGTAGCGCCTCGAGTCGCGCTTGACGAGCTCGAGCACCCGAGCGAGCCACGCCGGCCCGTCCTCGTCCGGAGCGCGCGGGTTCTCGAGGAACTCGCGGTAGCCGATGGCCTTGAGTCCCGGATCGGCCGGACCGTAGCCCGCTCGGATCAGGGCTTCGAGCTCGGCCGGCAGACCCGCCGCGAACATGGCCTCCGCCCGGGCGTCGATGCGCGCGTAGAGCTCGGCCCTCGGCACGACGAGTTCCACGAGGACGAAGTCCCAGCGCGCTCGCGGAGTCTCGGGGCGCTCGAAGGAGGAGAGCGGGCGGCCCGTGGACCTGAGCACCTCGACCGCGCGCGAAAGCCGGTAATGGTCCGCCGCCGCGATGCGCGCCGCCGATACGGGGTCGCCCGCTTCCAGCTCCGCACGCAATCGGGCGGGGCCTTCCTCCGCGAGCTGCCGCAAGACGGCTTCGCGGACGGCGGGGTCGGCCTCCGGCGCGGCGGAGAGACCGAGCACGAAATTGCGGATGTAGAAGCCCGTGCCGCCGGAGACCACGGGCAGGCGGCCAGAGCCGAGGGCGGCCTCGCAGGCCTCGTCGGCCAGGCGTACGAAATCGCCGGCGGAAAACCCCTCGGAGGGGTCGCGGACGTCGACGAGCGCGTGCGGCAGGCGCGCGAGCAGCTCGGGCGAGGGCTTCGCGGTGCCGAGGTCCATGCCGCGGTAGACCTGCATCGAGTCCGCCGAAACGACGAAAGCCGGGCGCAGGCCCGGCTCCGGTCGTTCGAGGAAGGTCCGTTCGATGAGCGCCGTCTTGCCCGACCCCGTGGGGCCGTACAGGACGAGTATCTTATTCGAAGCGATACTCGACGGCCTTGGTGAAGATCTGGCGCATGGAAAGGCTCACCACCTTGCCGTTGTTCTTCTCCACCTCGGGCGTGCGGAGCACGGCGAGCTGGTACGCGCGGCGCGTGACGGCGACGGTGAACTCGTAGGCGTTGTCGGAGTATTCGAGCAGCTGGTCAAGGGGCATGGACATCGATGGGCTCCGATGCGTCGCGGTGGCGACGGGGCTGGTGGAGAATTATAGCGGATCGGTCGGCGAGCATCAAGGGCGCTCCACCCTAGCCTCGACGCGGGCGAGCCCTTCGTCGAGCCGCTCGAGCAGGCGTAGCGCGAGGCGGTCCGCCTCTGCCTCGATGGCCTCCGCCGTCTCGCGGGCGGAGCCGGAGCCCGGGTCGGCCCGTGTTCCGGTTTTGGCGCGCTCGAGCTCGTCCACGAGGTAGAGGCCGGCCAGGACAGCCACCTTGAGCGGATCCGAAACCCTGCTCGCGGCACGCACCTCTTCGGTCTTGCGCGTGAAGCGCGCGACGACCTCGCGGAGGTATTCGGGTGTCTCGTCGGTCTGTATGGTGAAGGAGGAGCCCAGTACCTCGATCCGCAGGGTCCGCACGGGCACGGCGGCGGGACCGGCCTAGAAAATGTCGAGCTCGGCGCCCGCGGTTCCGGCGGCGGGGGCCTCGAGCGCGTCCGCGACAGCGTCGAGCACGACGCCGCGGGCGTCGGCGAGCGGACCGTCGTCGGGCGCGTCGGCGCTCATGGCAACTCGGGAGGATGCGGGCGGAGCGGCCGGGGCGGCCGCTCCGGCGTTGACGGTACCGGCAGGAACCGCCTCGCGCGGGCGCAACGCGGCGTCCTCGAGGACGTCGAGCTTGCGCAGCGCGGAGACGATGCCCGCTTCGATCCGCTCCTGGTCGCGGCGGAAATCCTCGATGGTCCGCTCGAGCTCGCCTTCGCGCGACCGGGAGGCCTCGAGCTCGCCGCGCAGGGCGGCGTTCTCGGCGGACAGCCGGTCGATGGCGGCGATGGCGCGCTCGACGCGCTCCTCGAGCGCGCGGACCTGTTCGAGGCTCAGCATGGATCCCGCGTCAGGCGCTGACCGCGACGGCGGCCTTGGCCTTGGCGACGACCGCGGAGAACGCGGCGGGGTCGCGCATGGCCATGTCCGACAGGACCTTGCGGTCGAGCGTGATGCCCGCCTTGCTGAGGCCCTGGATGAAACGGCTGTAGCTCATGTCCTCGGCCCGGACGGCGGCGCTGATGCGCGTGATCCAGAGGCTGCGGAAATCGCCCTTCTTGTCGCGGCGGTCGCGGTAGGCGTACCAGAGCGCCTTCGCGACGGCGTCCTTGGCCACCTTGTGGTTGGTGCTGCGGCGTCCCCAATAGCCCTTGGCGAGCTTGAGGATCTTCTTCCTATGGTCCTTGCGCTTGGTTCCGGCGACTGCTCTCGGCATAGTCTATTCTCCTTGGCGTATACGGTCGGCGGCTTCCTGGAGTCCTCGGTCGGGGTCGCGCGGACGGGGCTTCCGCGCGGGGCGCCCGTTCCGCCTAGCCGTTGGGAAGCAGTTTCTTCTTGATCTGGTGGATGGGACCGGCCGCGAGGAAACCGGCCTTCCGGAGCTTCCGCTTACGCTTCTGGCTCTTCTTGGTCAGGATGTGGCGGAGGTTCATCTTCTTGTACTTGACCTTGCCGGAAGCCGTGAGCGTGAAGCGCTTGGCGGCGGCCTTCTTGGTCTTCATCTTGGGCATATCGTACCGTCCTTCTATCGAAATCGGATCACGCGTCCGCTTCCGGCTTCTTAGCGGCGGCCGCCTTGGGCGGCGCCTTGCCCGCCTCCGCGGGTTTCCGGTCGGCGGTTTCCGCCTCCGGCGCCGCGGCGGAATCGCCGTCGGCTGACTGGGCAGGCCTCGGAGCCTCGCTCTTCGCGACGGGGGGCTTCTTCGGCGGGTTCTTCGGGTTCAGGATCATCGACATGAATCGGCCTTCCATGGAAGGCATCTTCTCCATGGCGAAGGAGCCCTCGATGCGCGCGAGGACGCTCTTCAGCACCTCCTCGCCGATCTCGGTATGCGCGAGCTCGCGGCCCCGGAAACGGATGGTCACCTTGACCTTGTTCCCCTCGTCGAGGAACTGGCGCACGTGCTTCGACTTGAAGTCGAGGTCGTGGTCGTCGATCTTGGGTTGCATCCGGACTTCCTTGATCTTCACGATCTTCTGGTTCTTCCGGCTTTCCTTGATCTTCTTCTCGTTCTCGAACTTGTACTTGCCGTAGTCCAGGATCTTGCAGACGGGAGGCACGGACTGCGGAGCCACTTCGACGAGGTCGAGGCCCTGCTCCCTGGCCATGCGAAGGGCTTCCATGGTCGGAACGATGCCGCTCTGGTTGCCCTTGTCGTCGATGAGCCGCACTTCGCGCACGCGGATCTGCTCGTTGATCCGCAAATTCTTGTTGTCTGCCAATCGGCCTCCCCGTCTCGGTCCCAAAGTCCCGAATTTGCCAGCCACCTTAGCATACTCGGGCATTCGAGTCAAAGGGTCGCCGGGAAAGGCGGTCCCCGGGCGGGCGGCCGCGGCTGCTTGCGCGCGGGGCACTGACATCATAAACTGAAATGATGCAGACAAATCTGGCGACCGCGCTCGAAGAACTCCGCCGCCTCGAAGCCGCGGCCCTCGAGCGTTACCGCGCGCTCGCGCCCACGGTGAGCGGTCCGGCGGAACGGCGCCTGGCCGAGTCGGTCATCGAACGGAAGGGCGCCCACGTCGCGAAGCTCTCGACGCTGCCCGGCGCCCCGGGCGCGGACGGTCTCGAGTTGCCCGACGGGTGGCCGTTCAAGGCGGCCGGTTTGATGCCCGCTGACGACGCCGCGAGAGCCCTGCTTTCGCTCATTTTAAATGAAGAAAGCGCGCTGTCGCGGAGCTACGCCGCCCTGGCCGCGGCGGCGGTGACAGCCGCGCCGGAAGCATCCTTCGCCTTGCGCGCGCTCGCGGACTCTTCGGGCAAGTTCGCGCTCTGGGCCGAGGAGCACCTCGAACTGCTCGGCCTGGGCTGAGGATCCGGCTCGGCTTGCGCGAGGTCCGTTCCGCGTGCTAGCCTCGAGGCATGCGAGCCTACCAGCTCTTGTTCGCCCCCCTCGCGTTCCTGGTCCTGCAGGCTTGGGTTTTCCCCGAAGGTCGCGGAGCCCACTTCATACGAAACTTCCTCCGTGGCGCGGCCATGGGCCTGGCCGGCTACGCGCTGACCCGCCTCGCCGCCCCGCTCGTGCCGCGCGCCTACGGCTCCTTCCTCGCCGTATTCAGGCTTTGGTTCGAAGGCGTGCTCCTTCCCTTCGGCCTCGCGGTGCTGGCCCGGCGCGCCTTCGCGCCTTGGGACGCCGTCGAGCGCTCCAGCCGCGAGTACCGCGACTTCCTCGCCTACCTGGCGGGCTGGTTCGGCATCTTCGGCGGCATCGAAGCCTTCTCGGCCTTCGGCCGGCCCACGCTGCTTCTCGACTTCGCCGAGCCGATCCTCCGCTTCGGGCTCTCGCTCGGGCTCGTCTGGGCGCTCCGCGAAGCGCCCTCGCGCTACGGCTGGGAGCTGGTCGGCTTCCTCGCCCTCGTGCTCCTCTCGAGCTTCGCCGCGGCCTCCGTGCTCTACCTGTTCGTCGCCGGCCTCGAACTGCCCGCCTTCATCGCGCTCGCGGCGGCCTGCGGCGGCTCGGGCTACCTCGGCATACGGGGCGCCCTCGAGGGAGCGCGCGCCGAACGCGGCGTCGAGCCGTCGAGCTGAGGCGAACCGCGCCGGAGCGCTCCGCGCCGCGGCGCCCCTGACGCAACAAAGGCCGGAACCCCCGAGGGGCTCCGGCCTTTCGCGTTTCATGGGACCAGGGCGACTCGAACGCCCGACCTACGGCTTAGAAGGCCGTTGCTCTATCCAGTTGAGCTATGATCCCTTCATAGGGAAGCGGTATCGGGACGGCGGGAGTCGAACCCGCGATCTTCAGCTCCCAAAGCTGACGCCTTAGCCTCTAGGCTACGTCCCGCGTCGCGACGGCGTCCCGCGCCGTCAACGGTCTATCTAGCCGGGCGCCGCTCGCCGTGTCAAGGACGGACGGGGCTTTTTCCTTGACAACGCCATTCCCGCGGGCCATCATCTTTGGCGCCCGGGCGCCATGGGGAGGAGCTCGCCTCCCGGCGCCCACGCGCAGCCGCGCCTTTCCGCAAGGCGCAATTCTTCGCGGGCGGGTCCGCCGGCCGGGTCGAAATCCGGAAGACGGACCCATTCGTTTCCATCGCAAAGGAGCGCATATGGCCTTCTCGACCGACCTGATCCGGAACGTGGCTATCGCGGGCCACGGGGGAACCGGTAAGACAACCTTGTTCGAGCACCTCCTTTTCTCCGGCGGCGCGATCGCCAAACCCGAGACCCTCGAGTCGGGCAAGACCGTCAGCGACTACTCCGACGAGGAAGTCGAGCGCAAGATCTCCGTGCACGCCGCCCTCGGCCACGTCGAGCGCGCCGGCCGCAAGCTCAACTTCATCGACACTCCCGGCTCCTCCGACTTCGTCGGCGACGTGATCCTGGCCCTCCGCGCCTGCGAGACCGCCCTGGTCATGGTCGACGCCCATGTCGGCGTGCAGATAGAGACCATCAAGACCTGGCGCAACCTGGAAGGCCGCAACCGCCCGCGCGCGGTCTTCGCCAACAAGATGGACGTCGAGCGCGCCTCGCTCGACGGGGCCGTCGCCGACCTCAAGGAGAAATTCAAGGTCGACGCCGTGCCGGTGACGATTCCCATGGGCGAGGGCCCGGACTACAAGGGCGTCATCGACGTCCTCTCGGGCAAGGCCTGGCCCCTTCCCGCCTCGCACGACCAGAAGGAAGCCGCGGCCGCGGTGCCCGCCGAGTACGCCGACGCCCTCGCCACCGCCCGCGCCCGCCTCCAGGAGGCCGCCGCCGAGGGCGACGACGAGCTCATGGAGAAGTACCTCGAACAGGGCGAGCTCGGCCCCGAGGAGACCGTGAAGGGCCTCCGCGAAGCCTTCGCCGCAAACCGCATCGTCCCGATCTTCGCGGGCTCCGCCGTCAAGGGCTCGGGCGTAGCGGCCCTGCTCGACTTCGTCGCCGAGATCGCGCCCGATCCGTCGTGGTCCGTTCCCGAGGTCGTGGTCCTGGCCGACGGCACCGAGCGCAAGCACCCCTACGACGCCTCGGGACAGCCGACCGCGCTCGTCATCAAGACGCAGATCGACCAGTTCTCCGGCCGCATATCCTGGCTCAAGATCTTCGGCGGCACGCTGAAGGCCGACATGGAGCTGCTCGACGTCCGCGAGAACAAGAAGGAGAAGGTCGGCAAGCTCTTTACCGCCACGGGCAAGAAGCTCGAGGAAGTGACGGAGCTCTGCGCCGGCGACATCGGCATGACCACCAAGGTCGCCGCCCTCCACACCAACGACACCCTCTCGCTCGA
>Ga0116153_10001265_pt1 | contig 24625 bp, 22 predicted proteins | sample AD_UKC028_MetaG_FD_89896 | JGI IMG/M metagenome (GOLD analysis project Ga0116153, IMG submission 89896) | Active sludge microbial communities of municipal wastewater-treating anaerobic digesters from USA - AD_UKC028_MetaG | ecosystem: Engineered > Bioreactor > Anaerobic > Digestate | place: USA...
GAGATGGGCAGAATTATCAGGAGAATATTAGCCATGTATATAGTCAGCCAATTAGAATATATTTCAATCAACCAGTTGACTTAGAGAAAACCAAGCAAGAAATTAGAATAACTGCTGACAACAAAGAAGTAGATTTTGTTGTTGGATATGGGAGGAAATCCAAAGAACAGGAATCAGAAAAGCAATATAGTAGCGGATCTCAGGTTTGGAATAATATTAGCAAGATGGCAGCCAGTATTTTTGGAGCTTTTAATAATCAAGAAACTCAAGAAGATCAAACAGTAATTGAGATTTATAGCAAAAGAGACAAGTTTGGCAGAGAGAAACTCTGGGATACAGTTACTAAGTATAATTTGGTTTTAGCTAAGGCTTATCCTTTGCAAGGAGATATAAGCTTATCTGAAAGCAAGACCATTATTTTCAACACTACTGATGTTGTTAATAATGTTACAGCTCAATCTGAGCGCAGTCAGTCAGTTACTTTGGATGTTTTTGATCCAGAAGGAACAATATTAATTTCTTTCTTTGAAGAGATAGACCTTTCTAGAAGCTCAATTGATGCTTCCATGTATGACAAGATTTCCTATGGCCAGAAATGCCAAGAAGAGGGATATTGGGTTGATCAAAAGAATTGTCAGAAAGTAGATGACAAATCATCTGTCAAAATTACTTTCAAAAAAGATATTATTAAGCCTGGAGATGTTTTGGAATTAAAACTTAAGAATATTGTTAATGATAAGGGAATAAAGATTAATAGCGAGCCTATTGTATACAATATCAATGTTTACAAGCCTTTGCAGTTTAATCTTTCCAAATCTCAAGATCCTTTAGTAGAATTAGTTATTTGTTCTAATAACCCAATTCAGGTTCCAGACAAGAAAGAATTCAAACAGAAGATAAAGACTGATTTGGATTACGATATTCTTAGTTGGAGCAGATCTTATCAGAGCAGTGATTGTCCTAATAATTGGTTTCTTACCAGGATCAATGGAGGCTTCATGCCCAATAGGACATATAATTTCAATTTGGATTTAACAGACGAATTTGGGCAAAATGCCAAAGGATCAGGACAAATTGCAACTGGTCCCATGAAAGAAGGATATACTAGCCTGTTTAGCATGCAACAGAGATATAGTATTACTTCCCAGTACAAGACTAATTTAACTTTTGGTTCTAGGAACTTAACCTATGTTGATGTAGCAATCTGCAAGGCTTCTCCAGTTCAATTTGCTAAGGCAATTAATAATTACGACAACAATGCCTCTTGTTCGCAGACCAAGAATGTTAGAATCCCTTTGCCAGAGAAGTATTTTGTTAATAACTACTTTGATGTTGATGTTCAAGAACAATTCCCTGATGTTTTTGGAAACTATGTTATTACAATCAAAAATGGAAATCATGAGGAAATAGCCTACTTGTCTGTAACAGCAATGGCCTTGGCTGAAAAAGCAGTTAATCCAGCTACTTCATATATTGATAGCGATGAATATTTGACCCAAGACCAGATTGCTAAATTAAAGAATCTTTATTGGGTGACTGACTTAGCTACTCAGAATCCAATTCCAGGAGTTAGTATTTCTATCTATGATTCTTCAGGCAGGCTTTTGCAATCAGGAGTCACTAATAATGACGGAGTGGCTAGTATTAGCCCAGCTGCCGGCGCTTGGGTTGTGGTTGCCACGAAAGGCAATGACACAGCAGTAATTGTTAGAGGCAGGGATAATTTGAATTGGGCTAGCGATGCTTCTAATGCCAAGAAAATATATATCTATACTGACAAACCACTTTATAGACCAGATCAGAAAGTGAATGTCAAAGGAATTTTGAGAATAGGGTATGATGGAAACTTTGAAATGTTTGCTAAAAAACAAATTGAGCTCCAGGGATTTGATTCTAAGAACAATAGTATTTTCCAGAAAACATTAACTCTTAATGATTTTGGAACATTTAATACGGATTTCACTTTAGACAAATCAGCTCCTTTGGGAGAATACAGAATTTGTTTGAAAGATTCCTATCAATGCGCTTACTTTAATATTTTGGAATATGTTCCAGCAGCTTTCAAAGTTCAAGCCAAGACTGCTAAAGAAGAATATATTTCTAAGGAAGAAATAAAAGTGGATTTATCTGCCTCCTATTACTTCGGAGCTCCAGTTGATAATGCTGATGTTAGCTATTCAATAGTTTCTCAGAATTATTACTTTGATAAGTATCAAGGAGATGATTGGTATAGTTGGGGTAGTTTTGATTACAATTACTATGATTACGGAAGCTATTTCTATGGAGATCGCTTCATTGCTCGAGGTAGCGGGAAAACTGACAAAGACGGGAAATACAGCTTTGCTCAAAAGATTGATTTGCAGAAGAATAATAATCAGGATCTTTCCAGCAAGATTATTGTTATTGATTCTACAATCAAGAACAACATGGGCAAGAGCGTTTCCAATCAGAAATCTGTAATTGTCCATGCTGGCCAATTCTATATCGGTTCCAGAACAGAATCATATTCTGTAGCTAAGAATCAGGAATTCCAATTAAAAGTTAAAACAGTTGATACCAATGGCAAGGAAATTGGAGTATCAAATATTGAAGCCAATATTTCCAAAGTTGATTGGGTTTATGCTAAGCGCCAAGAATCAGGAGGCCAATTCCTTTTTGACTGGGTCAGAAAAACACAGCACATTAAAAGGCTTGGCTTTGGAACTAATTCCAAAGGAGAAGCAGCTCAGAAAATCAAATTAGGAGAAGAGGGAGAGTATGAAATAGAGGTTAGCTCTTATGACAAGGCTGGAAACAAGATTGCTAGTAAAACAGGAATCTATGTATATGGAGATAGACAAGTAGTAACCAGACCCGGAGATAATAATGATTTGACTATTAAGGCTTCTAAAACCAATCTCAAGATTGGAGAAGAAGGGGAAATAGTTTTTGAGTCTCCTTATCAGAAAGCTAAAGCTTTAATTGCTATTGAGCGCGGAGAAATATTTGATTACCAAATAGTAGATGTCCCAGGAAGCATTAAGAACTTCAAATTTACTGCTTTGGCTGACTTCTCGCCCAATGTTTATATCTCAGTCTTGTTACAATCTAATGAGCCATCAGTTAAATTTGGAACAAAAGAATTTCAAGTTGATGGTGAGAAGAACAAGATTAATGTTGATGTTAAATCAGATAAGAAATTCTATAACCCAGGGGAAACAGTCAGATTGGAAATAACGGCCAAGGATCAAAATCAAAAGCCATTGCAAGGGGAATTTTCAGTAGCTGTTGTTGACTTAAGTGTTCTAGCTCTAAAAGGAAATCCTAAAAAAGATCCAATGGTCTTTTTCTACAATGGATTCCCCTTAGCTGTTAATACCTATTCTAATATTAAAAACAACCTAGTTAAGATTGAGCCAGCAGAAATGACTAAAGGAGGATCAGGAGGCGGACAAGGAAAGGGGAATAAGGCTAGAGGAGAATTCAAGGAAACTGCTTTTTGGCAAGCTGATGTTAAAACAGATGCCAATGGAAAAGCTTTGGTAATATTTAACTTGCCAGACAATCTAACTACTTGGCAGGCAGAGGTTTTGGGAGTAACTAAAGATACCAAATTAGGAGTTAACTATACTGAATTCACTAGTCAGAAAGATTTAATGGTTGTTCCTCTTAAGCCCAGATTTATTCTTCCTGGAGACTCCTTTGCAGTTGGAGCCCAGATATTTAATCAGAGCGGAAAAGATCAAACATTCAAAGTCAGCATTAAGAGTGAAACTTTGAGTTATGCTGACAAGAATCAAGAATACAGTGTTTCTGTTAAGAATGGACAAAATCAACCAGTACACTTCCAGGTAATTGCTCCTAATAATATCACTAAAGGTAGTCATGTTTTCACTATTAGCGCTGCAGCTGGAGCATTGCAGGATTCTGTTATCCAATCCATTGCTATTAACCCCAATGCAACTTACGAAACAGTAGCTACTGGTAATTATACAGACAAGGATTTAGCTCAAGAAGTTGTTTACTTGCCTGACAATGTTAACAAAGAATACGGAGAATTAAAGATTAGAAGCTCAGCCACTTTGGCAGTATTCTTGTCTGATGCTTTGAATTATTTAATTGGCTATCCTTATGGCTGCACAGAACAGATTTCTTCCCGCTTGCAAGCTATTGCTGTTGCCAAAAAAGGACTTAATGTTCCTAATTTGTCAGACAAGCTCAAATTGGAGAAAATTCAAGAAAATGGTCAGGAATATACAGTTGATCAATTAATCTCTCAAGGACTAGCCAAGATTTATACTAGACAGAACAATGATGGAGGATTTTCTCTTTGGGGAGATTCAGACTCATCACTTTACGCTACCTTGCCAGCTATTCAGGCTTTGCAATCTTTGAAGAAGGCCAATGTTGTTATTGATGAATTGTCTCTAGTCAAAGCAGTGGATTATGTTTTCCAGAAATTAAATGATCCTAATCAGAAATTTGATAATGAAGAGAAGATTAGTATTGCTCATATCTTGATGCAGACAGACAAATACAAGAATAATCCAACTTTGGTTTCAATGGTTAATTTCATTGCCAATGATACCAGAATCATTAATGATCAATTAAGCAATCAATCATTGGTTAAGATTGCTTTGATTATGAGTTCTGGTTGGTCAGATATTCTAGCCAAAGCCAAGATTAATAATGCTTTGGATAACAGAATCAATATTGATTCCAGAGGAGCATTCTTAGAGACTGGAAAGAATCGCAGTTGGTATTTTGAAACAGCTATTGGCAATACTGCTTTGTATTTAGATTCCCTGGCCTTGGGTAAAAGAGAAACCAAAGTTAATGACAAAATAGTCAGATGGTTGCTTAATTCCAGAGATAAAGATGGAGCTTGGGGATCAACTCAAAATACTTTGGCTGTTGTCCAATCTTTCATTGACTATTTGGGATGGAAAAAAGAAACCAATGCCAACTTTGCCTTAACCACCAAGCTTAATGGACAGCAAATAGACTCATTTGTTTTTAATGCCAGCACAATTCTAGATCAATCCAAGCAGGAGGTGGCAATGAATAAGTTCAAATCAGGAGATTACAACCTGGTAGAATTTCTCAAGCAAGACAAGGGATTAGCTAAGAATGGATTGTATTATGATATGAGCCTGAAATACTATTTATCAGGCAATGTTGCTCCCAAAGATGAAGGATTTTCCATAATCAGAAACTATTATTCCTTAGAAGACAAAGACAACAAGAATCCTTTGAATTCTTTCAAAGCTGGAGATGTATTTAGAGCTCACTTAGAAATTATTGTTCCAGTTTCTCGCAGACATGTGGCTATTGAGGACTTTATCCCGGCTGGAACCGAAATTGTTGATTTGAGCCTGGAAACAGAAGATAAATCTTTGCGCAATGTCCAAAGAGAAGTTAAGCATCCTCAGATTTATCCAGACTTCAAGGAATTAAGAGATGATAGGGCCTTTATCTATACCCAGTATTTAGAACCAGGCACGTATCAGTTAGACTATTTTCTAAGAGCTGTTGTTCCTGGAAAATACACTCAATTGCCAGCCATAGTTTCTGAAATGTATGAACCAGAAAACTTTGGCCGCACTGGAAGCGGGGTATTCTATGTTAGATAATTAGCGAGAGACAAAATCAACAGAAATAGTTTCTGTTTGATCACTAGAGATGGCTGTTATTTGATAACGGCCATCTTTTTTAGGAGTAAAAGTAATGTTATTTCCAAAAGCAAAATTATCGCCATTAATCTTCCAATTTACTTCTTTTTTAGCTTCTAGATTAATTCGAGCATTTTTGTCAAAAACAAAAATGTCTAAATCATGAGGATGAAGAATTAAAGCCTTGTCTTGGTTTTTAATAATATCCTGGGCTTGATTAAAATTGTCATTAGCTAATCCAAATTCTGTTCCATTCTTTCCTTGATATTCTTTAATGTTTTGGAAATCAAATTCTGTTTTGTGATTGTATTTTGAAGCCAGCATTAAATTCATTAATTCTCCCCAAATTAATCCAGCCCCCATTTGGCCAGATAATCCTTGGGTGGCTGTATTGTCAGCGTTGCCGACCCAAACTCCTACTAAAAAGTCAGGGGTATAGCCAATAATCCAGCTGTCAGTATAGTCATGGGAGGTTCCAGTCTTGAGAGCATAATTACTAGCTGAAAGATTCAAAGAGCTTCCAGCTCCAAATTGGTCTACTCCAGTTTTTCTATCATTGAGTATTTTGTTTACTAATTCTACGAATTCTGGCGGAGAGATTTCTTTGTTTTTGTATTTGAAAAAATCATTATTAACTTTTCCATCTTTGAATAAAGTTAAGTTTTTTAAAGTTCCTTGGTTGGGGAAAATGGTGAAATAGCTGGATAAATCCATTAAGCTCATTTCCAAAGCTCCTAAAGCAATTCCCATTTGGTAAGTTTCAATGGGTTGATAGGGAGTAAATTCTAAATCTTTGGTTAAAAAGTCTTGAAACTCTGGCAAGCCATAGAATTCCAAAGTTTTAACAGCCGGAACATTGATACTATTGGATAGAGCAAAATGAGCTGTCATCTCGCCATGGTATTTGTAGTCATAATTGCGAGGATACAAGGAATAATTGCCAGTACTTTGATATTTGTATTCTCTGTCATCAATTAAAGTATATGGCCTCATTCCTTTTTGAAAGGCTTTTAAATAAAGAAAAGGTTTGATTGTTGAACCAATCTGACGGGGCTTGTCTAGCATATTAATCTGATATCCTTGGGCATAGGAAAATGGATCAGGGGAACCAATTAGAGAAATTATTTCATTATTGGGAAAATACAGAATAACAGCAGCAGCATTCTTGGCTTTTTGAGTTTTAAGCAAGCTAATATTTCTGTCTATAATCTCTCTGGCTTTGTCATTGATTTCCTGATCAATTGTTAAAACTTGGCTGGAATTAATATCTTTTAAATATTTTTGCAATTCCAAAACAGCTAAATTATTTTGGATAAATAATTTCAAATTATTGGAGGCTTGTTTGCTTTCTAAGAAATTAGGATCATCTAAATTCAAGGCTGTTTGAACAATCTTAGCTTTGGCAATATTATTCTCTGAAGCTGGATTATTTTGAGTCGGACTGTTAATGGTAGCTAGAATTTGAGAAATTTGAGCAGTGGTTAAATTTTCTGGAGAAACAGCAAAGTAGGCTTGAGAAGCTGTGGCTAAACCTTGTAATTGATTGCCCAGATAAATTGAATTGCAATACATTTCTAGAATTTGTTCTTTACTGCTAAACATTTCCAAACTCAGAGCATAAAAGAATTCTACTAATTTATTCTGAGCTGATCTTTGGTTTTCTTGAGACAAAAGTATTTTAGCTAATTGTTGAGTAAGAGTGCTTGAGCCTTCTCGGCTGGAGAGGCCAATTTTGGTTCCCAAGGCTTGCAAAGAACTAATTGGATTTAATCCTTTGTGGAAATAGAAATATTTGTCTTCCTTGGCAATTAAAAGTTTGGAGAAGCTTTCAGGAATAGAGTCACTGTAAAGAGCATAATAGCCCAAGCTATTGGTCCTTATTAACATCACTTTCTGATTTCGATCTGAAATAACAGGGGACTGGCGCTCTTGGTAGATTTTAATCAGTTTGGCATTGGCATTAATGGCTAAAACAAAGAAAACAGCTGCCAGAGCTGCTAGAACAATCAGAAATCTTCTGAGTTTGGGGTTCATTGATTGTACTATAAACGATTTTGAAATGTTTTGGTATAATAAGGCATATGAAGATAACATTTTGCGGAGCAGCCCAAGAAGTCACAGGAACTTGTATTTTAATAGAAACTAATAGTGAGAAATTCTTAATTGATTGCGGATTATTCCAAGGAACAGAGTTTGCCACTGATGATAATGCCAAGCCTTTCATTTTTAATCCCAGTGAAATCAATTTTGTTCTTTTGAGCCATGCTCATGCTGATCATTGCGCTAGATTGCCTAAATTAGTTAATGAAGGCTTTGCTGGTAAGATTTATGCTACCAATCCTACTATTGATTTGGCTCAGATAATTATGGAAGACGCAGCCGGAGTTATGGCTATTGAAGCAGGGAACAAGCATCAAGAGCCAATTTATCAAATAGAAGACATAGAAAAGGTCATGCCTTTGTTTTCTTCTGTGAAATATCAAGAAAAGATTCAGATTACAGAAAATATTTCAGCCAGGTTTGTTGATGCTGGCCATATTCTAGGATCAGCTCAGATAGAAGTATTTATCAAAGAAGATGGTGTTGAGAAGAAAATTGCTTTTACTGGAGACTTGGGAAACGCTCCTGTTCCTTTGGTTTGCGATCCAGATAGTATTACTGGAGCTGATATTGCTATTACTGAATCCACTTATGGAGGAAGGGTTCATGAGCCAGCTGAATTAAGAACTCAATTGCTTTCTGAGGTTATTCTTGATTCTGTGGCCAAAGGAGGCACTTTGATTATTCCTGCTTTTTCCTTGGAAAGGACTCAGGAATTGCTTTACGAATTAAAACATCTTTTGGAAGAGAAAAAGATTCCTAATGTTCCCATGTTTGTCGACAGTCCTTTGTCTATTAAAGCCATTGCCATTTACAAGAAATATATTCCATACTTTGATGACCAAGCCCAAAAGATTGCTCAAAGCGGACAAGATCTTTTCATGTTTCCAGGGCTTAAATATACCAATAGTGTAGATGAGTCCAAAGGTATTAATTCAGTTGAACCGCCCAAGATAATAATTGCTGGAGCTGGCATGTGCAATGGAGGAAGAGTTTTGTATCATTTGAAATTGAATTTGCCCAACAAGAATAGTAAGGTTTTGATTATTAGTTACCAGGCTAAGAATACTTTGGGTAGGGAACTATTAGACGGAGCTAAAAAGATTAAGATTCAAAAAGAAACAGTGGCTGTTAGAGCAACCATTAAAGCTATTGGGGCCTATTCTTCCCATGCTGATCATCCCAGATTGGTTTCTTGGGTTTCCAAGCTTGTCGATCCCAAACCTGAGCATGTCTTTATTGTCCACGGAGAAGAAAAGAATAATTTAATGCTCAAGGGTGGGATAAGGCAAAAAACTGGGATAGAAGCTGTAATTGCCCAAAGGGACCAAGTTTACGAGGTTTAAAACAAAAACAGCCTTAAGAGGCTGTTTTTTGTTCTTGAATCTTGTAGAGAATCTTTTTTACTTCCTGAATGCTATCAAAGTCATAAATGGAAATTGGGATAACAATATTTGATTTTTTCTTGAATTTCTTGATTAAACTGTCCAAGGTTTTTTTGTCTACTGCGTCGCTCTTGCTGATAAATATATATTCAGGTTTGGTTAATAATTCTTTGTTGTATTTTCCTAACTCTTTTCTGATAGTTGAATAATCTGTCAGAGGCTTTTTAGCATCAGCAGCAATGAAATGGAATAATATTTTAGTGCGCTCAACATGTTTGAGGAATTTTATCCCTAATCCTTTTCCAGCCGAAGCTCCTGAAATTAATCCTGGGATATCAGCTAAGATTAATTCCTGGAAAACTCCTAAATTAGGTTCTAGGGTAGTGAAGGGATAATTGGCTACTTTAGCTGAAGCATTGGTTAATTCATTAAGCAAGCTGGATTTTCCAACATTAGGCAAGCCGACAAATCCAACATCAGCAATTAATTTCAATTCTAAGCGGATATTAAAGCTTTGGCCTAGTCTTCCTTTTTCAGCTTGCATGGGAGTTTGGTTGGTAGCGCTTCTGAATTCAAAATTACCTTTTCCGCCATTTCCGCCATTAGCTGCCAAGTATTCTTGGCCAATTTGAGTAATTTCGGTTTTGGTTTTGTAGTCTAAATTATGGACAATTGTTCCTACAGGAATTCTGACTAAAACATTGGCTGCATTGCGGCCATCTTTTTTCCCATTTTGGCCTGGATCTCCATCATTAGCAAAAACTTCTTTCTTGAATCTGAAAACATCAAGCAAGCTCAAATCTGAACTGCCAACAAAGATTATACTTCCTCCTTTTCCACCATTGCCTCCAGTGGGTCCTTTCTGCATTTTAATCTTAGAGAAAGTTCTGGCTCCGTCTCCGCCCTTGCCAGCTGTTATTCTAATTGTGACATCGTCTATTAACATAGTAATGAAATTATACAATTTTTTTGACAAAAAGCAAGATTGTTAGGAAATTGACTTTTAAAGATAAATAGACTTGAATTAAATAAAACCAGCCGAATGCGGCTGATAATTGCCGGTTCTTTGGCATTTGAATACTGATTAAAGAGTGTCCAGAAAGGAGGAATAAATGTCAGATCAAGAGAATCAAGGATTTGATCTCAATAATTTCTCTGTGAATCTTGCTCCCAAACAAAAACTCAAAGAAGGTTCTGAGTTTGTGCAATATGTTCCCCAAAAGCTGGTCCGTAGTCCTAATTTGGAAACCCCACAAGAAAAAATGAAGTGGGAATACATTCAAAAGAATATTCTCACTTACATTGAAGCCAAGATTCCCGAGAATTGTTCCCAAATTATTTTTCCAATCAATGAAGGGTGGGAATTTGTTGTTTCTGAAAATGATGAGACGATTCTGGAAGCTTCCAGCTGTCAAATACATTTCGTTTTTTTTACTCCTACTTGGGAGCAGAGCATTGGGTATCTTCTTGCTATTTCCGATTTAGTCCAATGGTATAGCGAGGCTGCATTTAGTGTAGTTAATCCCAACAACCTGATTTTGTATCACCAGATTAGTCATCCATTCTTCTTCTTGAATCACAGATATGATAATCCTGGAATATGGCTTGTGATTGCTACAACAAGCTATCCTACTTCATCAGGCGTTTGGGAAAAGTTCTTAGAAATACTCGATGATGTTGCTTATGGGTATGAGCAACAATTCAGAAAATTGGGTGGGTACACTATGGAGCAATGGAACAAAGTTACCACCTATTTAAACAACAAATATCCTGAAGAAAAGAAGAAGGGAGGCAGCGATGAGTCTAAAAAGTAAGGATCCAGATGATTACGAGACCCCGCTTTTCAATTTGAAAAGGGGAGATCTGACCGAATTTGCCGACATGGGAACAATTCCAGACAAGACTTTGGAGAACAAAATAGAAGCAAATCAAAAGAAGTCTTCGATAATGATAAAACCGATTGCTCCCAGAGAAGGAGAGTCCGAAGTCAGAGTTCCTTTTCCAATAACTTCTCAAGAAGGAAAAGCTCTTTGGAGAGAAGTGTCGTTTGATGCAGCTCAATATGCTAGAAAAGGATATAAGATTAACGAGCCTCGGCTTTTGTCTCCCTCTCCTGAAGATGGCAAATGGATTAAAGAGCAATTGAAAGAAGGATTAGTTGAAGCCTCAGATCATCTTTGCTTTGAGGTTTTTACTTTGGACTGGTACAGCACAATGGCCTGGATGTCTGTAATGTTTGATACAGAAAGTAAAATTCAAATTATTACAGATTGGCCCAAAAATGAGGAGCCGCTTGTGTTGTCATGTCGCTTGTCCCATGCTCCTTATTCGGCAGTCAACAACAGGCTGGATAATCCTGGGATCAGAATTTGGAATTTGTATTTTGATTTCAAGATCTCCAAAGAAAATCTGGCTAAGTTTTTGGCCTATCTCCATGCCGAAGCTGTTCAGCTAGCTCGCGAAGCTAAAGAGCGAGGAGGAATACTTCTTTCTGACTATGAAAAAGCAATCATTGTGATGCACGCTTAAACCAAAAAACGGTTTGCCAAAAGGCAAGCCGTTTTAATATGCTCTTGCTTTATTTATCCAAATTGGTATAATATATCCAATACCAGCCAGAACGGCGGTTTTTTATTTGCAACCCCTATGGAAACAAGAAATATCGCTATTATTGCCCACGTTGACCACGGAAAAACAGCTTTAACTGATGCTATGATGAGGCAGACAGGAATGGTTAAGGATGAGAACGTCAGCATGGATTCAAACCCTTTAGAAAGAGAAAGGGGTATTACTATTTACTCAAAAAACGCCTCTGTCTTTTACAAAGACACTAAGATCAACATTGTAGATACTCCAGGGCACGCTGACTTTGGTTCAGAAGTAGAACGTGTTCTTCGTTCAATTGATGATGTTATCTTAGTTGTGGATGCCCAAGAAGGCCCAATGCCTCAGACCAAGTTTGTTTTGAAGAAATCTTTGGAATTAGGATTAAAACCCATTGTTGTTATTAACAAAATTGACAAACCAGCTGCCAGACCAGAACAGGCTCATGATTTAGTTTTAGAATTGTTCATGGACTTGGGAGCCAATGACAGCCAATTAGATTTTGCCACTGTTTATGCTATTGGCCGAGAGGGAATTGCTAAAAAGAACTTAGAAGATCAATCTAATAACCTTGATCCTTTGCTTGATTTGATTTTAGAAAAGATTCCAGCTGCTCCAAATGACACAACTGCTCCTTTAACCATGCAGCCATTTAATCTTGGCTATGATAATTATTTAGGAAGATTGGCTATCGGAAGAATATATACTGGAATAGTCAAATCAGGACAAAAGGTTTTTGTTAAAACAGCTGAAGGCCAAACTAGAACTGGAACAATTACTAAAATATTCACTTTCAGCGGATTTGAAAAACAAGAAGTAACAGAAGCCCAGGCCGGAGACATTGTTATGATCGCTGGAATCCCAGATATCTACATTGGAGAAACAATTTGCGAAAAAGAAGACCAAGCTCCTTTGCCAGCTATTAAAGTTGATGAGCCAACAGTCTCTGTCAGAATGTTGGTTAATAATTCTCCTTTTGCTGGAAAAGAAGGAAAGTTTGTTACTAATCGCCAAATTAGAGACAGATTAGAAAAGGAATTAGAAATCAATGTGGGATTAAAAGTCAGCTTTGACACTAGTGAATACTATGTTGTTTATGGAAGAGGAGAAATGCATATTGCTATCTTGCTAGAAAACATGCGCAGAGAAGGATATGAATTCCAGGTTTCAGTGCCAGAAGTTGTTATCAAAGAAGTAGAGGGTAAGAAATTAGAGCCCTATGAAGAAGCTGTTATTACTTTGCCTGATGAATCAGTAGGAGTTGTTATTGAAAAAATGGCTAAGCGCAAAGGAACCATGACTGAAATGAAGCCAGAACATGGCCATACTAGATTGGTTTTTGAAATCCCAACCAGGGGATTATTGGGCTATCATTCCCAGTTTGTTATGGATACTAGAGGAGAGGGAATCTTATGCTCCCGCTTTGTTGGATTCAAGGATTATGCTGGAATGATTGATAAAAGAGATGTTGGATCAATGGTTTCCATGGAAACAGGAACAACAACCGGCTATGCCTTATTCAATCTCCAACAAAGAGGAATTCTCTATGTTGGCCCAGGAGTTGAAGTTTATGAAGGAATGGTGATTGGTAATGTTTCCAAGGGTCATGAAATGGTGGCTAATCCTGTAAAAGGAAAGCATTTGTCTAATTACAGAGATACTGATGCTGACAAAGCCATTATCTTAACCAAGCCCATGGAATTAACTATTGAAAGAGGATTAGAAACAATGGCTGATGATGAATTCTTAGAAATTACTCCTGTCAGCGTTAGATTACGCAAACAGGAATTAAAAGAAAATATGCGCGCTAAGACTAAGCGCCAAATGGAAAAAGAAGATTAAAAGACTGCCCCAGAGGGGGCAGTTTTTTGTTGAGTGTGAAAAACTTTTGTACAATAAATTTTTGTTTGTGGTAAAATGAAGATATGAAGAAGATATTAATAATTTTGTTTGCCATTTTAGGAATTGCTTTTGCCATACAATTAGTTAACAACAAACCTCAGCCAGAAAAACAAACTCAGACTCCTGAAATTAATATTCAAGGAGAAGTTGAAATTGGGGCCAATGGCGGGGAAAATGAAGCTGGTATGGTCACTAGTCCTCGAACTGGCAATGAACCAGCTCAAACCTATGTGGTTAAAATCAAGAATATGCAATTTGATCCTCAGATAAAGAATATTTATCAAGGAGATTCTATTACCTTTGTTAATGAAGACACAGTTCCGCATTTGGTTGCCTCAGATCCTCATCCGGCTCATACAGCCTTGCCTGGATTTGAGTCTCAAGCATTACAGCCTGGACAGTCATATACTTTTAAATTTGAGCAAATTGGCCGATGGGGGTATCATTGCCATTTGCATCCATCAATGGTCGGCACAATAAATACCCAGCAAAAAGCACTTCCAAAATAATATGAATAAAAAATTAGAGACAAAAAATATTATCATCGCTGTTCTGGCAGTTGTAGTTATTGCTTTGGTAATCAATCAAATGCCCAAGCCTGCCCCAACAGTTAACAATGTTCCAGAATTAAAGACTTCTCCCACTAGCGCTCCAGCAACTAATCCTCCCACAACTCCTCCGCCTGCTACTGCGCCAGCAAAAACTCCCACCCCAGCTCCTGTTTACATACCTCCTCCAGCACCCAAGCCAGCAGAGCCAGTTGTTAATCCAGAAGTAGGAAGCAAACATGTTCCTCAGACATATAATGTTAAGATTCAGAATTATAGCTTTACTCCTTCTAAGCTTGCTATTTATCAAGGAGACATTATTACCTGGACCAATTATGATTCCAGCTTGAGGCATATAATAGTGGGGGATTCTCCACTCTTATCAGCCCTTTATTCTCCCATGCTTGATTCTGGAAAAACATACACTTTTGTTTTTCCTAGAGCAGGAACCTGGAATTATCACTGTAAAGAGCATCCCATTGAAAAGGGAACAATAACAGTAGTTGAGCCGAAATAAAATAAAAACAAAATTATGGTAATAGAAGTTTTCTACTATCCAATATTAGGACAATCATTAATCTTTTGGGCAGGCTTTTTATCCTTCCTCTTCATGTTCTTGGCTGGCTATGCTGCCATGAATATTAAGAAAGGGCCCAAAAACATGAAAGATCATGTTTTGTTTGGGAAATTAGCCATTGCCTTTGGTTTATTGCATTTTCTCATGATAATGGTTAAGTTTATCTAACATGAATTTTAAGGTCGCAATCATAGGTGCAGGACCGGCCGGAATCATGGCCGCAATACAGGCGTCGCAAAGCGGCGCCAGTGTTGTTTTAATTGACAAGAATCTTGGGAAGAAGATTCTGCTTTCTGGAAATGGCAGGTGTAATCTGACCCATTCTGGACTGACTCCTTTTGAATTTTCCCAAGCCTATGGCAAGAACGGATCTTTCCTTATCTCGGCCTTAACAGAATTTGGCCCAGAACAATTCTTGAAATATTTAAACAATCTGGGGCTTAAAACACAGAGCCAGGAAGATGGAAGAGTTTTTCCCAAAAGCAACAAGGCCAGTGATGTTTTGGATATTTTAATTGACCAATTAGTAAAAAACAAAGTTAAGATTATTAACCAATTGGTTAAAGAGATTAAAAAAGATAAGAACAAGATCAAATCTTTAATTTTGGAAAATGGGGAAGAGATAGTAGCTGATTCTTTTATCCTGGCCACTGGAGGCAAATCCTTTCCTAGTGCTGGAGCTACTGGAGAGGGATTAATTTGGGCCAAGGACTTAGGCCATACAATTATTAACCCTCGCCCATCTTTGGTGCCATTAAAAACCAAAGAAACCTGGCCAACTCAATTGCAGGGAATTGGATTTGATGATGTTGAGATTATTTTGATGGAAAACAACAAAAAAATCGCCCATCAAAGAGGGGAGATTGTTTTTACTCATTTTGGAATCAGCGGACCAGCAGTGCTCAATATTAGCCGTGATATTATTAATCTTCCGGCTCAGATTGTTTTGGACTTTTATCCCAATCAAAGTTTTGATGATTTATCTGGAGCCATAGAAAAAGATTTCTCTAGCAATGGCAAAAAGAGCGCTAAGAATATTTTAGTCAGAATAATGCCAGAGAGATTGGCTGAAACAATATTTGAAAATATTGGCTGCGATGTTTTGCAAAAGCCCGAAGGGCTTTCTCATGAATGCAAACACAATTTAGTTAAATTTTTGAAATCTGTTGTTTTGACTATTACAGAAACTCTGGGCTTTGAGGCTTCCATGGCTACTAATGGGGGAGTGGATTTAAAAGAAATTGACTCCAAGACCATGCAGTCCAAGATTATTCCCAATTTGTTTCTAGCTGGGGAAATAATGGACTTATCAGGCAAGACTGGAGGATACAATCTTCAAATGTGCTGGACTACTGGATACTTAGCTGGGAAATCAGCTGCCAGAAATTAACTACTAAAAAAGCGCTGACTCATTTGAGCAGCGCTTTTTTTATGCAGTGTTATGCATTTAGTTGACTTGTTCTTTGGGTGGGGGAGGATCAAGAACAAGGACAATTCTGTGGACAATGTCTTGCTTGGCTTTTGCTGCGCATTCTGGGCAGACATTGACTTCTCCCAGCGGTAAATCAACGATTGCTTCGGGAAGTGTTTTTCCGCAAAGCGTGGTGATCTGCTTGAGGAATCTTCCCTCACTGTCTGTTTCAGAATTTCCAATAGTATTGGAAGCAAGATGCACAATGGGCTTTTCTTGTTGTTCTTCAGCCATTTTATGGTCCTTTCTCCCTAATTGTCAGGGAACAATCTTTCTGCCTATATTATATCATATCCACTATAACATGTCAATATGGGCAGAAATGGGCTGAAATAGGGGATTTGGGGATAAAAAAACCGATTATCTTAAGATAACCGGTTTTTAGAATTTTGGGTGCTTTTTGATTGGCCTCAGGAGGTAATAAGAACCTTAAGGTTCTTGGATTGGAACTTCTGGGCCAGGAGAAGAGTTTTTGATTCGCAATATGGTGACTGTGATTTGAGGCTGTTTGGACAGCGCGGGCTGGTGGCTTTGATAAAAGCAACTTCATTGTCGGAAACGCCCAAACAAAGTTCTGTATTGACTGTCTCAAGAATTTCTTTGGCTCGGTCTGGATTACCAGAAATTTTTTCTCGGTAGGCATCGCAGACGCCCTGGAAAAAAAGACGAACATCTTGGTGGTTGTTGAAACCATTGATGTTTTCCAAAGCTGTTTTGGCAACAGCTAGATTCATGAGTCGCATTTCAGGAATTCCTGAATGTTTCTGGGATAAATCCTGAAAGTTGCGCTGGCATTGGGGCAAATTGCCAAAGATTTTGTTTTTCACCTCCTGGAATTCTTTGGCTGGTCTTGTTCCGCCCACTTGGTTGATTTCAATGATTGAAGAAACAGCAGTTCTGATCAGATTCGCACTTGCATCAACACTTGTCGCCATGGACTCCTCCATATATATTTTTTTTCTATGTCAAAGATCGAAAAAGTAGTAAGAACGGGAATAATTAATATGATAAAACTATGCCATGGTTTTGTCAAACAATTGCCCTGGGTTGTAAAAACAGTTAAGATAAGCCTAATATGGACGCCCAAACCAAGCGCTACAATTTGCTTTTAATTTTTTTGTCATTTTCAGTCTTTTTATTCATTGCTGGAACAGCAATCTTTGCCACTATTAATGCTCCCTCAAATCAATCAGAAATTGTTTCTGCTGTTAATAACAATTCTGATCAGGAATTGAAAGACAAGATTGGCCAGATGATTATGATTGGATTTAGAGGTCAGGAAATTAATCAGGAATCAAACATTTCTAGATCAATTCAGGAACTGAATTTGGGCGGGGTAATCTTGTTTGACTATGATGTTCCCTCTAAAACTCAAGAACGTAATTTTTCTAGCTCAGCTCAAGTTAGGACCCTGATTTCTAACCTCCAATTTTACGCTAAAACACCCCTTTTTGTGGCTGTTGATGCTGAGGGTGGCTATGTTAACCGTCTTAAGCCTGAATACGGCTTTAAAGAGGTTTTGTCCCCAGCTGATATTGGCAAAAAGGATGATCCCAAGCTGGCCCAATCTGAAGCCAAGAAACTAGCTGATGAATTGGCATATATCGGGGTGAATATGAACTTTGCTCCAGTAGTGGATTTGGATATTAACAAAAACAATCCAGTGATAGGGAAATTGGAAAGATCATATTCCGAAGATCCTCAGAAAGTATTTGCCAATTCCAAAATATTCATTGAAGAACACCGCAAGGATAATATTATTACAGTCCTCAAGCATTTCCCTGGCCATGGCAGTTCTAATAACGACACTCATTATGGCATTGCTGATATTACTTCCACCTATGATCCCAAGGAATTGATTCCCTATCAGGAATTAGAAAAACAAAACTTGGTTGAAGCTGTTATGACAGCTCATGTCATAGACAAAAACATTGATAATACCCTGCCTTCTACTTTATCTGCTTCCTTTTTAGATACTGTCTTAAAAGACAAAGTAGGGTTTAAAGGAATTATTGTTTCTGATGATATGCAAATGGGAGCCATAATCAAAGAATATGGATTCCAAGAATCAATTGTTAAAGCTATTAATGCTGGCTGTGATATTTTAATCTTTGCTAATAACAATCCTGAAGGCTATGATGAGCAGATTGCTCAAAAGGTTCACCAGGCAATTTATGAGTCTGTTAAGTCTGGAAAGATTAGCTTAGATCGAATTAATCAAGCCTATCTCAAGGTTAAAGAATTAAAGGCTAAATACGGCATTATTGCCAATAATTGAAAGAAAAAGGCCTTCTCGGGCGTATTAAAATATATCAATGGATTGTAATCCCAATACAACTGACCAAGAGATTGTCAGACTGTCATTGTTGGACAAGAACAATTATTCCTGCCTCATAGAGAGATATGAGGCTAAATTAACTAGGTATATTAAAAGATTTTCGGGCCTAGGCGATGATTCAGCCCAAGATGTTTTGCAAAACACTTTCATTAAAGCTTACAAGAACTTAAATGATTTTGATCAAACCCTAAAGTTTTCTTCTTGGATTTACAGCATTGCCCACAATGAAACAATCAGCCATATCCGCTCCCAAAAGAATCATGGGACTAATATTGGGGAATTTGACCAAGAAGCTTTAGAAAATATTGCTAGTGAATTGAAATTAGAAACCAAAGCTGAAGCTGGATTATTAAAAGAGAAAGTTAAAAAGGTTTTAGCTGATTTAAGCCCTGATTATCGTGAGATTTTAATTTTGTCCTTTATTGAACAAAAAGACTATGCTGAAATTTCAGATATTCTGTCCAAGCCCATGGGAACAGTGGCTAGCCAAATTAGCAGGGCTAAAAAACAATTCTTAGAAAAAGCCAATAATTTAGGAATCAAATTTTAAAACTATGAGCAAGTTAAGCCAAGAAGTTTTAAGTAAAATAGATCAGGAAAACATCGCGCCCACACCGCGCTGGGTTTTCTTGCTCAAATCCTGGGTCTTGTGGCTAGTCTACATTCTAGCTACCCTCTTGGGCAGTATTGCTTTTGGAATTTCTGTTTTTGTTTTAACTAACAATGAATGGGACATTCATAAATATGCCCCAGAAGGATTTATTGAATACTTTTTATTAAGCATTCCCTACATTTGGCTTTTAGGTTTTGGGATATTTGTATTTGTAGCCTATTACAATTTCAGACATACCAAAAAGGGCTACAAAACAAAAACCTCAATTCTGGTAATTTCCAATATCCTTTTGAGCATAATCTTAGGTTCCACTATTTACGCCTCTGGTTTTGGCAAGAAATTAGATCAGACTTTTCAGAAGCAAATGCCAATGTACCGCAAAATGATTGATGTGAGATACAGGGCCTGGGTTAGGCCTAACAAAGGGCTTTTAGCTGGGGAAGTAATTGAGATTAAAAACAATAATGAATTCTCTATTAATGATTTCAGGGATATGAAATGGTTAGTGATTGGAGAAGGCATGAAAAACACTGGTTGTTCTGGTTTGCAAGTAGGAGCCAAAGTTAGAATTATTGGTCATCCCAAAGAACCAGGAGTATTTATTGCCAATGAAATCAAGCCTTGCGCTTGCGGATCAGAAATGCCAGGTGGTCATTGCGGTATGCCCATTCCACCTCCTCCGCCTCGATTCTAATGCAAGAAAATTTTTGTTTCTGCGTAGTAATAAGTGAAGGTAGTAGCTACCAGAAGTAAAATAAAAAATAATGAACAAATATTTACTAGTCACATTATTTCTCGCAGGAGGCTTGATTGCATCTTCTGCCTATGCCTACCAAGGCAACCCAAATGTTCCCGGACCAAACTATAATGCAGAAAGGCATAATGCCATGCAAACAGCTTTTCAAACAGGCAATTATGATTTATGGAAAGCCAATGTTCCAGCCAATAGTAAGCCAGCTAAGACAATTACCCCAGAAACTTTTTCAAAGTTTGTTCAAGTAAGAAATCTTATGCTCCAAGGGAAAACTGATGAAGCTAACAAACTTAAGACTGAATTGGGATTAAATAATGCCAAATCAGGATGTGGATGCGCTAAGAACTCAACTGGTTCTAGTTGCCAATGCCAGAAGACAGGAGGAAAAGCCTGTGGATGTGGACAAAAGGGAAACTGCCAAAAAACAACAGGAACAACCTGTGGATGCAATAAAACAAAGTAAGCTATTTTATTAACACCAAATTAGCAACAAAAAAGCCCCCAAAGGGGCTTTTTTGATTGTAATAAGATTATGGTCTTGGTGGTCTGTCGAATCCGCCTTCTCTTTTTTCCATTGGGCGGGCTTCATCAACCAAGATCTTTCTGCCTTGCATGTCAGCTCCATTGAGCTTTGAGACTGCTTCTTTGGCTTCTTCTTCGGTTGACATTTCAACAAATCCAAATCCCTTGCTGCGGCCAGAGAACTTATCAACTATAATTTGAGCTGATACAACTGTTCCGGCTGTGGCAAAGAATTCCTTAAGATCATTGTCAGTGGCCTTGAAAGGGATTCCACCAACAAAAAGTTTTGTTGCCATTTAATTAATTTTCTAATGAGGTGCGGTTAGAAACCGTGGACACTCACTTACTTTCCTGTTACGACCTTCGCACCTCAAACTAACTCGCTTGATGTGCACACTTACAGGTGAATGTAATATAGCAGAAAGGGATGTTTTTGGCAATTGTTGTCTTTGTGCTAAAATTAAGGCAATGACTTGCCAGGAAATCGTCTCAGATTTAAAGAAACAAAGAAACCCTAAAAACATTGCGGGCATGGCTCGTTTTGGCATTAATCCCAGAACTACTTTAGGAATTAGTATGCCGTATTTGCGATCTTGGGCCAAGAAAATCGGTAAGAATCAAAAGCTGGCCTTAGAGCTTTGGGAAACAGATATCCATGAAGCCAGAATTCTAGCTGGCTTAATTGGAGAACCAGACAAGATAACTGCCAAGCAAATGGATCATTGGGTAGCGGGACTAGACTCTTGGGATGTTTGCGATACTCTTTGTTTGAACCTTTTTGATAAAACAAAGATTGCCTATCCCAAAGCTAAGTTTTGGGCCAAGAGCAAAATTGAATTCACTAGAAGAGCTGGATTTGCTTTAATGGCTGGCCTAGCTTGTCATGACAAAACAGCCAGCAACCAGAAATTAATGGAATTCTTTCCTTTGATTAAAAAGTATTCAATTGATGAGAGAAACTTTGTCAGAAAAGCAGTCAATTGGGCTTTGCGCCAAATTGGAAAGCGCAACAAGTCCTTATGTCTGCAAGCTATGAAATTAGCAGAAGAGATTAGAAGTATTGATACTAAAGCTAGCCGCTGGATAGCATCTAATGCTCTCAGCGAATTAAAACAAAAATTACCTAAGCTAAAATGAACCAAGAAGCTGCTAAATTGTGTTTTGAAATATCTGCCTATCTCCAAGCCCAAAATGTTTCTTTCAAGCCCTGGGCTTGGCGCAAAGCTGCTCAGGCTATAGAAGAAATGGAAGAAGACATTTCTAGTATTTACCAAAAAGGAGGAATCAAAGCTTTAGAAGAAATCCCAGGAGTAGGAAAAACAATAGCTCAGAGTTTAGAGGAATATATTAAAACAGGGAAAATGAGCTATTTCTCCCAACTCAAAAAACAAATGCCAGTAGAAATGCAGGAATTAACTGCTGTTCAAGGTTTAGGCCCTAGAAAAGTCAGAACTCTTTACAAAGAATTGGGAGTTAAGAATTTAAAACAATTAGAGCAAGCTGCTAAAAAGGGAAAGATTAAAGAATTAGAAACCTTTGGAGAAAAATCCCAAGAAAACATTTTAGAAGGCATTGAATTTGTTAAGAAATCCCAAGGAAGATATTTGCTGGGAGAAATAATGCCCCTGGCCCAGCAAATGCTAGAAAAGCTCAAAAAGATAAAAGGAACAATCAAGATAGATATTTGCGGATCATTAAGAAGAAGAAAGGAAACAATTGGGGATTTGGACTTTCTAGCTGTTTGTCCTGACCCCCAAGGACTAATTGATGCTTTTTGCAAAATGCCAGAAGTTCAGAAAGTATTTGGCCAGGGAGATACCAAAGCCAATGTTAAATTAAACAATGGCTTGGATGTGGATTTAAGAGTAGTGCCAGCTAGTAGTTTTGGCGCAGCTCAACAATACTTTACTGGTTCCAAGGAACACAATATCCAATTAAGAAAGATTGCCATTAAAAAAGGATTAAAGCTCAATGAATACGGATTGTTCAAAGGAGAAAAAGCCATTGCTGGCAAAACCGAAGAAGAAATCTACCAGGCCCTAGACATGGATTGGATTGTCCCTGAATTAAGAGAGAATACAGGGGAAATAGAAATGGGATTGGCCCATAGTTTGCCCAAGTTAATTGAATTAAAAAACATCAAAGGAGATTTGCATGTTCATAGCAATTGGGACGGAGGAGTTAATTCCATTAAAGAATTAGCCCAATATGCTATTGATTTGGGATATGAATATATTGGCATATCTGACCATACTCAATTTCTCAAAATTGAGCATGGCTTAAATGAAAAACAATTAGCTGAGCAGAGAAAGGAAATTGATAAGCTTAACAAAGAATTTGTTAAAAAGGGAATTAAGTTCAAAATATTCCAAGGCTGCGAAGCCAATATCTTAAATGATGGATCTTTAGATATTGATATCAAGGCTTTGTCTTCCTTAGATTATGTTATTGCTGGTCTGCATTCTAGTTTTAAAATGGAAAAAGCTCAAATGACTCAAAGGATTATCAAAGCCATGCAAAATCCCTATGTTAAGATAATCTCTCATCCCACTGGAAGAATTCTCAAACAAAGGGGGGAGTATGAAATAGACATTGAGGCTTTGATCAGAGCAGCTAAGACCAATAGGGTAGCTTTAGAAATTAATGCCAGCCCTTATCGTTTGGATTTAGATGCTAATAATATTCGCAAGGCTATTCAAGAAGGAGTGAAGCTAGTTATTAACAGCGATACTCATGCCAAAGATCAAATGCATCATATGCAATTTGGCATATTTCAAGCCAGAAGAGGCCTGGCTACAGCCAAAAATGTCATCAATACCCAAGGGTCTGACAAGCTTTTTGACTTTTGAGGCTTGTTTGCCAAAAAGAGGTTTTTAGTTTAACTTTAAATTGAAATAAAAATATGGAACAACAAGAAGAATTCAAAGTAAATGGGGCAGAGCTGATTAAGAAAGTAAAAGAATTGATAGCTCAAGGCAATGCCCGCAAGATTATCATTAAGACTGAAGATAATGAAACAATTGCCGAATTCCCTTTAACCATTGGAGCCATTGGATTAGTTTTGGCTCCCATGTTTGCAGCCCTGGGAACTTTGGCTGCAATTTTGAGCAATTGCACTATTGTGGTTATTAAAAATGAAGCCAAAAATTAAAGCCATAATCTTTGATATCGGAAATGTCCTGGTATTAATCAAAATCCAGGATATTTTAAAGCAGCTTTTAAAGTATTCTGCTATTACCAAAAAAAGAGACATTTTAATTGAGAATCATGATCAATTAACTGCTTTTGTAGATTATGGAACTGGGAAAATTAATTCCCACGAGTTTTACAAAAAAACCTGCGAGCATTTAAAGCTTTCAGGAATTGGCTATGACAAATTCAGAAAGATTTGGAACAGTTCTTTTGAGCCCAACAAGAAAGTAGAAAAGATAGTCAAAGAATTAGCCAAAGATTATCATTTAGTTGTCGCTTCTGATACTAATAGAATGCATTTTGACTATTTAAAAGAAAACTACAAGATTTTGGAATGCTTTGATCAAAACTTTCTTTCCTTTAGGGAAAAGGTTTTCAAAAAAGACAAGAAGTTTTTTAGAAAAATGATAGAGACTCTTAAAATCAAGCCCAGTCAGTGCGTGTTCATTGATGACCGGGATTTGCATATCAAGAATGCCAAGTTTTACAGGCTTAATACTGTTCAATACAAGAATCCTACTCAATTAAAAAGGGAACTAAGTTCCCTTTTGGCCTAAGATATTTTTTATCCTCTGCATTTCTAGCTGGACCCACTCTCCATCATATTCTCCGCTATGGGCTGAAAAGCCCTGATAGCTGGTTTTTTTCTGATCTAAGTGAAGATTCAAAACAATCTGATTGTCTATTGTTTCTTTGGCATAGATATGGAATCTTGGGTAAGGAGCTCCGGCTATTTCTCGGATAAAGTCCTTTTCATTGCTCTCGCCATGCTCATGGCCCATCTTGTAGCCCAGTTTTCTCATAATATGCTCAACATATTCATTATCTGGATTGGGGAAAGTTAGCTTCATAGATATATAATGAAGGATTGTTTGCTTTTAGGCAAGGAGGTGGTATAATAAAAAGGATAAAGTAAAACAAAACTTATGGATATAATAACAATCGTCATTTTAATTGTGTTAATAGGA
>Ga0116153_10001270_pt1 | contig 24567 bp, 28 predicted proteins | sample AD_UKC028_MetaG_FD_89896 | JGI IMG/M metagenome (GOLD analysis project Ga0116153, IMG submission 89896) | Active sludge microbial communities of municipal wastewater-treating anaerobic digesters from USA - AD_UKC028_MetaG | ecosystem: Engineered > Bioreactor > Anaerobic > Digestate | place: USA...
CGTTGATTAAACAAGTCAAGAGTCAGGCAGGAGCCGGATATATCATCTTGGCTAAGAATTTAGAGCAGGCAGTTGAGATTTCCAATAGGATTGCTCCTGAACACTTGGAGATATTGACTAACAATCCTTTAAATATAGTTAAGAAGATAAAAAATGCTGGCGCGGTTTTCTTAGGCCCGTATAGCCCTACAGCGGTAGGAGATTATGTTGCCGGGCCTAGTCATGTATTGCCGACTTCGGGAACCGCAAGATTTTTCTCAGGGCTTGGCATCGAGGATTTTATCAAATCCAGCCACTTGATTTTTTATTCTAAAAAGGCTTTGGAAAAAGTAAGGCAACCTTTGGAAAAAATCGCCGGTATCGAAGGATTGAAAGAACATTTGGAATCTGTGCGAGTCAGATTTAAATAAAGGAGAATATTTATGGCGACAAAGATACGAGAAGCCACTATCAAAAGAAAGACCAACGAAGTCGATATGACGGTCAAGTTTGCGATAGACGGCAAGTCGAAGTCGAAGATAAACACCGGTTTTGATTCGCTGAATCATATGCTTGAGCTTTTCTGCTTTCACGGTTTATTTGATTTGGAGATTGAATTAAAACATGGAGATCTTAAGCACCACATCGTCGAAGATATAGGTATCGCTTTGGGCGATGCCTTTAAAAAGGCTTTGGGTGATGCTAAGGGTATCAAACGATACGGCTACGCTTCGATTCCCATGGATAGTGTTGTCGCTAATGTGAGCGTAGATATCAGCGGCAGGCCATATTTGACTTTTAATATCGGAGAAGGAGCCGGATTATTGCATCCTTTGATTGAGAAATTTTCCGATCTTAAGACTGATGATTTTAAGATTTTCTTGGAAGGATTCATTTCTCACGCCAGAATTTCTTTAAATGTTAGGGTTCCCATGTCGCAGGATATGGATTCTCATCACGTCTTGGAAGCGATTTTCAAGGCCATGGGCGTAGCTCTAGACCAGGCAACCCAGATCGAGCCGCGCAGAAAAGGGATACCTTCAACCAAGGGCAGGATCGATTAATGTCAACAGTGGTAATCATTGACTATGATTCGGGTAATCTTAGAAGCGTCCAAAAGGCTTTGGAATTCGTAGGTGCGAAAACTAAAATTACCCAGTCGGCAGATGATATCTCAAAGGCGGACAAGCTTGTCTTGCCAGGAGTCGGAGCATTTGCCGTGGCGATGGAGAAGCTGGCAGATTTAGGTTTGATCGAGAGTATAAAAGATTTTATTAAATCCGATAAGCCATTTTTAGGTATTTGTCTCGGACTACAGTTATTATTTAGCTCAAGCCAGGAGGCAAAAGGCTTAAAGGGGCTGGATATATTTAAAGGCAGTGTCGATAAATTCAAGGGTGTGAAAGTTCCGCATATCGGTTGGAATCAGCTAAATAAGAATTCTAAAGATAATTGCCAATTGTTTAAAGGAATCAATGATGGTGCAAACATGTATTTTTGCCATTCATATTTTGTCAATCCTGATGATAAGGATATCATTGCATCTAAGACAGAATATGGCACTGGTTTTGTTTCTGCTGTTTCAAGAGGCAATACGTTCGGGGTACAGTTTCACCCGGAGAAAAGCCAGCGGCTGGGCTTAAAGATATTGGAGAATTTCCTGAAGGTGTAAAATGATTGTTATACCGGCAATTGATATTTTAGACGGAAAAGTCGTACGGCTAAAGCAAGGTAAATTTCAAGAGGTGACTGTTTATTCCGAGCATCCCTTTGATATCGCCCAGCAATGGATTTCTCACGGCGCTCAGTTCATGCATATAGTTGACCTTGACGGTGCAGCAACCGGCCAAATTAAAAATATAGTGCTTATTAATAATATCGTCAGATATACCAAAGCACAGGTTCAGGTTGGAGGCGGGATAAGAGACTTAGATACCATACAGAGGCTTATTAGTGTTGGTGTCTCAAGTGTGGTTTTGGGTACAAAGGCGATAGAAGATAAGGAGTTTCTTAAAAAGGCTCTAGAGCAATGGCCGGATAAGATTATCGTCAGTATCGATGCATCGCATGGTAAACTCGCTAAGGAAGGATGGACATCAATATCTTTAATCAATGCCACAGACTTTGCTAAGGAATTACAAGATTTGGGTGTGAAAGGAATAGTCTATACAGATATAGCTAGAGACGGAATGCTCAAGGGGCCGAACATCGACGGTATAAAAAGTATTTTAGATGCGGTTGATATACCCGTAGTCGCTTCAGGCGGAATATCAAATCTAAATGATTTAAAGAGGCTAAAAGAGTTGGAAAAAGAAGGTCTTCGTGGGATTATTTTAGGAAGAGCGATATACGAACGCACACTTTCTTTGAGGGAGGCGATTGAATTTTGCTCACAAAGAGAATAATTCCCTGTCTTGATGTTAAAGAGGGTAGAGTCGTAAAAGGCATAAAATTTGTAGGCCTTCGCGATGCAGGCGATCCGGCAGAGATAGCCGGCTTTTACGATAAAGAAGGCGCCGATGAAATCGTTTTTCTTGATATTACCGCGAGCCACGAGAAAAGGCCGATTCTTTTAGACGTAGTTAAAAAGACCGCTGAATCGGTATTTATGCCGCTTACCGTCGGCGGCGGAATAAGAGATTTAGAAGACATCAGAATTCTTTTGAATTCTGGCGCAGATAAAGTTTCAATAAATACTTCAGCCGTAAAAAATCCCATTTTGATTACAGAATCTTCGGCTAAATTCGGCAGCCAATGTATCGTTGTGGCAATAGATGCCAAGCGCGTCCAAGACAGCTGGCAGGTTTATATCCATGGCGGCAGAACGCCGGTTGAAAAAGATGCTATTGAATGGGCAAAAGAGGCGGAAAAACTCGGCGCAGGAGAAATTTTGTTAACTAGTATGGATTATGACGGGACCAAGGACGGATATGATTTGGAACTGACCAAGAAAATTTGCAAGGCAGTTAATATTCCGGTTATCGCATCCGGTGGAGCAGGAAAATTAGAGCATTTCGCCGAAGTATTGACTGAGACTGGGGCTGACGCAGCTTTAGCGGCATCTGTGTTTCATTACAAAGAACTATCAATAAAGCAGGTTAAAGAATATCTGCAAAAAAAAGGAATAAAGGTACGATTATGACAAAGATTAATTCAAAAACTATCAACAAGCTGAAGTTTGATAAATCAGGCTTGATCCCTGCGATAATCCAGGATTATAAGAAAAACGACGTCCTTATGGTCGCCTACATGAATAAAGAATCTATAAAGAGGACGATAAAATTTGGTAAGACCTGTTTTTGGTCGCGTTCCCGGAAAGAATATTGGGTCAAGGGCGAGACGTCGGGAAATATCCAGCAAGTAAAAGCGATTTATTACGATTGCGACGCAGATGCGCTTTTGATTAAGGTCAAACAGACAGGCGTGGCCTGCCATACAAAAAATAGAAGCTGTTTCTTTAGGAAACTATGTACTATCCGATAAAAAAAGATTTTGTAAAATTAGCCAAGAAGGGGAATTTGATTCCGGTCTACAAAGAGATTCTGGCAGATACCGAGACGCCTGTCTCAGCGTTCTTAAAGATTCAGAAATCGGACTATTCATTTTTGCTTGAATCTGTTGAAGGCCAGGAAAAGTATGCCAGATTTTCATTTTTAGGCGATAGTCCGTCTTTGGTATTCAAGAGTAAAGGCAGGGCGGTTACAATCACAGAATTCCATGGCTCAAAACAAAAACAGAGACAGATTATTGCCGAAAATGATCCCCTGGAAGAAATAAAGAAGATTTTAAGAAAATACAGGCTAGTCCACGTAAAAGGCCTGCCTCGGTTTTTTGGCGGATTCGTCGGCTATATGGGCTATGACATGGTCAGGTTTTTTGAGCCAAAACTTAAAAATTCCGCCGATAAAAACGCCGATGATTTAAGAGTGCCAGATTGCGTTTTTGTTTTGGCTGATACCATGGTGATATTTGACCACTTAAATCACAAAATCAAGATTGTTGCCTGCGCATTTATTGGTGAGGAAGCAAAAAACAAACAAAAAGAAATCAATAAAATTTATAATCAGACGCTGAGAAAAATCGAGGGAATTTTAAACCGTTTGAAGTCTAATCTAGATCTTCAAGTAAATGAAATCATACCATTCAACCAGAAATATAGACTAGCTTCTAATTTCACAAAAAACGGATTCGAATCGATAGTCAGGAAGGGCAAAGAATACATTAAAAAAGGCGATATAATCCAGACAGTCTTATCCCAAAGATTTCATATTGATTTTAAGTGCCCGCCGTTTAATATCTACAGGGCGTTAAGAAATATTAACCCTTCCGCTTATATGTATTATTTGAAATTCGCAAAATTAGAAGTAATCGGTTCATCCCCGGAATTATTAATTCGCTGCGAAGATGGAATTGTCCAGACGCGTCCGATTGCCGGTACCAGGCAGAGAGGCAAAGATGAGGCTGAAGATAATCGCTTGGGAATTGAGCTATTAAATGACGCTAAAGAGAAGGCTGAACATATCATGCTCGTAGATTTAGGCAGAAACGATTTGGGAAGGGTTTGCAAAAAGACAACCGTTAAGGTCAGCGAATTTATGAACATAGAAAGATATTCGCATGTAATGCATATCGTAAGTAACGTTACAGGAGTCCTGGATAAAAACAAGGATATATTTGATCTGCTGCGCGCTACTTTTCCCGCCGGAACCGTCACTGGCGCTCCAAAGGTCAGGGCTATGGAGATTATAGATGAGCTTGAAAATATCAAGCGCGGTCCTTATGCCGGCTGCGTCGGATATTTCAGCTTTTCTGGCAACTTAGATACCTGCATTACTATACGAACGATTATCGTAAAAGATAAACGAGCCTATATCCAGGCAGGGGCGGGGATTGTCGCTGATTCTATTCCCGCAAAAGAATACCAGGAAACATTAAACAAGGCGAAAGCACAAATTTACGCCATAAATCTAGCCAAAGAAATTTCTTAAAAGACTTTAAAGGAGGTGTAGTAAATGTCAGTTGTTATCAGAATGAGAAAGATAAGCGCAAAGGCGAAAAAGAGATTCAATTTTCGCATAATCGTTTGCGATAAAACTTCCGCCAGAGACAGCAGGTCTTTAGACGACATCGGATATTATGATCCGTCTAAGAAACCTGCAGCGCTTAAAATTGATAAAGAGAAGCTCGCATTTTGGTTAAAACGGGGAGCAACGCCCTCCGATACCTTAAAAAGCTTGATAAAAAAGGAGAAATAAAATGGGACAAGGTCCAACGCCGAATCCGATCTTGAGTTTTGTTCCTTTGATTTTGATTTTTGTCATTTTCTATTTTCTGATTTTTCGCCCACAGAAGCAGAAACAATCGGAGCACCAGATGATGATTGCGGGCTTGAAGAAAAATGACGAAGTAATAACCGTCGGCGGCATTCACGGTACGATTGTTAATATCAAAGACGCCACTTTTGTTATCCGCGTGGATGACGAAGTTAAAATCGAAGTCGAGAAAAACTCAATTAGTGTTTTAAAAAGATCGGCACCAGCACAGCAGGAACAAGGGTTGAGAATATGATAAAGAATTTAAAATTACGAATCCTAATCATTATCGCAGTAGCGGGTTTCTTTGCATATTTTGCATTCCCGCTTAATAAACGAATTGATCTAGGCCTTGATTTGCAGGGAGGGATGCACTTGGTATTGAGGGTCGATACCTCCAAACTGTCTGCCGATGCCAAAAAGGACGCGGTTGAACGGGCGCTGGAAGTTGTCAGAAACAGAATAGATGAGTTCGGGGTAGGCGAGCCTTCAATCGCCCGTCAGGGAACAGAAGAAATTGTTATCCAGCTCCCAGGCGTTACTGACCGAAATAGGGCTATCGATCTTATTGGAAAAACCGCCCATCTTGAATTTAGGATTGTAAGCTCAGACCTCGAGAAGATGCAGGCAGCATTAGCCGGCAATATCCCAGAAGGATATGAGTTAAAGACTTTAGAAAAAAACGAAGAGAAGCAGCAGGTTTTACTGGAAAAGAATGCGGTTTTAACCGGGGATTCCATAGTTGATGCCCAGGTTAGATTCGATAACCAAGCTTTTGGGGAGCCTTATGTTAGCCTTAAGTTTAATGCCGAGGGAACCAAAAAATTTGCTGCGATTACGGCAGAAAACGTCGGTAAGCAATTGGCAATTGTTCTGGATGGCAAGGTTCATTCTGCTCCGGTAATCCGCGAACCCATCCCGTCGGGTGAAGCGCAGATTACTGGCAGGTTCAGTTTTCAGGAAGCAAGCGATTTGGCAATAGTATTGCGAGTCGGAGCATTGCCGGCGCCGATTTACATCGAAGAAGAAAGGACGATTGGCCCATTGTTGGGCCAGGATTCAATCAGAAGCGGCATTAAAGCCAGCATTATTGGTTGTGCTTTAGTATTTTTCTTCATGGCTTTTTATTATTTAATCGCTGGCATAGTAGCCGACATAGCATTAATCTTTAACTTATTGATTATACTTGGTTCATTAGGATTTTTAAAAGCTATGATGCCGGCTCAGCAGGTGACCTTAACTTTGCCTGGCATTGCAGGTATTGTTTTGACGCTTGGCATGGCAGTAGATGCCAATGTTCTGATTAACGAAAGGATTAGAGAGGAGCTTGCTTCGGGCAGGCCGCTTTTGACAGCCGTTACCAACGGTTATCATAAGGCTTTCAGCGCGATCTTCGATTCTAACCTTACTACCCTTATAGCGGCATTCTTACTTTTTCAATTCGGTACAGGTCCTATCAGAGGGTTTGCCGTGACTTTGACCATCGGTCTTGTTGCCAGCATGTTCACTGCAATATATGTTACCCGTGCTATCATGGAGTTTTTAGTGACGAATAAAATTGTAAAGAATCTTCCGATGTTAAGATTAATTAAAGCGACCAAGATTGATTTTATCGGAAAAAGAAAAATTTGGTATACAGTTTCAGCAGTTATAATTATCGTAGGTATGTTTGCTTTCTTCTCGAAGGGCAAACAGGCCTATGGGCTTGATTTTGCCGGCGGACAACTGCAGGAGTACAGTTTTAGCCAGCCTATCGCAGTTGAATCTTTGCGCAGCAGTCTAAGAGACGCAGGGCTTTCCGATGTTTCCATCCAGCAGTTCAGAGAGAATCCCAAAATTATTATTGTGCGTTCTACCTCCGATACCGCCTCAACTGTTGAACAGGTATTGCGGGATAAATTTGCTGACAATAAGTTTGATGTTTTAAGGATTGAGAAGGTTGGTCCGGCAGTAGGCAGAGACCTAAGAAAAAAAGCAACACTCGCGATTATTTATTCCCTTCTGGGAATTCTCATCTACGTAGCTTTTAGATTTAAGCATTTTAATTTTGCCTTTGCTGGCGTTATCGCTTTATTCCATGATATTTTAGTCACTATTGGATTTGTGGCGCTCACTGGCAGGCAAATGGACCTTTTAATCGTTACTGCGCTTTTAACCATCGCTGGTTATTCTATCAACGACACAATTGTTATTTATGACCGTGTCCGGGAGAACTTAAGATTAGCGAGGAAAGTCAATTTAGCGGAGATAATTAACTTAAGCGTGAATCAAACCTTCAGCCGCACAATCTTGACTTCAGGGGTAACGCTGCTTGTGGTTATCTCACTTTTGATGTTCGGCGGCGAGGTTTTAAACGGCCTTGCCTTTAGCCTTTTGGTAGGATTTATTTCTGGAGTTTATTCTACTGTTTATATTGCCTCGCCTTTGGTTTTGGCCTGGCAGAAAAAACAGGCTAATGTTTAAATCTCTAAAATTATATGTTTCCCAGGAGATAAAAATCCGTACTCTCCAGGAAGAGCTGGTGGATTTGGGTTATAAAAGACTTCAGGCTGTTTCCGAAGAAGGGGATTTTTCCGTCAGGGGCGGAATCCTTGATGTTTTTCCTGTCAGCTTCGATTGTCCCTTGCGTATCGAATTCGACATGGATAAAATTGCTTCCATTTACAGTTTTAATGTCGTAAACGGAAGGCGCATCTGGGAACACCGTTCGGCTATTATCCTTCCTAAGAAGACCTCGCGCGCCACAAAATCCTTAGGTTTCTCCGAGGAGACGCCATTAAATAACTTCGTGGATTTAGAAGTCGGCGATTATGCAGTGCATAGCCAGCACGGGATCGGCAGGTATTTGGGTATTGATAAGCTGCAGGTCCAAAATAAATATCAGGACCATTTTGTCTTGGAATATGACGGCGGCGATAAGCTATATGTTCCTACTGACCAATTGCATCTTATCCAGAAATATATCGGATTTGAACACCGTTCTCCTAGATTATACAAATTAGGTTCTCAAGAATGGCAAAGGGTAAAGGACAGAACCGCTAAGGGCATAAAACGCCTGGCGCTTGATCTATTGCAGATTCAGGCAATCCGCGATTCTCTCCCGGGTATCAAATTTTCCTCCGATACCGATTGGCAAAAACAGTTCGAGAAGACATTTCCTTTTAAAGAAACTCCCGACCAAGAGATTGCAGTAACGGCAGTAAAACATGATATGGAAGAAGAAAAGCCCATGGATAGGTTAATCTGCGGCGATGTGGGCTATGGCAAGACTGAAGTCGCTATGCGCGCCGCATTCAAAGCTGTAATGGATAATAAACAGGTTGCTTTTTTGGTTCCTACCACAATTTTAGCAGAGCAGCATTACTATAATTTTTCGCAGAGGCTCAAGGATTTTCCGGTTAACGTCCAGATGCTGTCACGTTTTAAGACCGAGAGCCAGCAGAGAGAAATAATCGAAAACGTCAAAAATGGTTCGGTGGACATAGTTATCGGAACCCACAGGCTTTTAAGCGACGATATAAAATTTAGAGATTTGGGATTAGTTATCATTGATGAGGAGCAGCGTTTTGGCGTAGAGGCGAAAGAAAAATTAAAACGTTTGAGGCTTTTGGTTGATGTCTTGACACTTACCGCAACGCCCATTCCCCGTACGCTTTATATGGCGATTATGGATGCCAAGGATATGTCAACGATAAACACTCCGCCGCAGGACAGGATACCCATAAAGACTTTTGTCGCTGAATACGACGATGATCTTGTAAAACAGGCGGTTACAAGAGAGCTTGATAGAAACGGTCAGGTCTATGTTGTCAATAATCATATCCAGGGCATTGAGAAACTTAAACATAGAATTTCCGGTCTAATAAATAAAGCCAATATTGCGGTTGCGCATGGACAGATGGCGTCGCATGAGCTTGAAAGCATAATGCTAGATTTCATAAAAGGTAAAATTGATGTTTTAGTTTCTACAATGATAATCCAAGCCGGGATAGATGTTCCCAATGCCAACACCTTAATCGTTAATCATGCGGAGAGTTTCGGCTTGGCGGATCTTCATCAGCTTCGAGGAAGGGTGGGCAGATTCAATCGCCAGGCATACGCATATTTTTTATTTCCTAAAACCGCGAACCTAAGCCCTGAGGCGCAAAAAAGATTAAAAGCTATTGAAGAATATAATGAATTAGGCTCCGGTTTTAAGATCGCTTTTGAAGATTTACAGATAAGAGGAGCGGGTAACCTCTTAGGAACCGAGCAGCATGGATACATAAGCGCAGTCGGATTCGATTTGTACTGCCGGCTTCTTAAAGAAGCCATTTCAGACATCAAGAAAGGATAAAAATGAGAACTTTACGTTTAGTTTTATGCGTTTTATCGCTAATTTTATTCAGCGTCAATTTTGCCAAGGCAGAAGAGGATAAGCTGGTAGCGATAGTTAACAATGAGGTTATAACCGAACATGATAAAAAGGAATATCTAAATATTCTGTTCTTGCAGCTTTCCGATCAGATAGATGGAGAACAGCTGAAATCAGAAATGAAAAAAGCCGAGGACGAAGCGGTAACCCGCCTAATTGAAGATAAGCTTATTGTGCAGGAAGCTAAGAATAAAGGTTTAAACATAGATGACCGCGAGATAGAGCAGAGATATAAGGCGATTAAAAATAATTTTCAATCCGAAACAGAATTCGACCTGTATTTAAAGATGCATAAGCTTACGCCTGCGGATATCAAAAATAAGATTAAAGACCAGTTGTTGATGCGCACTATTATCGAGACAGAAGTCAAGGATAAGGTTTTTGTCCATCCTCAAGAAGTCACCGAATATTACAACACTCATAAGGTGGAGCTCAAAGAGCCAGAAAGAATAGAATTAGATTCGATTTTGGTAAAGAATGCTGGGAATGAATGGGATACCGAGGCCAAGATGCAGGAAATATTAAAGAAGCTTAGGGCCGGTCAGGATTTCTCTAAACTAAGACAAGAGTATTCTGATAGCCAGCCTATCGGAACAGTCAAAAAAGGCACGCTCAATGAAGAAATCGAGAAAGTAGTATTCAATTTAAAGCCGCAAGAAGTATCTAAGCCGGTGAAGACCAATAATGGTATTTATCTGTTCAAATTAATTAACAAGATTCCCGAGTCGGAACAGGGATTAGAAGAAACAAGGGAACAGATTTATCAAATGCTATTTGAAAAGAAATTCACCGAGAAACTTGCTTCTTGGCTCGACGGATTAAAAGAAAAAGCCTATATACTTGTAAAATAAGATGATAACTATCGGAATAACTATGGGTGATCCTTCCGGGATAGGGCCGGAGGTAATCATAAAAGCGCTTCAAAAAAAAGATGTTAGTCGCTTGGCACATTATTTAGTCATCGGCGATAAATTCATCTTTTCTAAGGTTAGCAACAGACCTTTGCCTAAAAATGTTAAGTTGCTTGACCTTTCGAATGTAAACCCGGGAGATTTTTCTTTTGGCAAGATCAGGGCCGAATTCGGAGCCGCTTCCATGGAGTATATAAATTTCGCTTTATATCTTTTGCGCCAAAATTTGATCGATTGTCTGGTGACTGCCCCGATTAGCAAAGAATCAGCGAATCTGGCTGGCTATAAAATCACCGGCCACACCGAATATTTGGCACGCAAAACCAATACAAAGAAGTTTGAGATGATGTTGTTGGCCGAGAATCTACGGACGCTCACCGTTACCCGACATCTTCCTCTAAAAAAAGTATCTGATAATTTAACGAAAGATGATATTTATCAAGCCATAGCTTTGGTTTATAAAGCGCTCAAAACTCTTTTTTCGATTAAAAGACCAAGAATTGCCGTAAGCGCCCTAAATCCTCATTTAGGCGAACATGGAATACTAGGAGAAGAAGAAAAGACCAAAATTATACCAGCTGTTAAAAAAGCTAATAAAAAGTTTGGTTTGGTGTTTGGTCCGATTGCGTCAGACTCTATTTTTCATGACAGCCTAAAAGGCAAATATGACGCGATCGTAGTTATGTATCACGACCAGTCTCTGATTACTTTAAAGACGTTATTTCCGAACCGGTCGGTTAACTTGACTATCGGCCTGCCTTTTGTGCGCACATCGCCCTGCCATGGCACGGCATTTGATATAGCAGGAAAGAATAAAGCTGATCCAACTTCTATGGTCGAAGCGATCAAGCTAGCCAATAAACTGGCTCGCAATACCAAAAAATGAATATTGCAGAATTCTATCCCAGGAAATCCTTAGGCCAGAATTTTCTTATCGACGATAATATCAAAGTTAAAATTATCCAAGCCTGCAACGTATCCAGTGAAGAATTTGTCTTAGAAATTGGCCCGGGAAAAGGTGCTCTTACCCAGGAATTGGTAAAGTTGGCAAAAGGGGTGGTGGCAGTTGAAAAAGATGTAAGGCTTTTTCAGATGCTTTGTCAGACATTGGGAGGATATCTTAATTTATCTTTGGTTAATCAGGATATCCTTACTTACCGGATCAGCCAATCGAACACTAAAGTCATAGGTAATATCCCTTACAACATATCCTCGCCGCTGATCGAGCATCTTTTAATGCAGAAGGATAAGATCAGCGTAATCTATCTTACCCTGCAGAAAGAGCTGGCCGAGAGGATTATAGCCAAGCCCAGGACCAAAGCATACAGTTCTTTTAGTATTTTTGTGCAGTATCATTCTGTTCCGACCATAAAATTCATTATAAAAAGAGGGAGTTTTCGGCCGCGGCCTAAGGTTGATTCGGCATTCGTTGAATTTGTAATAAGAAAAACCCCGGCAGTTACGGTTAAAGATGAGGAGTTCTTTTTCAAAATAGTCCGCGCGGCATTTGGCCAACGCAGGAAAATGATTTCCAATACCTTAAAAGGATTGGTGGACCAGGAAAAAATCTGCCAGACCGGTATAAGCCCGAGCATCCGCCCCGAGGACTTAAGCCTTGATGATTTTGGCAGGCTGGCAAACTCTTCTTAAAACGAAAGGAAAAATGAGCTTAAAGCAGATATTCGAAAAGTTCAATTCAATTGAATTCGCTGAGAAAAGGTGTGTTGATGACGAATATGTCGAAGTCGTAGTATTGAATAAGCAGTCTGAAGAATGGAATAAGATATCGCAAGAACTATTTGGACCGGCGCTAAAACCGGCCGGAGCCAAGCCAAATAAAGACGTCCTCAGCCTGGCAGAAGAATTTGGCGGTATTCGTAATGATCAGTCTTTGTTCAAAAAAGAGATTGACGGCAGGCACGTAATGGCAATGTTCTGGCCCTGGCAGGATGGAGCCCATACCACTTTAAAGATTTTTGTCCTGCCTGCCTAATAATACGAGATGAGTGGAAACACTGCTTTAAATCAAAGCTATGTTACGGGATATAAAAGGACGCTATTGGAAGCCCGTATGGCCCGGACAATCGCATTCAGGTACCTGGGTTTATTGATAAGCGGGGAAATTAACTTAAAGCAGTATATAATCTTCTTAAAGCGCATAATGCTTTTGGCAGAAGTATTAAGGTACAATAAAGCAGTGCGTATCAATGATAAGTACAAGATTCATCTTTACCTTCCGGCGTTCCCTTCTGAAGCATTTTATCAAGCCATAGATAAATTCTTTCGCCTAGACGGGAAAACTATCCCTATGAGCGTGGTTTTCTCCATGACTAAGGCATGCGGTTATAATTGTCAGCATTGTTATCAGAAAAAAGACGCAGGAGAGGATCTGGATATTAACCGCTTGATTAAGGTGGCAAAAGATATTCAAGATATGGGCGTAAGCCTCTTTGACATCGAAGGAGGAGAGCCGCTTTTAAGATTTGAGCGATTGCTTACTCTTGTCCAAAATATCGATGCAAGAAGCGAGGTCTGGATAAATACCACCGGACATAGCCTTACCCCTGAAAAGGCCAGGCAACTTAAAGAATCAGGGCTTTTCGGAGCGATGGTATCAATCCATCATTGGCTGCCGGAAAAACATAATGAGTTTGTTTCTTTTAAGGGGGCATTTGATATCGCTGTAAATGCCATTAAGATTTTCCAGAGCGTGGGAGTAAATACCGTGATCAATTGCGTGGCTTCATCCGAAATGATTAATGATAATGGTATAGGCAAGATTATGGACCTTGCGAAGAAACTCAACTGTAGTTTCGTGCAGATTATTCATGAAAAGCCATCGGGAGGGTGGATTAACCGCGGCAATACAGTTATGGAGGAAGATCTTTTAGACGATCTATGCAAAATGCATCTCGATTTTAATACTGAGGGGGAATTCAAAGATTACCCGTCTTTGTCCATGCAGGTCTTTGAATCTTCGGTTATGGCCTTTGGCTGCACGGCAGGAGGGATTGAAAGGTTTTATGTCAATGCCAATGGCGAGGTACAACCCTGTGAATTCCTGAATATCTCCTTTGGCAATGTCCAGGATGAGGAATTTATCGATATTTATGATCGTATGAAACAGAGGTTCAGAAGGCCGGGCCTGAACTGGCTTTGCAATACCGAGAATGCCTCTGTTGTAAGATGTGCCAGGGAGAATAATATAAGAGGCTTTCCGATAAAAAAAGATAAATCCAAGAGTATCATCGATAATCTTGATCCCGGTCCGGAAGTGCCATTATATAAAAAGATGCGGCTCTGCGAGAAGCTCCAATAAGGGCTCTTGCGGCTTGATTTTTAAGCCCGCTTAATATAGAATAAAAAACAAAAAGGAGGTAGATATGGTTCCAAAATGGATAAAGCCTTTCTTTATCTTCGCAGGGTTGGTTGATGCGGTAATTGGTATTCTGTTTGTCTCTATCCCGCTTGAGATTTTTAAAGTCGTCAATATCCCGCCGCCGAATCATCTTGGTTATATTCAGTTCCCCGGGTGTTTATTGATTGTATTCGGTATAATGTTTTTTAACATTGCTGCCAATCCAATTGCCAATAAAAACCTTATGATTTACGCGGTTCTTCTTAAATTTTCTTATTGCGCCGTGGTATTTTCGTATTGGCTGACTAAAGGAATTCCTTCGATGTGGCTATTCTTTGCGTTTGTGGATTTAGGATTTTTGCTTATGTTTTTACTGGCAGCAAAAGCGCTGAAGAACGCGTAGAAAATCAAGAACCGATAAACTTTTAAGCAATTCAATATGATAAATATTAGAAGAAAATATTTATTTTTATTTATTTGCGTTCAAATCTTTTTTTCCGCCAGTATTTGTCTTGCCGGAGAAATTAATCATCTGCCGCAATTCAAAGACGGCGACAGGATACTTGTATTTGCCCCGCACCCCGATGATGAGACAATAGGCGCTGCAGGGATAATGCAGGAGGCCGTCCGCCTGAAATTGCCGCTTGGGGTGGTTTATTATACTAACGGAGACAATAACGAGGTCGCGTTCATAGTCTATAAAAAGCACCTGGTGTTTCGTAAGCAGGCGTTTATCCTTTTGGGGGAGACAAGGAGAAAAGAATCTGCGGCGGCAATGAAGCTTTTGGGCCTTAAAGATAATCAGCTGGTTTTTCTGGGATATCCGGACTTCGGCACATTAGAAATCTTTACGCAATATTGGGGCAATACCAAGCCTTTTAAGAGCATGCTTACCCGGGTTACCCATGTTCCTTACAAGGAATGTATCTCTTATGACGCAGAATATGTCGGAGAGAGTATTCTCTATGATGTAAAAAAGGTTTTAAAAGACTTTAGGCCAACTAAGATTTTCGTGACTGGACCGGTCGATACCAATAAGGACCATCGTTCGCTTTTTCTATTTTTACAGGTAGCATTATGGGATTTAGAGGGGAAGATTCCTGCGCCGGAAGTCTATACCTACCTTGTTCATTATCCTAAATGGCCTCTGCCCCGTGGTTCTAATCCGGATTTGGCCTTGGATCCACCGCCTGGATTAGCCAACAATGGCATTTTATGGTACAAATTCGATTTAAGCCCCGACCAGGCAGCTAAAAAACAGGAAATGGTCGCAGTATATAAGACTCAAAATGAATGTTGCCCCAAATATCTTTTTTCTTTTGTGCGCAAAAATGAGCTATTTGCCAACTATCCGCAGATTGTCTTGAATGAGTACGCTCAAGGCCAGATAGATTGGGATAATCTTAAAGAAATCAAGGTCATTCAGGGCGAAAAAATCGATGAAGATCTCTCGGGCGAAAGAAACATTGAATCGGTTGAATATGTAAAGCAGGACGGATTTCTCTATGTCAGGGTTAAGTTAAGAAGATGGGTGGCAGAATTAACAGGTATTAATATTTACTTGTTTGGATACAACAGGTATATTCCGTTTTCCGTCATGCCTAAGATCCGTGTTTCGATAGCAAAACCTGAAGGGATGTCTATACATGACGGCAGAGAGCCGCAATTTATTCCGGGCATGGAATTTAAATTTAAGGGTAAATATCTTATATTAAAAGTCCCATTGATAAGCCTCAAAGACACAAGTTATATCTTAAGCTGTGTCACTTCTCATTTTAAAGGAGTAGATTATGATGCCACTGCCTGGAGGATTTTAAAAATAAAATAGCATGACAGATGATGTTATTATCCGTAAGTTCGAAAAAACTGACAGGGCAGGATTGCGCCGGATAAGCTGCCAGACAGCATTTTTAGATAAGCCAAGAGAAAAGTTCATTGAAGATGACGAGATTCTTGCCGACAGCCTGACATCATATTTTACAGATTATGAGCCTGAGTCTTGTTTTGTGGCAGCCCAAAATGACCGCGTAATCGGATATATCACAGGCTCTAAAAACGTAAAGTCGATGGCGAGGATTAATAATTTTAAGATTTATCCCAGGTTGTTTTTCAAATCTTTGCTGCGCGGGCTGTTCTTTAAGAAAAATACTTCCAGATTCCTGTTTCATCTATTGGCGAGCTTTGGGAAGGGTGAGTTCTCTGAGCCGGATTTCTCCAGGGATTATCCTGCGACTTTGCATATTAATATCGATGATGGCTTCCGCGGGCAAAGAATCGGCTCAAGGCTTATCGAGAAATATATGAGTTTTTTGCGGGAAAATAGCATACCGGGCGTGCATTTCGGCACGACGTCCTCCGGAGCAAAAGAATTTTTCTTAAAAGAAGGATTTAACATTTTGTTTGAAGGCAAAAGGTCATATTTCCGGTATTATTCCGGAAGTGATATAATATTCTATATCTTTGGGAAAAATATTAATCTGGTAGGTTAAAGAGGAAGTAGCCAAATGTTATGTAAAAAACATATCGACAGAGACGCTCTTTTTTATTGCATGGGTTGTGGCGGTTATTTCTGCCAGGAATGTGTCTATGTCAACGAAGCAAAAGCCTCTCTGCCATACACCTGCCGTTCCTGCGGGGGAAGATGCGAAAAGATGGCGCAAAAAGAGTCTTCTTCTGAGCATGTTTCGGGCCCTGTAATGGCGTCAGAAACAGCAGAAGTCCTAATCACAACCTCTTTCTGGTCAGAGATTATTCCTTCATTCATCTATCCTTTCAGGAAAAATGGTAAAATAATGCTTTTGGTCGGTTCAATATTCTTTTCCATATTTTTCGCTATTGCAAGAATGGCCTGGCTTTTTGGTCTGCCTCTGTTATTGATTTTAGTTAGCTATATTCTAGAATATATGTTATTGGTCTTGGAGACTTCCGCTTACGGCGATAATCAGCCCCCGGAGTTCCCTGGGATGAATGATTGGACGGAATTGATATTCGGCCGGCTTTTCTTGATTATTCTGGCTGCTGTTGTTTGTTTTGTCCCGTCAGTTATATACTTATTTAAAGCGCAACAAGCCGATGCTGTTTTCTTGGCCTTGATCGTTTTAGGCCAATTCATTTATCCTATGATGTTTTTGATTATAGCTATGACAGGAAAATTTGTGGCTTTCAATCCTTTTCTAATCGCAAATTCAATCCTCAAGGCGCCGCTTCAATATTTAATTATCGTGGCTTTATTTTTTGCCGCCGCATATGTAAGCCGCACGATAAAAATGCTCTTAATCGGTTTGCCTATCTTAGGATTTTTTATCTCGGATCTTATTTCTTTTTATATTATGCTTATTCAGATGCGTTTATTGGGAATTTTTTATAGATGCAATGAGGAAAATTTCACTAGTGTTCCAAAAGGCACATAGTATCTAGATTAAAATTACAATTAGGGAGAAATATGAAAAAAATATTATTTATTCTAATAATCGCCGGCATGGGTTTATTGTTAAACTTCGCTTCAGCTTTTCCGGAGGAAGTAATCAGAAAAACTGTGGATCTTAGTATGGAATTTTATGGGCCTTCCCAGTGCGACACTCACTACATCGGGTATTATATCGAAGAAAAAGAAATTGCCCGGCTATGTTTAGACAGGAATTTTAATGTTATTCAAAGAACTGGCGAGATTCCTGATGGGGTTGCCGCAGAATATTACCCAGGCGGCCAGGAGAAGTTTAAGGAGAATTTCAAGAACAACATGCGCCAGGGTGAGGCAGCGGAATATTTCGAAGACGGCAAGACTAAGCAGATTTTTAATTTTATTGATGATAAGCTTGATGGCATGCGCACTACTTTCTATCCCAGCGGTAAATTATCCGCAGAGATTATGTATAAAGAGGGCAAGCAAAACGGCCTGGCCAAGAGATATTTCCCTGAGGGCAATCTCGCTCAGGAAAGCACTTATAAAGACGGGGAAATGAACGGGCCTTTAAAGACTTACTATCCAAACGGACAATTGCAGCGCCAAGCAACTGTTAAAGACTTACGCGATATCGGCATAAGCAAGATTTATTACGAAAACGGCCAGCTGCAGGCGGAATTTGACAATGACCAGAAAACCATAAGCAAAGTCTATTACGAAGACGGAACTATCCACGGGATTATTAATTACAACGAGAACGGAAAAGTTGTGGGCAGGGAATATGACCGCCACGGGAATCTGGTGAATGAGGAAGTAATGGAGCAGCCTAAACCGACCAATGAATAATTCACAGCCGCAAATTAAAGAACATCGATTAGATTTTGCCAGCCCGTCAGTAATATTTCTCATCGCGGTTAATCTTTTTCCTTTTTTTGGCGTTTTCTTTTTGGGTTGGACGGTTTTCTCGATAATATTCCTTTATTGGTTCGAGAATGTCATTGTCGGCGTATTCAATGTTGCCAGGATGATTTTTGTTGCGGCAAAAGAACCAAAAGAGCATTTAGCCAAGCTATTTATCATTCCGTTTTTCTGCGTACATTACGGAATGTTTACCGCGGTGCATGGGGTGTTTGTATTCTTTTTATTTGGCATGCCGGTATTTAAAGGCCAGGCGCCAAACTTTGATTTGGTAATGGCGACGATAAAAAATCAGCGCCTGGGCGAGGCTGCGTTGTTTATTTTCCTGGGACACGCATTTTCCTTTTTCTGGAATTATTTGTTAAAGGGCGAATATCGCCGCTCTAATCTGGGCTTGCTTTTATTTTCGCCTTACCAGAGGATCGTTCTCTTGCATGTCAGCATTCTTTTTGGCGGATTCCTTTTAATGGCTCTAGGCTCGCCGATAGTCGGCCTTTGCCTGTTCATTTTCTTGAAAATTATCATGGACGCAAGAGCCCACCTAAAGGAACATCGAAAGCTTGCCAAACAAGAGGAAAAGCAGGATAATGTTTCTGTTGAGGAACCTTGGAAAATTAAAACCGAAGCTTAGGAGGCCGTTATGGATGAAAAAAAGAAATGGTTGGTTGTCGGCACGATATGGGTGGTGGCGATAATCATTTTTATAGCAAGGATGAGATAAATGAGAATAATAATACTGATATTGATTTTTGTTTTATTTTTCTTGGGAGGTAATGCCATGGCCGCGGAAAAAATCAAGATTTTCGATGTTAAATCGAATTCGGTTATCGAAGTTGATAAAGTCATCAAATCCGATGCCGAGTGGAAAAAGATTCTTACCCCTGAGCAATTCAAGGTCACCCGGCAGAAAGGCACGGAAGCCGCGTTTAGTAAGACCTGTCCAGTCCCGCCGAAAGGAGGAGCAGGGATTTATCAGTGCGTTGGCTGCGGCACAGATTTATTCAAATATGAAAATAAATTTGAGTCGGGAACCGGTTGGCCGAGTTTCTGGGAACCGGTTTCAAAATTGAATGTCAGATTAGAAACCGATAACAGTTTTGGGATGTCCCGGACCGAAGTTCTCTGCGCCCGCTGCGGCGCGCATTTAGGGCATGTCTTTGACGACGGCCCGCCGCCCTCTGGCAAGCGTTATTGCATTAATACTGTCGCGCTGAAGCTTTTGATGATGGATAATTCAGCCAAGACAGAAAAAGCGGTCTTCGCCGCTGGCTGTTTCTGGGGAGTGGAGGCGGCTTTCAGGGAACTTATGGATAAGGGAGTCGTTTCCACCCGCGTCGGCTACACCGGCGGACACACCAAGAATCCCACTTATGAAACAGTGTCGTCTCATACCACCGGCCATGCCGAGTCGGTGGAGGTTACCTATGATCCTAAGAAAATTTCTTACGAAAAATTACTGGATGTATTCTGGAGCATCCATGACCCGACCACTCCTGACCGCCAGGGGCCGGATGTGGGCTCGCAATACCGCTCGGCGATTTTTTACTCTGACCCTGAGCAACAAAAATTGGCGACTGAATCCAAGGAGAAATTAAATAAATCAAAAAAATACAATGGCAGGATTGTCACTGAAATTGCGCCTTTGGGAGAATTTTACCAGGCGGAAGGCTATCATCAGCAGTATTTTCAAAAGCAGGGGATTAAGCCGACCTGTCATATCCCAAAGTAGGTAGGGGTTAGTAGGTAGGGCTTAGGGAGCAAATATGAAGAAGCAGTGCAAAAATTGCCAAGCAAACAAGATTTGCAATGACAGCTATATCTCATGGATATTTTTCGCCATTGGCCTGGTCGCCACTATCGCGGTGCGAGTGGTGACGGTATTAGCGCATTTAGATGAGATTTACGGTAAGATCGCCTGGTATGTGGGCGTGGGCGGGTTTTTCCTGTTTTTTCTTTACAAGTATGCGATAAACCAGTCGCTGACAAGGCTGGTCGCCAGAAATAATTTGATTGATAAGGTTTCCGAGAAGAAAGAGTTAAACAGCGATGAGGCCAGGCTTATCGGAAAGATCCTCTGCGAACTGAGCTCAAGCAAAGAGAGGATGAATTATTTCTTTATCTTTGCTGTTTCGGCGATTGCCCTGGTCATTGCGTTATATTTTGATTTTATAAAATAGTTTAAATTACGGAATTATATGTCAAAACAGCTTTTATTAGAAAATGTTAAGAAATTCTTGGAGGCTAGAGAGTTCATTAGTGTGGCTACCTGCGATTTTGAAGCCCGGCCCAATGTCGCTCCCAAATTGATTTTAAAGGTAGAAAAGGACTGCCTTTATCTGGTGGATTACGTCCTGGGAAGGACATTCAACAACATAAATATTAATCCCAAAGCTTCCATTTCCCTGATTGATGCCGATACGCTTATCGGTTATCAGATTAACGGCCCGGCAGAAATTATTGACGGAGGCAAAGAATACGAATCCTTGGTTAAGGAGCATAAGGAAAAGCAGATTCGTTTTACTGCCACACGCATTATTGAAGGTTTGCGTAGCGATAAGAGGCACGGAGATTTCGAGACCACTTTTCCCGAGAGAGTGGTTTTCTTGAAAATTAAGGCAATTGAGATTGTTGAGATTATTCCCACCGGCAAGCTCAGGCGCCGGGAATAAAAACTTATGTCTAAAAAGATATTAGTGATTCAGGGCAGCCCCAAGAAGGACGGCAACACCGCGATTTTGGTGAATTGGTTCGCTGAAGGCGCTAAAGACAAAGGCGCAGAAGTGGAAATTATCAATGTTGCGGATTTAAAAATAAAGTCCATCGGATGCAATTCCTGCCGGGCTTGCCAGAAATCCAAGGAATATAAATGTGTAATTAATGATGAGGCAAGCCCGATCATCTCCAAAATGGCCGAAGCTGATGTTATCGTCATGGCAACGCCTTTGTATTTCTTTTCCGCCAGCGCCCAGATCAAGGTAATTTTTGATCGGATGTTTGCGCTCTATAAATGGGACAATAAGACAGGCACAATGCAAACGGTGCTAAAGGGCAAGACTTTTGCTGTGATCTCCAGCGCCTTTGAAGATGTCGGCCTTGATGTTTTAGAGCAACCGTTTAAACTTACAGCCGATTATTCGGGTATGAAATTTGCATCGCTTTTAATCCCCAACGCCGGGGTATCTGGCGATATCAAGGATAAGGCCGATATCAAAGCCAAAGCAGTTGAATTTGGCAAGAAAATAGGATAATTAGAGCAAAATCCAGAATGAAGAAAGCCCAAATTTTAATCGGAAATACGATTCGACAGTTTCGAGAAAAGCAGGGGATAAGCCTGCAAATTGTCTCGGAAAGAAGCGGCATCAATATAGAGACACTTACCGGGATTGAGGATAATCAAATTACCGGCACACTTGAGTCGCTTGACAGGATTGCCGCAGCCTTGGGCTTTAAGCTGTCGGATCTTATCCAGGCGGGAAAAAGGATCAATGAGGCGGTCAGGGAGGAATTCAAGAAGAATATCAGGGATGCCAAATATGCCAGGATCCTGGTGGATTTTGTCCGCAGCGAGAAGGATGCCCGCTATCTGTTTAACGAGTTAAATATCGAGTTAAAATATAAGCCTGTATTTTTCCGCTGCTCCGATGAAGACAAGGACAAGCATACTGCAATTTATCCGCTTTTTTGCGATTACGTTAATCATTCGGCCCTGCCGGTTGGCGAGCATAATTATTGCATAGAATACGAGGCTGAGAATCTTATGGGCTTTAGCGCAAAACATGCGCGGTTTTATTTTAAATTAAAAGAGTTCATAGGCTGCGTTTACAATGATAAATTCTTTGAGCTGCATTTTAAGAACCATGCCAGTGTAAGATTGACCTACAATTCCGATACGCCGCTATCCATCGATTTAAACGCGGCAGCGCCTGAGAATTTAGATGAATTAGATTTCGGGCGCGCGCCATAAATCTGAAATTTCGGGCGCGCGCCCAGAATCCCTCGGCTTCGCTCGGGATCAATTCGCGCATGCAACTTATGTTCACTGTCGTTTCATAAGTTGCGCGCTCATTGATGAGGAAAATTTAATTAGAGGGAACCGGTCCTCAAATTTATGGTAGGGAGGCAAAATGAAAAGAATAGCGTTAATTTTGTTAGTTGTAGCTTTAATTAGTTTCGTCTTTCTTTATATAAAAGGAATGCCGGTTAAGATTGTAGAAAAAATTAGCGGTCCGCACAGTAATATTATTAAAAAAGAATATGATCGAGTTTTTAACCAGGATGATTTGGTAAATCTATGGAAGAGACATACGGATAATATCGTGGCTATGCCTCGAGTCAATTTTCGTTCTAATATGGTAGTTGCGGTTTTTGGTGGCCAATCTTTCAATTGCGACGGTATTGATCTGGTTAAAGTCAGAGAAACTCGCCAGGCCATTTACCTTCATACGCGCGCAATGATTTATCAGTCAGGACAGCCTCCCGAAAAAGCTGAGCCTTTTGGTTTGTTTGTCATTCCCCGTTCAAATAAAAAATTAATTTTAATAGGTGGTTTCCAAGAACTAATCGGCGGCCCAGAAATACGGACGGTATATAAGGAATTCGATGCAATCCCTTAATAAATTTGGTATGGAGAGGATGAGTAAAAAAAGAACAGTTGTCCCTCGCCTGAACACTTGTCAATTTCTTCGAAATTGACTGCGTAGGCTCGGGATCAATTCGCGCAATTGACTTATGTCGCTGGGCTCCATAAGTCAAGCGCTCATTGATGAGGAAAATTTAATTAGAGGGAACCGGGACTGAGATTTGATAGAAAATGGAGTAAATAAGAATTGACAAAATTACTTATAGGCAGTAATATAAAAACAGTGAATTCAGCCAGTGGTACGTTCGAAGGGGGAACTGCCACGTTAATCAATTAAAACCTTCAGGAGGAAACGACTGGAGGTTTTTATGTTTGAACAGGAAGCGGAATACTTGAAGACATTAGAGAAAGAAAAACTAGTTAGCCATGTATCAACTGATAGGCTTGGAAGGATAATATCTCGAATTGAAGATAGGCCTTTTTTTGAAGATAGAGAAAGAAATATCTATCTTTACAAAGCAGATTGCTTAAATATCCTCGCTCAAATTCCCGAGAATTCCATAGATATGATTTTTGCTGATCCACCTTATTTTCTCTCAAATGGCGGAATAACTTGTCATGCCGGCAGAATGGTTTCGGTAAACAAGGGCGAATGGGATAAATCTCAAGGTCCCGAGGCTAATCACGAATTTAATAAACAATGGCTTTCTGCCTGCCAAAGAGTATTAACTACGGACGGAACAATTTGGGTTTCTGGGACTTCGCATATTATTTTTTCCGTCGGTTATGCTATGCAGCAATTAGGTTTTAAGATATTAAACGATATTTCCTGGTTTAAGATAAACCCGCCGCCAAATTTAAGCTGTCGTTATTTTACCCATTCAACTGAAACAATTATCTGGGCAGCCAAAAATAAACATAGTCGACATTTATTCAATTATACATTGATGAAAGAAATGGCCGGCGGAAAACAAATGAAGAGTTTCTGGGAAATATACCCGCCAAAAAATGGAGAGAAAATTTACGGAAAACACCCCACCCAAAAACCGCTTGCGCTCTTAAACAGGATTATCCTTGCCTCAACAAAGCGAAACGATATTGTCCTTGATCCTTTTAACGGCAGCGGCACGACAGGCGTCTCGGCTTTTTCGCAAGGAAGAAAATATATCGGTATTGAGCTTGAAAAGAAATATCTTGAAGTTTCTGTTAAGAGACTAAAAGACGCCTTTAAAGAGAAGTTGTAAAGGAAGCCCCTTTATGGTATTGCATCCAACAATAAATTTGACAGCAAAGCTTTCAGAAATATCTGAGAACCACGAAGAGAATAGGAACAATTTAAGAAAAATTGTTATCGATACTTTTATACGTGAAAGCGCGGGGCGAGGAAAAGGTGAAGAAACTTCTAAATATAAATATATTGTTGAGACTTTGTCTTCTGGAGAAAAAGTATATTTAACAAGGCCAGTTCCTTTGAATAAAGGGTTTGATTTTATTGTTCATGTGGAAAATTATATTTTTATGAATGGCAAAGATAATCCTAAGCACGATGATATAAAGCAAGATTTACAAAATAAAAAACAGCTTAATGCGCAAGCGTATAATAAGTTAGTAGAGGCTTTGGAAGAAGTTTTTTATTGCAATGATCCCGATGATATATATTCTAGATATATACAGCATTTAGTTTCATTGAACC
>Ga0116153_10001273_pt1 | contig 24528 bp, 17 predicted proteins | sample AD_UKC028_MetaG_FD_89896 | JGI IMG/M metagenome (GOLD analysis project Ga0116153, IMG submission 89896) | Active sludge microbial communities of municipal wastewater-treating anaerobic digesters from USA - AD_UKC028_MetaG | ecosystem: Engineered > Bioreactor > Anaerobic > Digestate | place: USA...
CAACGATCGAGAACAGGAACACCCGTACCATCGAGACAGCTCTGGACCAGACTCCCGGACTGAACATCCTCGATGGTGAGGCGCAGATCAGGGGCGGAAGTGGATTTACCTTCGGCGTGGGAAGCAAGGTGGGTGTTTTTGTCGATGATATGCCCATGCTTACCGGAGATGCCGGCCGTTCGCTGTGGGACCTGATCCCTGTCGAAAACATTGAACAGGTGGAAGTCATCAAAGGTGCTTCCTCCGTACTATCCGGTGCATCGGCACTGAGCGGGGCCATCTATATCCGGACAGCCTATCCCAAGCTGAAGCCCCTCACCAAGGTGAATGTCTATACAGGCATGTACACTCCCCCGAAGGACAGAACATACAAATGGTGGTCAGACTATCCATACATTGCCGGTGCGAACTTCCTCCATTCCCATATGCTCGGCAACCTGGATGTGGTGGTCGGAGGACAGGTGAATTTTGATCACGGCTACATCGGAGCGCCTCATCCGAACCAGTGGGTGATCGACACGGTCAGCAATTTTTCGGACAAACAGATGGCCTCCAGCCAGTACCGGATGAACTTTATGCTGCGCTACCGTTCCCGGAAAACACTGGGACTCAATTACGGATTGAACGGCAACATCATCCAGAACAACACGAACATGGTCATGGCGTGGCTCGACGATACGGCAGGATTTTACAGGGCATACCCGGGTTCAGCCATCCTGCAGAATATGTTCAGTTTCTTTCTGGATCCCTTCTTCAATTATTACACACAGACCGGCATACGGCATTCACTGAAGGCACGCATCTTTTACCTGGATAACGTCATGTCGAACGACCAGTCGACACGACAGACCGTGATCACCGGAGATTATCAGTTCAGGAGGAAATACGAATTCCTCAAGGGACTGGAATTCATCGGGGGTTTAACAGGTTCCCATACGACTTCCCATGCGAAGATGTACGGGGGGTCGGGTTCTCCTGACAACACCCTGCTGAATCTCTCGGGTTATGTTCAATTGGAAAAGAACATCCTGGAGACCATCAACCTTTCGTTCGGTGCGCGACTGGAGTATTTCAGCCTGAATGACAGCGTGAACGACACCAAAGGCATCTTCCGGCTGGGAGGCACCATCAAGCTGCTGCGTGAAACATATCTCCGTGCTTCATTTGGCCAGGGATACCGGTATCCCACCATTGCCGAACGGTTCATCCGTACCTCAATGGGAGCCATTGCGGTCTTCGAGAATCCTGACCTGGTACCCGAAACGAGCTGGAACGCTGAGATCGGAATAAAGCAGGGCCTGAAATTCGGTAAATACTATGGGTACCTGGATGTAGCCTTGTTTCAGCAGGAGTACAGGAACACCATCGAGTACCTTTTCGGCTTCTGGGATCCTGAATTCACCTTCGCCGTGGCTGGATTCAGGTTCCTGAATACCGGCAAATCCCGCATCACCGGCATCGACATTTCCCATACCGGCATGGCAAAACTGTCGAAGAACATGCAACTGAACACCATCATCGGATACAACTATATCGTTCCAAAGGCCCTGGAGCCTGACTATGTGTTTGCCCACGACTATAATCCCGGAGGCAACACCGCCTTCAGCTATGTATCCACCAGCGTGGATCCTTCACGGGATATTCTGAAATACCGATTCCTGCATACATTGAAATGCGATCTGGAGTGGAGGTACCTGGGATGGGCACTGGGAGTCAGCGTGAAATACTTCAGCAGGATCGAAAACCTTGACAAGGCCATTGCCGATTTCGAGCAGGCCACCATCAATTCAGGCGGAACGCTGCAACCGATCCTTTACATGGATTATTTTTATCATCACAACAATGGCAATTTCATCCTTGATGGCCGGATGAGCTATCTTTTAGGGGATCGTCATAAGATTGCACTGATCGCCAACAATTTTCTGAACCGGACCTATTCCCTCAGGCCTTTGAAAGCAGAAGAAATGCGGAGTGTCATCCTGCAGTATTCCCTGAAGCTGTAACGGATCGTGGGGTGCCTACTCCCCCATCAGACGTTTGGTTTCCGTATCCATCCATGTCAGCAGCTGGTCTTTTTGATCTGCTGTCAGCCTCGCTTTTTTATGAAGCCTTGCATATCCTTTCAGAGGCATTTGTCCTTTGGCGACCACCTCCCCCATTTCCTGCAGGGCGCTGATCCTTTTACGGTCAGAAAGTGATGCCCATTCCGAAAGATTCAGATGCTCTTTGCCCTCCCTGATATGCGAAGATAGCATCCATGAGACAGGTGCAATATGGCCGTACCAGGGGTACACCGTGTGATTGGAATGGCAATCGTAACAGCTGTTCCTGATCATGTCCTTCTGTTGTGGTGTAAGGCTGGAGATTACCTCCAGCATGTCGTTGCCATCACTCCCGTGGCTGATATTTTTCGGCGACTGGAAGAACTGGATGACGACCAGCACGATTACCAGGATTCCTGCACTTATCCAGAGGGCTCTCATTATTCCTCTTTTTCACCCATTAGTTTCCCGGATTCCTCATCCACCCATTTACAGATCATTTTGATCTGATCCGGTGTAAGCTTACGGTCGGGATAATAGGACAGATACTTTTCAGTGGGCATGCTTCCTTTTGTGATCTCTGTGCATATCTCATCCAGCTTGCCGATCTTCTGAACAGCTGTCAGATCATTCCATGTGTCGAAGTTCAGTTTCTCTTTGGCTTTCGTATTTTTGGATGCAGTGGTGTGGCAGTCATAGCAGGATACCTGAAGTACCTGTGCCACGTTTTCAGGAAATACGGTCTCCTCATTGGTAATACTTCCTGCTGATCCATCCGGTGAAGTGAGAGAGACATAGGCTATCAGAAGACCTATGGCGAGGAGTCCTAATAAAATCGATCTTTTCATAAATATAGTCGTGATTATTGGTTAACATTAGACCAGTCCATGGCGGCCATCCTGACATAACTGTTGTAGCGCCAGCGTGCATTCTTTTCTGCTTCCCTGAACAGGATGACGGCTTCTTCAGGAAATGCCAGCCGGAGCGATGTATACCGGATCTCTCCGTTGAGGAATTCCTGGAATTTCGTCCAGTCGGGTTCCTTCGAATCGAGCTGGAAGGGATTCTGTCCTTCTTTCTCCAGCAGTGGGTTAAAGCGGTACAACTGCCAGTATCCTGCTTCCACGGCCCGTTTTTCTTCTTCCTGGGTCTGGCTCATGCCTGCGCGGAGGCCATGGTTGATACATGGTGCGTAGGCGATGATCAGTGAGGGTCCCGGATACGCTTCCGCCTCCCGGATGGCTTTGAGTGTCTGCGACTGGTTGGCTCCCATGGCGATCTGTGCCACGGAGACATAGCCATAGCTCATGGCCATGGCGCCCAGGGCTTTTTTACGTATCTTCTTCCCGGATGCGGCAAATTTAGCCACCGCAGCCACCGGGGTGGATTTGGAGGCCTGACCGCCCGTATTGGAATAAACTTCCGTATCCAGGACCAGTACATTGATGTCATCACCTGATGCCAGCACATGATCCAGTCCGCCATATCCAATGTCGTAGGCCCAGCCGTCGCCACCGATGACCCACACGGATTTCTTGACGAGATAATGTTTCAGGTCGAGCAGCTCTTTGGCCACAGGGTGGGATTCTTTTTCCAGCAGTGGCAGCAGCTGGCCGGTGATCTCGCGTGAACTCCGTGCATCATCCTTTGCCTCGATCCATTGAAGGAACAGGTCTTTTACCTCCACCGACACACCGTCCTGGATATCCTTCATCATTCTTGCCATGCGTTCCCGGATCTTACCGAGGGCAGTCACCATGCCGAATCCATATTCCGCATTGTCCTCAAACAATGAATTGGCCCATGCCGGTCCGAATCCCGACACCTTGTTTGTGGTGTAAGGCATTGAAGGGGCGGAGCCTCCCCAGATCGAGGAGCAGCCGGTGGCGTTGGCGACCATCATCCGTTCGCCATACAGTTGAGTGATCAGCTTGACATAGGGTGTTTCGCCACATCCTGCGCAGGCTCCCGAGAATTCGAACAAGGGTTGTGCAAACTGGCTGTTCTTGACACTCTTATCCTTTTCCGCAAGATGATCTTTATAGGAAACGTTTGCTTCCATGTAGTCCCAGCGCTCTTTTTCATCCATCTGTGTTTCCAGCGGCTTCATCACCAGGGCGGGTTCCTTGGCGGGGCAAACCTCCGCACAGTTGGCACAACCGGTGCAGTCCAGCGGTGATAACTGAATGCGGTACTGCAATCCTTCATAGGTCTTTGGAATGGCTTTTAGGGTCACGGTGCCTTCCGGTACATTTTTCATCTCTTCCTCGTTCAGCAGGAAGGGGCGGATGCAGGCGTGCGGGCAGACGTATGCGCACTGGTTGCACTGGATGCAGTTCGCAGCGATCCATTCCGGTACGTTCACAGCGATCCCCCTTTTCTCGAACGCAGCTGTACCCGGAGGGAAGGTGCCATCTTCCCTGCCGACGAATGCGCTCACCGGGAGGTCGTCACCTTTCATCAGGTTGATGGGCTGAACCACCGTGCGGATGAAATCGGGCATATCCTCCTCTATCTTTTTACCATTGACAGGTAATTTTGACCATTCCCCAGGTACACTGATCCTGGTCACCTCCCCTCCCCTGTCGACGGCAGCATTGTTCATTCTGACCACCTCTTCCCCTTTGCTCCCAAACGATTTGATGATCGCTTTCTTCATTTCCTTTACCGCATTCTCATAGGGGATCACACCAGCGATCCTGAAGAATGCCGACTGCATGATGGTGTTGGTCCGTGAGCCAAGGCCAATTTCCTCGGCCACCTGTGTGGCGTTGATGACATAGAACTGAATATCATTGTCGGCCAGGTATTTCTTCATGTGGTTGGGCAGACGGTTCTTTGTTTCTTCCTCATCCCAGATGCTGTTCAGCAGGAACGTACCTCCCTTTTTGAGTCCTTTCAGCATATCGTACTTATCGAGATAAGAAGGAACATGACAGGCGACAAAATCGGGCGTGTTGACCAGGTAGGTGGAGCGGATGGGCTGATCACCAAAACGCAGGTGAGAGGTGGTGACACCTCCTGATTTCTTGGAATCGTAGGCAAAGTATGCCTGGCAGTATTTATCGGTGGTATCGCCGATGATCTTGATGGAGTTCTTGTTGGCGCCCACGGTCCCATCGGCACCGATCCCATAGAATTTAGCCTCAAAGGTACCCTGCGGTGCAAGGCTTATCTCAGGCAGTAAGGGCAGGGAGAGGTGAGTGACATCATCCACGATGCTGATGGTGAAACCGTTTTTGGGTTGCGGTTGTTTCAGGTTGTCGAAGACAGCAATGACATGGGCTGGTGTAGTATCCTTGGAGCTCAGGCCATAACGTCCGCCGACGATCAGCGGCCTGTTTTCCCTGTCGTAGAAGATCTCCTTCACATCCAGGTACAAGGGTTCTCCGGTAGCGCCAGGCTCCTTGGTACGGTCGAGCACGGCGATCCTTTTTACAGTGGCGGGGCATACGTTGAAGAAGTATTTGGCAGAGAAGGGGCGGTAGAGGTGGCAGGTGATCAGGCCGACCTTTTCGCCTTTGGCCATCAATGCGTCCACCACTTCGCGAATCGTTTCGGTGACAGTGGTCATGGCCACGATGATATGCTCGGCATCCGGCGCACCGTAATAGGTAAAGGGATGATATTCCCTGCCGGTAAGCTTATAGATCTCCTGCATGTATTCGTCAACCACATCGGCGACCGGTTCGTAAAAGACGTTGGACGCCTCCTTGGCCTGGAAGAAGATATCCGGATTCTGGGCGGTGCCACGGGTGACCGGATTTTCAGGATTCAGGGAGCGCAGGCGGAAAGCCCTGAGCTGATCCTGGTCGATCAGTGGTGCCAGGCTTTCTTTTTCCAGCACTTCAATTTTCTGCAGTTCATGGGAGGATCGGAAGCCGTCGAAGAAATGGAGGAAGGGGATTCGTGTGCGGATGGCTGTCAGGTGGGCCACGGCGGCCAGGTCCATGATCTGCTGTATGCTGCCGCTGGCCAGCAGGGCGAAGCCGGTCTGGCGCACGGCGTATACATCGTTATGGTCGCCAAAGATGGAAAGCGCGTGGGCGGCCACAGTACGTGCACTCACATGAAACACACCCGGCAGCAGCTCACCGGCGATCTTATACATGTTGGGAATCATCAGCAAAAGTCCCTGGGAAGCCGTGTAGGTCGAGGTCAAGGCACCTGCCTGCAGTGAACCGTGGACAGCTCCGGCTGCCCCGGCCTCCGATTGCATTTCCTTGACACGTACCACTTCACCAAATATATTCTTTCTGCCATGGGCAGCCCATTCATCGATATACTCGGCCATCGTCGAGGATGGCGTAATGGGATAGATACAGGCAACTTCACTGAACATGTAGGCAATATGAGAGGCCGCCATGTTCCCGTCACAGGTGATAAATTTCTTTTTCGCAGTCATGACAATATGAATTGAAGTTATTTATAAATGTCTTATTTACAAAGGATTTGATGTCATTTTAAGCAGGTGCAAAATTAAATAATTTTAATGAATCGACTCAATAAAACCCTTTGAATAATATGCCCTGACCTGCTATTTAAAATCATTTTAGATTGGAAGAAAGTCCTGTACAAAATAAAAAAAATAGTACTTTTGTCACGCAGGAAACAACCCTTGTCGCTTCCTTAAAGGCCAAAAAATCAATATTATTGAAATATTCCACACACCTATAATACTACGTCTATGAGTGATCTGAGAACAAATTATATGGGCATCGAACTGAAAAATCCCATCATTGTAGGTGCCTCAAACCTGGTCCTCGATGAGCACCATCTCAAACAAATGGAAGAAGCAGGGGCTGCTGCCGTTGTTTACAAGTCACTTTTTGAGGAACAGGTCCAGCTGGAGAACCTGGCCCTTTCTGAAGCCATGGACGAATATTCGGAGCGGCATGCGGAAATGACCACCCTGTTCCCGGATATTGAGCACGCCGGACCCAGAGAATTCCTCATGAACCTTCGTAACGCCCGCAAGGCAATTTCGATCCCCCTGTTCGCCAGCCTGAATGCCGTTTATCAGGAAACATGGGTTGAGTACGCTGAACAACTGGCTGAAACCGGAGTGGATGGATTGGAACTGAATTTCTACTCTGTTCCTCAGGACTTTCACAAAACGGAAGTGTCGATCACCGACGAACAGATCGCCATCGTAAAAGAAGTGAAAAAGGCCGTTTCAATCCCTGTTGCCGTCAAACTGAGTCCTTATTATACCAATCCCCTGTATCTTATCAAAAAGTTGGATGAGGCAGGCGTGAACGGAATCGTCATGTTCAACCGCCTGTTCCAGCCCGACATCGACATCGATCTTGAAGAGAATTATTTTCCCTATAACCTGAGTCATCAGCAGGACAGCCGCATCGCCCTGCGATTCGCGGGACTGCTCTACGGCAACGTCAACGCGGGTATCTGCGCCAACACCGGCATCCTGACCGGCGAAGATGTGATCACCATGATCCTGGCAGGTGCTGATTGTGTACAGGTGGTGAGCACCCTATACAAGAACCAGATCGAATACATTTCCACCATGCTGACCGACATGCAGGAGTGGATGCATGAAAAACAGTACCAGAAACTGGATGATTTCCGCGGCAAGCTCTCAAAAAAACGCATCAAGGACCCGTTCGCCTATAAAAGAGCGCAATACGTTGACATCCTGCTCAAATCGGAAGAAATCTTTAAACGCTATCCTATGCGTTGAAAGGAGAAAGGAGAGAGGAGAATGGAGAATGGAGAAATATTGGATTAATTTTATCTCTCCTCTCTCCTCTCTCCTTTCTCCTCTCTCCTCTCAAAACGGAAACTCCTCCTTATAATCCACCTCTTTTTCTGTCTCAGTTTCTTCAGGCAGCATGGCTTTGAGATGTACCGTGTTGGCATCCACCACGATGGCCTTGGGATCGGTGGGACAGGCATATTCGCAGGCCCCGCATCCAATGCAGATGTCAGGATTTACCTCGGGAATGGTCAGCCCCTGTTGATAAGGCACCATCTGCACTGCCTTGGTGGGGCAATGTTCCGAGCAGGCTCCGCAAGCCGTGTTCTTTGTAAAAACCACGCATTCCCTCTTGATGAAGCGGGCCTTGCCCATCTGGACCTGCTTTTTCTCGTCAATGGTCAGCGGTAAAAGCGCTGCGGCCGGGCAAACCTTTGTGCAGACTACACAGTCATAGTTGCAGAAGCTGACCTTATAATCCATCACCGGCTGAAAAAGTCCCTGCCAGCCGTATGCTGCCAGTCGCGGCTGAAGCACCTGCGTGGGGCAGGCACTCACACACAGGAAGCACCCGGTGCATGCGTTGACGAAATGATGATGACTGATGGAGCCCGGAGGCGACACAGGCAGCGCATCTTCCCTTGTGCTATCAAATTGTCTTCCTCTGCCATGCCCTCCTCCCCGATGCCGGTGCTGTCCCTGCACAGAGACCAGTGAACCCAGCAGCAGGGCTGAGGTCAGAAAAAAATTCCTCTTGGAAAGATCGGTACCTGGCAAGGAACGATCGCTGGCATTCTTTTTCCAGAAAGGCGTGTAATGAATCCCGTTGGCTGAGCATACGGTCAGGCAGTTGTAACAGGCAACGCAACGGGAGAGATCCACGCTCCTGTTCTTTACATCAATGCAGCCGGCCTTGCAGGCAAACATACAATCGCCGCACCGGGTACACAGCGCCTTGTCAAGATGGATGCGGTACAGTGAGAATTTCGAAAGATAACCCAGCAGTGTCCCTACAGGACAGAGGGAGTTGCAGTACTGCCGTCCTCTGAGGATCGGGAAAATGATCAGGATCCCCAGAAATACCAGGGCGATGAGGAAAGGTCCTGTGGCGAAGCTGCGTACTTCAACGGGTTTGAAGAAATAATTATGGAAGGATTCGAAGATCTGGGATAACAGGTTGTTGACGGATACCACCACCGGGCGGAACAGTTCCACCGATATCCGTCCGAAAAGGGAGTAGGGATCGAGCAGGTTCACCAGTGCCATGGTGCCCGCAGGAACAGAAAGGACAACCACACCCAGAATGGTCAGCCTGAGGATGTTCCTGGCCTTCAGATGACGAAACTTCTTCTTTTTGGAGATCTTTCTCCGGACCAGGATCACACCGTCCTGAAAGACCCCTGCGGGACAGAGGGTGGAGCAATATACTCTTCCAAAGAGCAGGGTCAGAACGATGACGATGAGAAATCCCAGGGAGGTGTGGCCCAGCAGGTGCACAAACTCGACCAGGGAGGGAGTGAACTGGATAAAGGTCATCACATGGTCGACCTGAGGAGGGATCAGACCAGTGAAATCCAGAAAAATGATGAGTGTAAAAATAAAAAAACCGGTTGCCAGTACTTTTCGGATATTTTTAAGCCAGGTCTGCTTCATTCCGGTTTACAAAATGATCCTGTTGATGTTGAGGCTGTTCAGATCCGCCCTGCCAACGCCCATTTGTTCGGCGATACGGATATGCCCGATGTCGTAAGGCTCCTTACCGAAGATCCTGGTTGCAGCGGCATCAATGGCAACCATATCCGCTGAGACCAGCAATTGCTTCTGGAGCGAAACATCTGCCGGGGAGACTCCACGGGGACCATTGCGTGTTAGGATACGATAAGCATCCACCACATTAAGGTCCGGTTTACGGTAAAAGGTGGCATAATCCGCAATGCATTGCTGCAGGTCGTTACGGTGCCAGAACATCCTATCCCATACCACTCCCATCAGGTTTTTCATAGCCAGGGTGAGTCCGGCAGAGGAATGATGCTTGACGACCGGTACATTGATAAACACGTCGGACTGCAGGATCAGCTCATGCACCTTGGTACTCTGCAGTTTCTTACCCAGCTTTATTTCGACCGTCTGGTAATAACTTTCCTGGTTTCCCGGCACCATTTTTCCGCCGGCATCTGTCACTGCCTGCTTGATGCCGCTGGTGGCATAGCACTGGTCCCATTTGTCGCAGGTATTGTCGAAGACATACACAGCGGATGCACCGGCAGCCAGACACTGCTGGACGATCCTTTTCACCAGCAGTGGATTGGTGTTGCCTGCCCGTTCCGGCGAAACATCCCATCCGATGTTGGGCTTGACTACCACCGACTGTCCTTTTTTCACAAAAGCCTGCATCCCTCCCAGGGAAGAGATGGCTTTGTCGAACATCATATCCGGCTCGCCGCCCTTCACCGCCACCAGATCGTATGGCAGCTCGCCGGGCGGTGCCGACCAGGCGGTGAGTTTGCCTGCGCCTCCCAGCATCGCAGCAGCACCCGCAGCCAGCCCGGCTCCAAATCCCGTCTTCAGGAAAACTCTTCTTTTCATAATCAACTATAGATATAGGTTACTAATTAAATGGTCCTGGAGAAATTTGCTTCAAAAATAAATAAAAAAAGACTGTCACCGGTAAATGACAGTCTGTCGTTATCAACATTCTTATGCAGCAAATCCTCAGATCTGGTTGAGCTCCTGCAGAATCCGGATCGCATCCTTCTGATAATCGTGTATGTGGTCATCTGCAATATGCCTGAAAAGATCAACGGCTTTTTCTGTCTGGTTGATCCTCAGGTAACAAAGCGCAAGATACCATTCGGCTGATTTCCGGTACAGGCTATTGGGATTCTGTGCAATCTGTGAAAGGTGAGTGATGGCCTGATCGTACTGACTGGTTTCAATGAAGCATATGCTTGAATAGAAGCGGACTGCAGAATTATTTGGATCCCCTTGCAGGATGAGGCTGAAGTAATCATTGGCCTGCTGATATTCTTTGTTCTGGAAAAGCCTCAGGGCTTCCATCAGGTCAGTGCCCGAGCCTCGTGTGATGCGAATGGGTTGTTCAGAGTTGTAATAGCTGCTGAACAACCTTTCATTGGATGGTTTGTGCGGCATCAGAAAAACCAGGGAAACAGCGGAAATGAGCAGGATGATGACAGCAGCTGCTGCATACTGATAGGGTCTCGAGTAGATATACCGAAGCACGGTGGTCTTCGTCTTCGACTCCTGCATCATCTTTATCAGTTTCTTTCTCAGTTCCAATGTATCCTCATCGCTGATGGCAACTGACAAATCCTGTTCAAACTTGTATTCAGCGGCCAGGTCCTTATCCTCTTTCAGCCTGAGTAAGAAATTCCTGGCCTGTTCCTCATCCATCTCACCATTGATGTAATGCTCGATCAACAGGGAGTAATGTACTTTTTCATTCATTGATCAAAAAATTTTGACTTCTTGGATCATTTATAATCCTTTTCTTCAGTCTTTCCTTGCACAAGAATTTTCTTGTCTTTGTATATTTAACTGATTTATAGCCCATTATTTTCATAATCTCACTCAATGGGATCTTCTTCATGAACAACTGCAGCAGTTTCTGGCAATCCTGGCCAAGAGCCAAAAAATGCTGCTGGAAGATCTTTGTCCTTTCCCGGTCTTCATCGTACACTTCATACATCATTTCATCCGACAGTTCGATAAAATTCTCTATGTCGCCAATATTGGCCGGATTAATCCTGTTCTTCTCAAGTTTCTGGAACCAGATGTGCCTGCTGACCGAGTATATAAAGGTTTTGAAAGAACATTCGAGATTCAGATCCTTATCCCTGACTTTCTCGTAGATGATCAACACTGCATCCTGAAAAACGTCTTCCGCATCTTCATGGGTACCATTGTTATGAGCGATAAACCTTTTGATGGTGTTAAAATGCTCATTAAAAATGTACCGGATGACCTTTTCATCTTTCCGAATCAAACCTACGAGGACTTCATCATCAGAATAATGCAGCATGTATAACGTACGTTAATCCGGTTTTTAGCAAAAGGTAATACGTATATCCCCGATATTTTTTCCAAAGATATTCACAAAGAACGAATATTATACTAACTATCTAAATTACTTCGGGAAAGGGATATTGTTGGACAAATATATAACATTGTCCTGATAGAATCATGATCCGCATTAAAACCGTGTTAAAACCTGAAGGCACCGGAGCTCACCTGATCAGTACTCCTCCCAGCTACGGACCGGGAGGTCGTCGGGATGCACTAGGCACACCGAATAAATGAATGCGCTGGCCAGGCGTGCATTGGTGATCAGGGGGATGTTATATTCAATGGCTCCACGGCGTATCCTGTAATCGTTATCCAGTTCGGTCTTGCTCAGGTCCTTGGGGATGTTAACCACCAGGTCAATCTTTTTTGACTGCAGATAATCCATGGTGTTGGGAGTCATATCCTCATCGGGCCAGTACAGGAGAGTGGATGGAACATGGTTTCGTGTAAAGAAATCATGTGTGCCACCGGTTGCATAAATCGTCAGTCCTTTTTCGCATAGCTTTCGGGCACTGCTGAGCAGTTCTATCTTGGACCGCATCGGGCCGCCTGAGAAGAGCACTCCGGTGGATGGTATGCGGTAGCCAACAGAAAGCATCGCCAGCAGAATGGCTTCATAATAGCTTTCACCAATACATCCGACCTCACCGGTCGACATCATTTCAACCCCAAGTACCGGGTCGGCCTTCTGAAGGCGTGCAAATGAAAACTGAGAGGCTTTTACTCCTACATAATCCAGATCGAACAGATTCTTATCCGGTTTGGTGACAGGTAAGCCCAGCATGATCCTGGTGGCAATTTCGATGAAATTTGTCTTCAACACTTTGGAAATGAACGGGAAACTGCGTGATGCCCTCAGGTTGCATTCAATGACCAGCACCTCGTTGTCCTTGGCAAGAAATTGTATATTGAACGGTCCCGTGATGCTCAGGGAGGAGGCAATTTGCCGTGAGATCCGTTTGATCCTCCGGACGGTTTCCACATAGATCTTCTGGGGTGGGAAAAGCATGGTGGCATCCCCTGAATGCACCCCGGCAAATTCAACATGTTCGGAAATGGCGTAACAGATGATCTCGCCATCCCTTGCCACTGCGTCCATCTCAATTTCCTTGGCGTCCTCGATGAACCGGGAGATCACCACGGGGTATTGTTTTGATACCTCTGTGGCCATCTTCAGAAAGTGTTCCAGCTCACTTTTATTCGACACAATGTTCATGGCAGCTCCCGACAGCACATAGGAAGGCCGTACGATCACAGGGAATCCTGCCTCTTCAGTGAACCTAAAGACATCCACGAGGCTGGAAAGCTCTTTCCAGCGCGGCTGACTGATATTCAGGCGGTCGAGCATTTCCGAGAACTTGTGCCTGTTTTCCGCCCTGTCAATCGACAGCGGAGAGGTCCCCAGGATGTTGACTCCCTGCTCATACAGCCTCATGGCCAGGTTGTTGGGTATCTGTCCGCCAGTGGAAACGATCACTCCCATGGGCGACTCCATCCCGATGATATCCATCACATGTTCAAAGGTGAGTTCCTCAAAATAGAGCCGGTCACAGACGTCATAGTCGGTGGAGACCGTTTCCGGATTATAATTGATCATCACCGACCGGTATCCCTCTTTCTGTAAGGTTTGCAGGGCGTTCACACCGCACCAGTCGAACTCCACGCTGCTTCCGATGCGGTACGCACCGGATCCCAGCACCAGTATCTTGCGTTCATCCGCCGGGAAATCGACATCATGACCATGCCCGTTGTAGGTAAGGTACAGGTAATTGGTCACTGCCGGGTACTCTGCAGCCATGGTATCGATCTGCCTCACCCAGGGAGTGATCCCTCTGAGTATCCTGTGGTGCCTCACTTTCAGGACATCTCCGGTGATGCTGTTCCGGGTGCTTTTCAGAACGAGACGGGCAATCTGAAAGTCCGAAAAGCCCATCTTCTTCGCCATAAGAAGCAACTCATCCGGAAATGCCTCCAGTGACTCGTATCCGGAGATCTCCCGGCTTAGTTCAAAGATATGGTTCAGTTTCTCCAGGAACCATCTGTCGATGTGAGTGAGCTCATATATCCGTTCCGTGTCATAGCCCTTCATCAGTGCCTGGGCGATGACAAATATCCGCATATCCGTAGGAACCGATAGTTCCTTTTCGATCATGATATCCTCAATGTCCTTGTTGGCGACAAAACCGTGCATCCCCTGGCCGATCATACGAAGGCCCTTCTGGATGGCTTCTTCGAACGTACGTCCGATGGCCATCACCTCTCCGACGCTTTTCATACTGGAGCCGATCTCACGCGACACCCCATGAAATTTGCCGAGGTCCCACCTGGGGATCTTACACACCACGTAATCCAGGGCGGGTTCGAAGAACGCTGTGGTTTCCCGTGTGATGGAGTTCTTCAGCTCAAATAAACCGTATCCCAGGGCTAGTTTGGCTGCAATAAAAGCAAGCGGATAACCGGTGGCTTTTGAGGCGAGCGCACTGGACCGGGAGAGCCTGGCGTTCATCTCGATGACGCGGTAGTCCTCCGAAAGAGGATCAAGAGCAAATTGTACGTTGCATTCTCCGACGATGCCCATGTGCCGGACGATCCGGATGGATAATTCCCGCAGCATGTGGTACTCACGGTTGGAAAGGGTCTGTGATGGCGCCACCACGATACTTTCACCGGTATGGATCCCCAGAGGATCGAAGTTCTCCATATTGCATACAGCGATACAGTTATCGAACCGATCCCTGACGATCTCGTACTCCACCTCTTTCCAGCCCTTGAGGGATTCTTCCACGAGTACCTGGCTGGCATGTGCGAAAGAACGCTTTGTAAGGGTCAGGATCTCGCTTTCGTTCTCACAAAAACCACTGCCCAGGCCTCCCAGGGCAAAAGCGGAACGGATGATGACAGGGTATCCCAGATTTGCAGCGGCTTCCACTGCATTTTCCACCGATGTCACAGCCAGGCTGCGCGGAGTTTTGATCCGGATCTGTTCCAGCTTCTTTACAAACAGTTCCCTGTCTTCCGTTTCCTCGATGGCCTGTACAGGGGTACCCAGCACCCTGACGCTATAGTTATCGAGGATCCCCTTCCTTTGCAGCTCCAGCCCGCAGTTCAGCGCAGTCTGGCCCCCGAAGGACAGCAGAATACCGTCAGGTTTTTCTTTTTTTATGACCCGTTCCACAAAATAGGGCAGCACCGGCAAAAAATAGATACGATCCGCCATCCCCCCGGAAGTCTGCACCGTTGCAATGTTGGGATTGATCAGCACGGTACGGATGCCCTCCTCCCTCAACGCTTTAAGGGCCTGTGTGCCGGAATAGTCAAACTCACCGGCCTCTCCGATCTTCAATGCACCTGATCCCAGGATAAGAACATTATGAACAGCGTCTTTCATTGTTGAATTTTATCACCGTTGCCATGAAATCATCGAAAAGAAACTCAGTGTCGACGGGTCCGGCAGAAGCTTCCGGGTGAAACTGCACGGCAAGGAACGGCTGGCCCCTGTGGGCGATGCCCTCACAGGTATGATCGTTGAGATTGGTAAAGATCACCTCCCAGTCCTCCGGAAGGGAATCCATGGCGATGGCATATCCATGATTCTGAGAAGTGATGTAACACCGGTTCGAACGGTTCATCCTTACCGGCTGGTTATGGCTCCGGTGACCGTACTTCAATTTGAACGTCGTGGCGCCAGAGGCCAGGGCCATGATCTGTGAACCCAGGCATATCCCAAACACCGGGATATTCTTCTTAAGTAGTTCCCGAGTGTTACGGATCGTTACGGTGCAGTTGGCAGGATCGCCCGGGCCGTTGGATAACAGCACCCCGTCACAGGGTTCTTTATGGAATGGAAAGTCCCATGGAACACGCATCACCGTGGCATCCCGTTTCAGCAGGCAGCGGATGATGTTGTTCTTGGTCCCGCAATCCACAAGGATTATCTTATAAGTTCCTGATCCATATATATTTACATATGAAGAAGACACTTGCTGAACCAGGTTTTCCGTGTTGGGATCATAAAAGTCAATGTCTTCGCCGCAGACGATCTTCCCCAGCATGGCTCCCTTTTCACGGATCAAACGGGTGATGGAGCGGGTATCCACTCCGCATATTCCGGGGATCTGCTGACCGGTCATCCATTCGGAGAGGCTGCTTTCAGCGTTCCAGTGGCTGTACCTGGATGAATAATCCGAGATCACCAAACCGGTGATCTGAAGGCCTTCGGATTCAAAGCTGGCTGATAGTCCGGTTTCCAGATAGGTACGCGGGACACCGTAGTTACCGATCAGGGGGTAGGTGGAAACCAGGATCTGACCTTTGTAGGAAGGATCCGTCAGGCTTTCAGGATAACCAGTCATCGCAGTGCTGAAGACCACCTCACCCGCAGCGGATCTCCAGGCACCGAAGGAATGCCCCCTGAACACCATACCGTTTTCAAGGATCAGCGAAGCCTCAGTTTTGGGTATCGTTGTCATACGGTCAGCGGATATGGCCATAAAGATAGAATAAATAAATAATCAAGTATCTTTGCAGCGAAATCTTTCAATGTGCTATATCCTTCTGATTTTGAGACGAAAATAGGGTTTGACAGGATCCGTGAACTGGTCCGCGGCCATTGCCTGAGCCCGCTGGGCCGGCGCCATGCCGACCGTATGGATTTCACAGGCGATTATGACCAGGTCATCCAGCGAATCCAGCAGGCCTGGGAATTCAGGGTCATCCTTTCGGATGGGCTGGCGTTCCCGAATGCGGATTATTTCGACCTGACCGATGAGATCAGGCGCCTGAAGACAGCCGGGACATTCATCGAACCGGAGGTCCTGTTCGACATGCGCTCGTCGCTGTTCACCATTGCCGAATGCCTGCGTTTCTTCCAGGGGAAAAGCGGAGAGCGTTTCCCCGCCCTCTCGGAATGCGCCCGCGATATCCGCATTGATCCGGAAATTTTATCCCAGATCGATGAGATCATTGATGAGAAGGGCAATATCCGTGATACCGCCTCCCCTGCCCTGAAAAAAATCAGGGCCGACCTGCTGGCACGTCAGCATCAGATCGACAGGCGGATCCAGGTCACCCTGCAAAAAGCCAAGAAGGAAGGATGGATCAGCGAAGACACTTCCGTGACCATCCGGAGCGGCAGGGCGGTCATCCCTGTACCGGTCACCCACAAACGAAAGATCCATGGCTTCATCCACGACGAGTCTTCTTCCGGCCAGACGGTCTTTATTGAACCCACGGAGATCTTTGACATCAACAATGAGATCCGGGAGCTGGAGAACGCCGAACGCAGGGAGATCATCCGCATCCTGACTGCCTTCACTGACAGGCTCCGGCCCCAGACCGACTCCCTGGAGGAAGCATATCAGTTTCTTGGGATGATCGATTTCATCCGGGCCAAAGGGCTTCTGGCCCTGCAGATTAACGGCGAAAAGCCCATCATACGACCCTATCCCCTCATCCGCTGGATTCAGGCCACCCATCCGTTGCTCTTCCTGGCCCACCAGAAACAGAATAAAAGTGTGGTGCCTCTATCACTTGAACTGGATGAAGAGCACCGTATCCTCATCATCTCCGGGCCGAATGCAGGGGGAAAGTCAATCTGCCTGAAGACCGCGGGCCTTCTGCAATACATGCTTCAGTGCGGTCTGCCGGTTCCCCTGTCGGAGTACTCAGAGATGGGAATATTTCAGCATCTGTTCATCGACATCGGTGATGAACAGTCGATCGAGAACGACCTGAGCACCTACAGTTCGCACCTGCTCAACATTAAATATGTTGTTGATCATGCGGATCATCATACGCTATTCCTGATCGATGAATTCGGGTCGGGGACCGAGCCCCAGCTGGGGGGTGCCATTGCGGAGGCCACCCTGGAGGTTCTGGAAGGCATGGGAGTCTTTGGTATCGTCACGACCCATTATTCCAACCTGAAGCTGCTGGCAGGCAGGTTACCGGGGATCATCAACGGGGCCATGCTGTTCGATCAGCAGCGCATGCAGCCCCTGTACCGTCTTAAGACAGGGAATCCCGGGAGTTCATATGCCTTTGAGATCGCCAGGAAAATAGGATTCCCCGACAGCATTCTGGAACGTGCCGCCACAAAAACGGGTAAGACCCAGCTTGATTTTGACCGGCAGCTTCAACAGCTCGAGATCGAAAAGGAGGAGGTCTCGAAGAAGCAGACCGAATTCAGGGTCGCCGATGAATTTCTGGCCGAGATGATCGATAAGTATCAGAAAATGACCGGTGAGCTGGAGAAGAGCCGTGCATCCATCCTGACGGAAGCCAGGGATAAAGCACGCAGGATACTGGAGGATTCCAACCGCATCATTGAGCAGGCGATACGGGAGATCAGGCAGCATCAGGCTGAAAAAGAGGCGACGAAGGAAGCAAGGAAGAAGGTGGAGATGTGGAAGGAGGAGCTGGCAGAGGGAGAGGTCAGCAGTCAGCAGTCAGCAGTCAGCAGTCAGCAGTCAGCAGCTTTTCCTGACAAGCGGAGCAAAATCAGGATCAGCGGGAAACAGGAGGAGGGAGGCGGGGAGAAGGAAAAGAAAGAGGAATGGAGAACGGCAGGGGAAAAGCTGAAGGTGGGCGACACCGTTCGGATCGCAGGTCAGACAACACCTGGCGAGGTACTTGAGGTCAAGGGCAGGGAAGCAATGATCGCATTCGGGGCGATGAAGGTCAGGGTGGCTACCGACAGGCTGGAGACCCTGGGAAAAAGGCTGGATGAGCTGATCAGCCTGAGGCCGGGCCGCTCGTTCCAGTCGGTGACCAGCGAGATCCATTCACGGATGGCCAATTTCAGGCTGACCATCGATGTGAGGGGCAAGCGTGCGGAAGAGGCGCTGAGTGAGGTGAGGAAATATATTGACGAGGCAATCCTGCTGAATGTCGCCCAGGTGACAATCCTTCATGGAAAGGGTGATGGCATCCTGCTAAAGGTCATCCGCGACCTGCTGAAGGAGATACCAGAGGTGAAACACTTTGAGGATGAAAAGCTTGAGCGTGGGGGGCACGGTGTTACCATAGTGACCTTCCGGTAGCGCCTGAACTTTTGGAATCCTGTCGGGAAAGAAAATTTTTGCATTACGTTGTTAACTATCAATTCATTCCATGACCAGCGGTGGCCGGTCTCATTTTTTTAATTGGCAGATGCGAATTATTCGTTATCTTTGCCAACTCTATTCAAAGGCGTTCACTATTAAATACGGTTTATGTCTTCATTACGAAGGAAAACATCAGACCTGAAGAAGAGGATGCGGTTTGCCCTGAAGGGAGGAGGCACCAAGGCCATAGAGAAGCAGAAGGCGACCGGGAAGATGACAGCCAGAGAAAGGATCATCACCCTGCTTGATCCAAAATCCTTCCACGAATACGATCTTTTTGTCGAGCATGCAGGCCGGGATTTCGATATGGACAAGAAATACCTTCCCGGCGACGGAGTTATCACAGGCACAGGAACGCTGAGCGGTTATCCTGTGTGCATCTATGCACAGGATTTCACGGTAGCAGGCGGTTCCCTGGGATGGATGCATGCCAAGAAGATCACCAAGATCATGGATCAGGCCATGAAACTGAAGGTCCCCCTTGTTGGCATCAACGATTCGGGGGGTGCGCGTATTCAGGAGGGTGTCAACTCGCTGGCAGGATACGGGGAGATCTTTTACCGTAATACACTGGCCTCGGGGGTGATCCCGCAGATCTCGGTGATCCTTGGACCCTGCGCCGGAGGTGCGGTTTATTCGCCCGCCCTCACGGATTTCGTTTTTGTGGTTGACAAGATCTCCAAGATGTTCATCACAGGCCCTGAAGTCATCAAGGCCACCATCGGAGAGGAGATCTCCATGGAAGACCTGGGCGGTGCAAAGGTCCACGCGGAGATTACCGGTAATGCCCATTTTTATGCCGAGAGCGAGCAGGATTGCTTCAACCAGATCAAGCAGCTGGTAAGCTATATCCCCTGGAACAATGAAAAAAAGGCGGAATCGTTCCCAAAACGTCCGCCAAAGACCCGTAATTATAAGATCGAAGAGATCTTCCCCACCAATCCCCGTCAGCCCTACGATGTTCGCGACATTATCAAAGCAGTTGTGGATGATTCTGAGTTTCTTGAGATCCAGGAGTATTTCGCCAAGAACATTGTCATCGGTTTTTCACGGCTGGGAGGAGAAACTGTGGGAATCGTGGCCAACCAGCCACTGGTGCTGGCAGGTGTGCTGGATGTGGACTCATCGGATAAAGCTGCACGTTTCATCCGGTTCTGCGATGCCTTTAACATCCCGCTGGTCACCCTGGTGGATCTTCCCGGTTATCTGCCCGGGGTTGACCAGGAGCATGCCGGCGTGATCCGCCACGGAGCCAAGGTACTCTATGCCTATTCGGAAGCCACCGTGCCTAAAATCACCGTCATCCTGCGCAAAGCCTACGGTGGAGGATATATTGCCATGTGCTCCCATCACCTCCGCTCCGACTTCGTACTGGCATGGCCTACCGCAGAGATTGCGGTCATGGGACCGGAAGGTGCTGCCAACATCATCTTCAGGAATGAGATCAAGAGTGCGGAAAATCCTGAAGAGATGCGCAGACAAAAGATCAGGGAGTACAAGGAAAAATTTGCCAATCCCTATGTGGCAGCAGCCTATGGATATATCGACGCCGTGATTGACCCAAGCGATACGCGAAAACTCTTGCTTCACTCCCTAGAAGTTTCGGCCAACAAGAAAGTGGAACGGCCGGCAAAAAAACATGGAATACCTCCTTTCTGATGGTGTAACCAAACCAATGACCATGAACAAAATCAACCCTTCAGAGAACAACTTCAAAACCCTGACCATCGACAACATCAAGTACCGGACTCGTCTGACCGATAAATTCCTCGCCCGAAAGAAGTTTGTTCCCGCAGACCCTAAAAAGGTCCTCTCCTTCATCCCCGGTTCCATACGGAAAATCAATGTAGAGATTGGAAGCAAGGTGAAGCCCAACGAGATCCTGGTGGTTCTGGAAGCGATGAAAATGAACAATTACATCCTCTCGCCGGTGGAAGGTACGATAAAGAAAGTGAACGTCAAGCCCGGTGATACGGTCCCGAAGGATTTTGTACTGATGGAGTTCAAATAGCAAATCCTGAAACCTCCCTTTTAACCTTTCCGGAAGATCCTGTTGGTATCACTGATCAGACTGAGAATTTCCAGTTTGCCTTCTCCCGTCACGGCTGAGGTCAGGATGTGCTGAGGCAACTCCTCCCAGGTCGACGTGAGCATATCGCGGAAAGCTCCGATGTTCTCTTTCCCCTTCGAATATGTTGTTTTATCCGTTTTTGTAAAAAGTATGGTAAACGGAAGCTGGTGTTCACCCAGCCAGTTGACCAGGTCGATATCCAGTTTCTGGGGCTGCAGGCGGCTATCCACCAGCACAAAAGTATTCATCAGACTGGTTCGCGTAAGGAGATACGATGCGATCATTTTTTCCCATTTGGACCTTTGGGTCAGCGGGGATCTGGCATATCCGATCCCGGGCAGGTCGACCAGATACCATTCATCATTGATCAGATAATGCTGAATGGTTTGTGTTTTCCCCGGTGTTGAGGAGATCCTTGCAAGGTTCTTCCTGCCCGTGATCATGTTGATCAGGGAGGATTTCCCTACATTGGAACGGCCAATAAACGCGTATTCCGGCAGCCCGGGGCCGGGGCATGCTGACACGCTGACGTTGCTGGAAATGAAGACAGCCTGCCTGATGATCATTCCCGGATATTTTTATCTGTTCTTTTATAGGAAGAGACGTGCCTGTCCTTCTTGATATCATAGATATCATCGATCGTCATGAGGATCCCGGATTCCTCCACCCCCCCGAAATGATGGTTGATGCAGGTGCCGAACATGCGCATGGTCGCCGAAAGGTTCATGTAGGCATTCACCAGTGGCGGTATGGTCTCGTTCAGGATCCTTACATTTCTCATCAGTATCCGGTAATCCTCATCATAATTCGAACCTGTAAATATATCTTCCAGTTCGCCTGTGTCAGTGACCAGGGCCAGTGGCTCATAGGGTCGTACCAGCTCATCGGGATCGGGGAAGTGCTTGTGCAGGAAAAACAGGATCATATCCCTTGCCCGTATGTTGAACCGGGGATACATGGTGATCTTGCCAAAAAAATACATGATCTCGGGATAATCGATGGTCAGTGCGCCCAGTCCATCCCAGAGGTTATCCAGTGAATAGATTCCTTTACGGATGTTATAGGCCGGCTGGTAGTAAGGCTGGACAAACGATCTGCCCAGTTCAATGGTAAAGGGCAGGTAGTCGCTTATAAATAATTCAGAAAGCTGAAAGAGCTGTGCGGTGGGTGTTAAGAATTTTCCGTCGGGGGTCCTCCGGATCCTGTTACCCTCCAGGAATCGGTATCCGCCAATGATGGCCTCATCCTGGGGGCTCCACACGATGAGCTGTTTGAACGGTTCTTCGGGATCGGTATCGAACTCATCAATATCCACCTCCTTGCCGGTTCCCCCGCCTGCATCCCGGAAGCTCAGTTCCCTGAGACGGCCCAGTTCCAGCATGGTGTGGGGCGAATCAAAATAGGTGATGATATAGATCTGCTTGTGTCCATTATTCGTGTCACGGACGTATTTATCCTCTGTAAGTTCCTCACTGATGAGGGCAGGGTCAACAGGATCGATGATTCTCTTCATGTTCGTTCTCGCTATCCGGTAGTATATCCTATAATAATCGAAAGTCAGAAGTCATTCATATGGACAGATCGCTGCTGAATTCAGCAGGACCTGGGATTCCATTACCCAGGGCATAGACATGTTCCTTCAGCAGCGCCGCCCATTCCCTGTCCGTATGACGCCGGTCGAAGATCTCCCATGAAAGGGGTTTTCCAAAACGGAACGTCAGTGTCTTATCGCGCTGTTTTGCCATCTCATCCACCAGGTAGAACATTTCCAGGTTGGCTTTGATGCCCAGTCGTTTACGAAAATTGGAAAGGTTGTAGAAAAAATTGGAATTCCGGCCATCAATATGCGCCGGGACAACATATCGCTGGTATTTCCGGGCTCTGGCAACAAAGGTCTTTTTCCATTCCAGGTCGACGATCCTGCCACCCTGCTTCCGCGAACATAAACCGGCCGGGAAATAAAGCAGGGCTGCATCAGAAGCGAAAGTATCCTCAAAGAGCCCTATATTTTCGGTATTCCTCCCATGTTTGTTGATAGGGATGAATAACTGCTTCATATTCGGAATGTTCATCAGCAGGTCATTCACCGGGAAGATGACATCCCTTCTTATTTTTCCCACCACACTCATCAGGGCGATTCCGTCAAGGCCTCCCAGCGGATGGTTGGCCGCCACGATGAACCGGTCGTGGGACCGGAGATTCTCCAGCCCCTCGCAGACGATCCGGGTGCGGAATTCCTTCAGGATCTGGTCCACAAAATCAATCCCGTGAAGATGCCTGTTGCGGAATATGACATCATTGAGCTCGTCCACATGCACGATCCTCTTGATATAACGCAGTACAAATCCCGGAAGGATCTTCAGCAGCAAGGGATTCTTGCCCGCAATGATCTTCTCCAGGTCCAGGAACTTCTCTTCGCCCCCTCCCATCGGCTTCTCGTTATTGCGCCCCATGTCTTCCATGCAGTCCGTCGTTTCTGAGTGATCGTACAAAGATAGCCTGATTCTGCTTGTTCTGGAAGGAAAAGTCCATATAAAAAAGGAAAATAAATGGGTATGAATCCAGGGTGCTCCCGATGGATATCGGAACTGGACCATGACCCCGCGAACCAGGTTCGGGATGCCTATAATTAATTGATTATCAATTAATTAATCCAAAAATAAAAAGATATTAACAAAAAGTTGAAACTTTTTGTGTGAAAAAGTGTAAAAAAGTGTAGAATCGTGTAGTTTGTTACCTATATTTACATCCAAAATCAGCCCATCACGATGCCTTATCTTCTCGGTGAATATGAATGTCTGCTGGATTCCAAAAGCCGCATACTGATGCCGGTTGCATTAAAGAGGCAAATCCCGCCCGAAGCCCAGGACAAGTTCATTATCTGCCGGGGCTTTGAGCACTGCCTCACCGTTTACCCGCTAAATGTATGGAATAAACTGACAGAAAATCTCAGCAGTCTGAATTTTTTCGAACCGGATGACCGGAATTTCGTCCGGTCGTTTCAGAGAGGCGCCATTGAAATTCAGCTCGACAGTGCCAGCAGGCTCCTTTTGCCCAAGCAGCTGCTGAGCTATGCCGGCATAGAGAAGGACATTGTCCTGTTTGCCTATGCCGACCGGTTTGAGATCTGGGATAAGGATGCATACAACCATCTGTTCCTGGATGAGCCTCCTGAGGCATTTTCCGAGAGGGCTAAAAAAGTGATGGGGAACAAAGACAAGCAGCAGCAATGACATGCTTTATCATGAACCGGTATTGTTGAACGAAAGCATTGAAGGACTGGCCATTCATCCTGATGGGATCTATGTGGATGCCACGTACGGGGGCGGGGGCCACGCCCGGAAGATCATCGAAAAGCTGCAAAACGGAAAACTGATTGCCTTTGACCAGGATGTAGATGCCATGAAGAACCAGATCGACGATCCCCGCTTGCTGCTGCTGAACCACAACTTCCGCTACATGAAGCGATTTCTAAGGTACTATCAGGTGGGCCCTGTCGACGGAATACTTGCA
>Ga0116153_10001282_pt1 | contig 24367 bp, 18 predicted proteins | sample AD_UKC028_MetaG_FD_89896 | JGI IMG/M metagenome (GOLD analysis project Ga0116153, IMG submission 89896) | Active sludge microbial communities of municipal wastewater-treating anaerobic digesters from USA - AD_UKC028_MetaG | ecosystem: Engineered > Bioreactor > Anaerobic > Digestate | place: USA...
ACCCAACGCGATGTCCTATCGCTGCTCAATTTGTCCGAAGAGACTTTCTGGCCGATGAACTGAACGCTCGCAAACCGCAGGATAAATCACGGAAATCCCCGTTTTTGAGGTGCGGAATGTAGGTCACGGCCGCTTTTCTGGCCTGTTTTTCGCCTCTATGCCACCGGCTTTTCCTGCAGAGACCGCATCCCGCCGTCGGCTGCGAAGGGATTGGGACTCGTGTAGCTCGTCCCTCCGAGATTAACCGTCCCGAGATGTCTCGATCCTGAATCGTCTTGAAGATTCAGTCAGACTGGTCGCCTGGGTTCTTTTCAAAGACATAGAGTTTGACGTGTTCAGGGAGTGTGAATTTGGGGCCTTGAAAACCGCGACGCACAAGTTCCGGACGCAGGTAAATCATCAGGCCCGCGTGAGAGACGACCAGGGTATCTTCCGGGCTTTTAGCCAGCAGTTCGGCGACTTGGAGGACCCGGTTTCTGAAATCATCGCGCGCCGCCCGTTGTGAACGGTGGGAGGTCATCCAGGCCAGTCTCAACAGCCAACGCCAGACGGGGATTGGGAGACACAGCCGGCCGGTATTAAACTGCGCCGGTTCGGCTTCGCGCAGCAAGGGTGTCCGGTCAATGGGGCCGTCAAAAGCCGCCTGGGCAGTCACGTAAGCCCGATGGAGATCGCTGGACAGACAGCGTTTCCAGGGATAATCCCCCACATCGACGCGAGCGACCTTGACCGCTGAGGCATCGTAAGCGATTTGCCATTGGCGCAGTTCCGCGGCGGTCATCCAACCGCTTGGCATCCCGTGTTCGACCGGGAAATGGCGCAGGAGTCCAATGCGAATGGCCATCATGGACGGACCGAAAAATCAGTCATCGTTGCTCTTATCCAGGGATGTCAGCGGCGGCCAGGCAGCCAATCCCCGGCGACTTTAGACTTTCCAGGTTATGCGGAGCGGCCTAAGTTGGCACGCTTTTATGACGATGAAAAAAGGCAAGATTGCGGTGTTGGCGGGGGACGGCATTGGGCCCGAAGTGATGCGGGAAGCGATCAAGGTTCTCCGGGCCGCGGAGAGCCGGTATGGATTGCGGCTGGATTTAACCGAGGCCCCGGTGGGGTGGGCCGGGATCGACGCTGAAGGCCATGCCCTGCCGGAAAAAACGCTGGCGCTCTGCCGGCAGGCGGATGCCATTCTGTTTGGATCGGTGGGACTGCCGCAACGCGATGCCAGCCTGCCCAAGGAACAACGTCCGGAACGCGCGTCTCTTTTACGCCTGCGCAGGGAGTTCGGCCTTTATGCCAATCTGCGTCCCGTGAAGCTATATCCCGCCTTGGCCCACATTTGTCCGCTGCGTCCCGAGCGTCAGGGCGAGGGGATCGACATCCTGGTGATCCGAGAACTCACGGCGGGTTTGTATTTCGGCAATCCCAAAATGACGGAGGAAATCGTCGAGATTCTTCAGGAACGGGGTAAGCCGTTGCGATTCCAGCGGGCGGTGGATTCCATGGTCACCACCACTCCCGAGATCGAGCGGATTGCCCATGTGGCATTCCAGGCGGCCAAAACCCGCCGACGCAAGGTCACCAGCATTGACAAGGCCAACGTGCTCGAGAACGGGGTGCTCTGGCGCGATGTCGTTTCCCAGGTCGGCCGCGGCTATCCCGACATTGCCCTCGAGCACATGTTCGTGGATAACGGCGCCATGCAGATGATTTTGCGGCCCGCCCAATTCGACGTCCTGCTGTGCGAAAACACCTTTGGCGATATCTTGAGTGACGAGGCTGCGGCCCTGGCGGGATCGCTCGGCCTGCTGCCCAGCGCCAGCCTCGGCCAGGGCAAAGGCCCGACGGTTTTCGGCCTGTATGAGCCCGCCGGGGGCACCGCTCCCGATATCGCCGGACGGAACCTCGCCAATCCCATCGCCCAGATCCTCTCCGCCGCCTTGATGCTGCGTCACAGCTTCGGCCAGGAGGAAGCCGCCGCCGGAATTGAACGCGCGGTGGTGTCGGTTCTCGAGAACGGGGTGCGGACTCGGGACTTGTTGGGGCCTGGCGAACGGGGGGGGCGCGCGGCCGGCACGAACGAGATGGGCGATGCCATTGCGGCGGCGTTGGCGGCGTTGTGATTGGGAGAATTCTGTTGCCCGGCCGGATCCGAATCTCTAGGATGCCGGCCAAAACTTGGATTGCGAGAACATAAACAATACGGATAATTGGCATGAATAGTTATAATATTGCTGTCATCGGTGGCGATGGGACGGGGCCCGAGGTGGTTCGGGAGGCGGTGAAGGTTTTGGATGCCAGCGCCGCGCGGTTTGGCTTCAAGTTAAACTATGTTCCGTATGATTTTGGGGGGGAACGTTATTTGCGGACGCACGAGGTGTTGCCGGAGAGCGCGGTCGAGGAGCTGCGGAAGTTCCCGGTGATTTTGCTGGGTGCGATTGGGCATCCGGACGTCAAGCCGGGCATTTTGGAGAAGGGGATTTTGTTGCGGTTGCGTTTTGAGCTGGAGCAATACATCAACCTGCGGCCGGTGAAGCTGTATGACGAGCGGTTTTGTCCGTTGAAGGACAAGCGTCCGGAGCATGTGGATTTCGTGGTGGTGCGGGAGAACAACGAGGGGTTGTATGCGGGGGCGGGGGGGACGTTATTCAAGGGGACGTCGAATGAGGTGGCGGTGCAAGAGAGCATCAACACGCGTCGCGGGGTGGAGCGTTGTCTGCGGTATGCCTTCGAGTATACGCGGCAGCGGGCTCGGGCGAAGAAGCTGACGTTGTGCGGAAAGACCAACGTGTTGACGTTTGCGTTTGATCTTTGGGAGCGGGCGTTTCACGAGATTGGGCAGAAGGATTATTCGGACGTGCAACGGGACTATGCCCACGTGGATGCGACCACGATGTGGTTTGTCAAGAATCCCGAATGGTTTGACGTGATTGTGACGGACAACATGTTTGGGGACATCATTACGGATTTGGGGGCGATGATTCAGGGGGGGATGGGGATTGCGGCGGGGGGCAACATCAATCCGCAGGGGACGAGCATGTTTGAGCCGATTGGGGGGAGCGCGCCGAAGTATACGGGGAAAGGGGTGATCAACCCGCTGGCGGCGATTTGCGCGGGGCAGATGCTGCTGGATTATCTGGGAGAGAAGCCGGCGGCCCAGGCCGTTGAGAGCGCCGTGATCAAGCTGGTGCGGGAGAAGATACAGAGTCTGGCGGCCGGCCGGATGGGCTTCAGCACATCGGAAATCGGCGATATGGTGGCCGCGGCCATTTAAGAAGGGCTTGCATTGCGCTGGATCGCCGGGGGGCGGCGGGGCGCGGGCGGTTTCGCATGAGCCAGCCGTTGCGAGTATTGGTGGTGGAAGATTCGGAAGACGACTTCCATTTGTTATTACGGGAGCTGCGCCGGGGGGGATACGAGCCGGCGGCTTTGCGGGTGCAGGATGCCCCGGCGATGCGGCGGGCGTTGGACGAGCACGTGTGGGACGTTGTGATCTCCGACTACACCTTGCCCGGTTTTTTTGCCGATGACGCCCTGCGGATTCTTCAGGAACACAATCAGGATTTGCCGTTCCTCATTGTATCCGGCAGCATCAGCCAGGAGCAGGCCGTTGCCACGATGAAGGCCGGAGCGCATGATTTTATCACCAAAGGGGCCATGGCGCGCCTGGTGCCTGCGATCGAGCGGGAACTGCGGGAATCCCGCGTGCGAGAGGAGCGGCGTCAATCCGAGATTGACCGGCAGGAAAGCGAAGCTCGGTATCGAAGCATCTTTGAGAACAATCACTCGGTGATGTTGTTGATCGATGCGGAGACCGGGGAGATTGTGGAAGGGAACGCGGCGGCCTGTGAATTTTACGGGTATACAGCCGAGGAGATGCGCCGGCTGCCGATTGCCGCGATCAACCAGGCGTCGTCGGCCGAGCTTCGGGCCTGCCTGGACGCCGCGGTCAGCGGCCATCAGCGCCACTTCTTTTTTCTTCACCGGCTGAAAAAGGGGGAAATCCGCGACGTCGAGAGTTTTGCGGGTCCGATCCAGGTTCAGGGCCGGGTTCTGGTGTTTTCGATTGTGCATGACATTACCCTGCGCAAACGCGCCGAGAAACAGTTGCGCAAGCTCTCGAGGGCGGTCGAGCAGAGCACCAGCATGGTGATTATTACCGATCTGGAAGGCCGGATCGAGTATGTGAATCCCCAATTCAGCGTGGTGACCGGCTATGGGGTGGACGATGTCATGGGGAGGAATCCCCGGATTCTGAAATCCGGGGAGACGCCGCCGGAGGCCTATCGCCGGCTCTGGGAGACGGTGCTGGCGGGCCGCGAGTGGCACGGGGAGTTTCGTAATCGCCGTAAGGACGGATCCCTTTATTGGGAATACGCCTCGATAGCGCCAGTGACAGACGAGAGCGGGGTGATCACGCATTTTGTCGCCGTCAAGGAGGACATTACGGAGTTGAAAGATGCGGAGGCGGCGCTGCGAGTCAGCGAGGCCCGCTATCGTTGTCTTGTCGAGGCCTCGCCGAATGCGATTGCGTTGATCGATCTGAACCGGCGGCTGCAGATGGTGAATCGCTGCGGGACGGACCTGCTGGGATTCGATCACGAGCAGCAGGTTCTGGGGCGCGACATCCTCGAGTTCTTCTCGCCGGAGGAGCAAGGCCGGGGCCATGAGGCCTTTCAGGAAATGCTTGCGCGCGGGCATTTGGAGAACTTGCATCTATCCTTGAGGACACGGAACGATGGTTCCCGGCCCGTGGTTGAGATCAGCGGCACCATCATCCGGGATTCTCAGGGACGTCCGGAATCGATTCTGGTGGTGGGGGCGGACATTTCGGAGCGCAAACGGGCCGAAGAGGCCCTGAGGAAGGCCAATCAGGAGCTGGAGGTCATGAATCGCCAATTGGCCGAGGCCAGTGAGCGTTCCCAGAGGCTGGCGCGGGCGGCGCTTGTCGCCAACCAGACCAAAAGCCAGTTTTTGGCCAATGTCAGCCACGAGATCCGCACCCCCATGAGTGGGATTTTGGTGACGATAAATCTCCTCCAGGAAACCCTTCTTTCCACTGAGCAACGCGAATATATCCAGACGTTGGACCACTCCGCCCGGATTTTACTCAGCATTATCAACGACATCCTGGATTTTTCAAAACTCGAGGCTGGTAAACTGGAGTTGGAAACCGTGGATTTCGATCTGGAGGAAACTCTGCGGACGCTCATGAAGGTCCTCACGATCCAAGCCAACGCCAAGGGCTTGGCCTTGACGTGCCATCTGGAGGGGGCGTGGCTGGGCATTTTGCGGGGAGATCCTGTTCGTTTGCGCCAGGTCTTCATCAACCTGATCAACAACGCCATCAAGTTTACCGAGAAAGGCGAAGTCGCGGTCCAGGTGAGAATCGCGGACCGCCCGATGGTGACCGAAATCCTCGAACGAGCCAATTTCGCGGGGCGACCTCCCGGGGAGACCGAGTTCGCGCGTCGTTGGGAAAGGGGAGAGGATGAACCCGGCGGGGTTTGGCTGTATGCTGTGGTGAAGGACACCGGGATTGGGATTCCGCCCGGCAAGCTGGGCAACATTTTTGAGGCCTTTACCCAGGCGGACAGTTCCACGACTCGGAAATATGGAGGGACAGGTCTTGGGCTTACGATTGCGGCGCGATTGGTCAGCCTGATGCAGGGCAAGATTTGGGTCGAGAGCACGGTCGGGCAGGGGACGGCCTTTCATTTCCTGGTCCAGTTGGCTCGCGCCGCTCAGAATGCCGTTCCGGTGAGAATATTCTCGGAGATCGCCGAGATGCCCATGGCGCCTTTAAGGGTTCTGCTGGTCGAGGATAATCGGATCAATCAGCGAACCTTGCGGCGGGTGCTCGAGAAACGCGGGCACGCTGTCGTGGTCGCGGGCAATGGGGAGGCGGCCCTGCGGCTGCTGACCACGCAGACTTTTGATGTGATACTGATGGATGTCCACATGCCGGTGATGGATGGTTTTGCCACGACATCAGCCATTCGGACGCGGGAATGGGGCACCAATCGCCATGTCCCCATTGTGGCCATGACGGCGAACGCGATGAAAGGAGATCAGCAGCGTTGCCTGGCTTCCGGCATGGATGAGTACATCTCAAAGCCCGTTCAAATCAAGGAACTCTTGGGCGCCATCTACCGTGTAACCTCTCGAAAACCGGGCGCGGAAATTGCACTGGCACAGGAGTTGGCGAATCGCATGGTTTTCAATTCCAAAGAGGCGCTTGCCCAGGTGGAAGGGGACGAGGACGAACTGCGTTTCCTGGTCGGCATGTTCCTGGAGGAGGAACCCGCGCTGATGGCTGAGATTCGCTCAGCCTTAAAGCGGGGAGACCGGGTGTCGCTGGTTCGGGCCGTGCACAATCTGAAGGGCATGCTTGGCAGTCTGGGAGGACAATTGGCGGCAGACGCGGCCGATCATTTGGAGGACATAGGTGAAAAGGGTTCCCCCGCCGACTTGGAATCGGCTTTGGCCGGCCTCGAAACTGAACTGAACCGGTTTTGTCCCATTCTGAAGGACCTGGAAGCGGGGAGGCCTTTGGGTTCCTGATGATTCGAAGGGTTTCTGAGGAATGCGTTTCGGTCGTCCGCACTTGGATTGAATCGTCATGTCGCAGTTGTTGAAATCATCGGGAGCCATGGGGGCGGCCACGCTGGCCAGCCGGGTGCTGGGACTGGTGCGGGAGATGGTTTACGCCCATTTCATGGGGGACACGCCGGTGGCAAGCGCCTTCAAGCTGGCATTCCAAATCCCGAATCTGTTTCGCCGCCTGCTGGGCGAAGGCGCCCTGTCGGCGGCGTTCATCCCGATTTTCAAGGACAGGGAAAAGAACGCTTCCGAGGCGGAGATGTGGGAGGCGGCCAACGCGGTTTTAACGGCGTTAGCGGTAGCGGCGGGTGCGATCATCCTTCTCGTCGTGGCGGGCGTATCGTTGGCTTTGTGGATGGTGCCGGCACGGGGATTCGAGCCGGCGATGGAGACCGCCGGCGATGGAGGCGCGTTTTGGGCTTGGATCCCGGGGTGGGCAGGGGTGGATGCCAACACGATTCTGATGTTGCGGCTGTTGCGGTGGATGTTTCCCTACATGCTGTTGGTGTGCGTGGCGGCGGTCTTCATGGGCATGCTGAACGCGCGCGGTTTTTTCTTTCTGCCGGCGATGAGCGCCACCATGCTAAATGTGGCGATGATTGGATCGGTCCTCTGGCTGGCGCCCCATTTTGGCTCGACACTTGAGACACAAATTTTCGCTTTGGCGGTCGGTGTGCTGGTGGCGGGGCTGGCGCAAGCCGGCTTTCAGTATCCCGCCCTGCATCGGCAGGGTTTTCGTTTAAAGTGGATCCCCCCCTGGAGCCATCCTGTTGTTCGGCAGGTGGCGCGCAAGATGGTTCCCGGCATGCTGGGTGTGGCGGCTTTTCAGGTCAATGTCCTCCTGATCAACATCGTGGGCTATTGGGTGGACAAGACCATTGTCGCCTCGTTTGATTATGCCGTTCGCCTGATGGAACTGCCCCAGGGGGTCTTTGGCATTTCAATGGCCACCTTTCTGCTCTCCACCTTGTCCGGTTTTGCCGCCGAAAAAAAATACGCCGAGTTTCGGTCGCACCTGATCCAAGGCTTGAGCCTGTTGATCTTTGTCAATCTGATCGCCTCCGTTCTGCTGACCGTGCTATCCGAGCCGATTCTTCGATTGCTGTTCGAGCGGGGCGCTTTTGACGCGGGCTCGACCGGCCGCGCCAGCATGGCCCTGAGTTTTCTGGCGCCGGGGCTGGTGTTGTTTTCGGTGGTGAATGTCCTGGCACGGGCGTTTTACGCATTGGGAGACACCCGGACGCCCATGTTAATCAGCGTGGTGTGCCTGGGGCTCAACCTGGTGTTTTCCTGCTGGCTGGTCAATCCGATGCGACAGGGCGGCCTGGGATTGGCCAACACCCTCTCGGCCGTTTTCAACGTATGGCTCCTGGTCCATGCGTTGAAACGTGCCCTGCCCCGTCTGGATCTGACGCCGGTTCTTGAACTCCTGAAGGGGGTGGTGCCCGCCGCGGGAGTCGCCGCAGCCATCGCCTGGCTGACACAGGCCGCCTGGGGCCGATATCTTGGCCACGACCGGTTGTGGAATCGGCTGGGGGAGGTATTCGTGCCCGCTGTGTTGGCCGGTTTGGCCTACGGGATCGTGTGCCTCTGGCGCCGAGTCCGGCCCGCGCGCGAAATCCTCGATCATCTCTGGGGCCAATCCGCTCATCAGACGGATTCTCACCCTCAGTAAGCTGTGACCCCGTCCGGGAGGCCCGCCTCAGATCCCCGCAACGGCTCACATTTTGATTGCAGACAGCTCGGTCTTTGCTTTTTACATTGAGATTGATGATGATCGAAATGCCTCGGGACGCCCGGATCTATGTTGCGGGACATCGTGGGCTGGCGGGCAGCGCGATCTGGCGCGAGCTCGGCAGACAGGGTTATCAACACCTGATTGGGCGCTCGCATCGGGAGCTTGATTTGACGCGGGCCGAGGATGTCCGGCGATTCTTTGACGAGGAAAAACCGGAGTATGTTTTTCTGGCGGCCGCGCGGGTGGGGGGGATTCAGGCGAACCGCAGCCGGCCGGTCGAGTTTCTTCTCGAGAACCTGGAAATCCAGAATCGTGTCATTTCCGAGTCGGCGCGCATCCGGGTTCGCAAGTTTCTGTTTTTGGGCAGTTCCTGCATCTATCCCCGGCTGGCGCCGCAACCGATGCGTGAAGACCATTTGTTGACCGGTCCGTTGGAGCCGACCAACCAATGGTATGCCCTGGCCAAGATTGCCGGCATCAAGCTCTGCGATGCGTACCGTCAGCAGGCGGGACATTTCTTTTTTAGTGTGATGCCCACCAATCTTTACGGTCCCAACGACAACTATGATCTCGAAGGCTCGCATGTGCTGCCCGCTTTGATCCGCAAATTTCACGAGGCAAAAATTCGAAGGGCCCCCACCGTGACTTGCTGGGGCACAGGCTCGGCCCTGCGGGAGTTTCTGCATGCCGACGACCTGGCGCGCGCCTGTGTCTTGCTGATGAGCCAAGCTCACGACCACAGCCTCGTGAATGTGGGATCCAGCCAGGAGATCGCCATTCGCGACCTGGTTCGGAGGGTCCAAGACATCGTGGGTTATGAGGGGGAGGTCCTCTGGGATTCTTCCCGTCCCGATGGCAGTCCCAGAAAACTAATGGATAGCAGCCGCATCCGGACGCTCGGATGGCGGCCCGCCATCGATTTGGAGGCCGGGATCCGTCAGGTATACGTGGATTATGCGGGATCACAGGGAGCTGTGGATTGCCATGAAGGAAAATCCGTCCGTTGAATGGTGTGTTTTCAAGACTCGTGAGAAGCTGGTAGAGGACTTTGCCCGCCAGTGGGCCGAACGAATGACCTCGAGAGCGGGTGACGGGTTGGTGGCCTTGTCTGGGGGGCGGTTGGCGGAGCCTCTTTTTGCCGCGATGGCGGCTCAACTCCACTCCGGCGCGAAACCGGCCAGCAGGATGCACTTCTTCTGGGCGGATGAACGATGCGTGCCCCCGCATCATCCCGACAGCAACTACCGCTTGGCCCAACGCTTTCTTCTGGCCCCGCTGGCGGTTGAGGAAGATCGAATTCACCGGATCCGAGGCGAACGCGATTCCGTTCAAGCGGCTCGGGAAGCTGAAGAGGAATTGCTCCGTGTGGCCGGGCGTTTGGGGCGTGACACATCCGCGTTGGATTTTGTCTGGCTGGGAATGGGTGAAGATGGGCATGTGGCCTCCCTGTTTCCCGCCAATCAAATACAGGATCTCGCCAATCCCCGGTTGTTTTATGCGGTGGTCGGCCCCAAGCCGCCTCCCATCCGCGTCACGCTCGGTTATTCCGCCATCGCGGCAGCGGGAGAAGTCTGGATCACCGTGGTGGGACCCGAAAAACGGGAAGCCTTGCGCCGTTCGCTTCTCCCGGATGGCGATACCCCATTGGCCTCGGTGCTGCGTCAGAGAAGCCGGGCTCGAATTTTTGCCACCACCGACAGTCTGGATCCTGAAATTATTTCAAACAGTCTGCACGAGTAATTACTCAACAGACCGCCAGATGGACCACAAATGAATGGCCACAAAAAGGCGCAAATGACCTAAAATAATTGCATTTTTGAGGTTTATGAGCATTTTGTGGCTATGCACCTGTCTTCTATCCTGCGGACTCCTCTGTAATTCCCACCGAATGCCCTCCCGTCTGGCGACCGATTTTTCCGATTCGGATACCGCGATTGATCCGCTATTTGCCCGAGAGCCAGCGCGAATTGCTGGTCATCGGCCAGGCTATGCGCCGCGAGGCTGAATTTGGCCTGATATGCGCCCCATGGTGATCGAGGCCTGGCCGGATTCGCGCACGATCGGGCGAGAATGACATCCCACATTTGTTTTCCTTGACCGCATGCGAGGAAAACTTTTAGAATCACGCGTTCAGCAAATCTTCTGTTCAAACCTAAACCCCAATAAAATTATGGTCAGGAATTTCTTTCCGTTGTGGCAGGTCCCGTGGAAGGCGCCGGCCGTTGCGTTCCTTCTGGCGACGGGAACATGCATCTCGGCGGCCCCCCCGGGCCCGACTCCGCAGATCCCGGAGGGAGGCGCCGCGCCCGGCGCGTTTCCCAACACTTCGGTTTCCGCGGTCAATGTCATTGCCAAAGGCAGCACCACGTTCAATAGCAGTGTTGAGGTTTCCGGATTGAACGGACAGGGACCGGTTTCGTGGTCTGTGAATCGGTATAACCGCGGGGATTTCGCGCTTCGAATGGCGCCAGGAAATCCCACTGCGGCCCTCGACAATCTCGGTCAGGGATTTATCGAGTTTGGTGACAGCGCCCCGAGCGTTGCCGCGAGCCAGGCATGGCGTCCGAGCCGGCTTCTGGGGTTAGTGCTTCCGACGGCGCGCCAGAACGGACCGGTGGATTGGGGCGATGGCGAAGGCCCGTTCTTCCCGACAGTTGCGTTGTCCGAGGCATCGTCGGGACCCGGTTTCAGCATGGTGGATGGCAGTTTTGGCAACGGAGACCTCGATATCAACACGGGACGCGCCGGCACCCATAGCTCGAGTCCGGAGGCCAATTTCAGCTTCTCGGCCGCCTGGTTTCCTTACGATCAAGGATGGCTGGGGGGTGAGGTGGCGGGGCCCGGGGCTGCGGGGGCATCGAGTTGGACCGCTCCCGGGGCGCACGCCGCTGGCCTTTCGGCCGGCCTGGTCAAGTGGCTGGCCTACCCGGCCGACACGGAGACCTACGCCGGTCTTGCCGAACTTCGACTTCCCGGTGTGGACTCCCTCGAGGATGGCATGGTGTTCGCCACATCAGCCGATGGCGGCAGCGACGTCAACATTGTGGGCGTGGCGCCCATGACGGATGGCGCGGGCTGGGTGGTCACCATCCGCGAGGATGAAGCCGCTGATGCCGAGACCTTGGCGGCACCCGACCAGTCCGAGTTCCAGTTCCTCTATGTTCCCTTCAGCGCGCAGCGCCTGATTGGGGGCCATGTGGTCGGTGTCGATGGTTCCAAACGCAAAGCGTCCGGTGACTTCACGATTGTGCGGACGGGAACCGGGACCTACGAACTGACAGTTCCCGGCAAGACCGGCGCCGATGGCACTCTCCTGTTGCAGGTCGCCGATTTCGAGGCGGGCACGTCCGTGCCTCTGGCATCCCGCGCGTTTCTTTCTTACGAATACAAGAACGGGAAGTTCATGGTTCAATCGCGCAAGACCACCAGTGACACCATGGCCGATCTTGCCGATGCCAACTTCTACTTTGCCTGGGTCGACTTCCAGAATCCTCTCGCTCCCCCCGAGGGGCCGCGCCTTCGCAGTCTCGCGGCGGTTGCGGTTTCCGGTGAGGGGATGGTGGCCAAGGACTCCTCGGTCGCGCCGAACACCGATGCCTCGGAGGTGCTGGTGACATTTGTTGACTCGGTGAACGTTGGGGGATACCTGGATCCGATCACCCAGCAGCCCGCTACGATGGCGATGATGGGGCGTTTTTACGATGCGGCCACCCTGGTTCCGACCAGCGAGCCGTTCATTATTTTCGGACATCCCGTCGGAACGTTGAATCGATGCGATGCCAAGTATAACCCCGTTTCAAAACAATACGTGGTTGTGGCCAACGCCCGGGCCTATGGCACCCTCGGCAACGATGTTCCCCTCGTCGCTCTCGTGAATCCCGCGTCAATCGCCGGGGCCAATTCGCCCGTGGCCAAAGCATGGGTGCACGATCCGGATTCCGATCAGTCGTATGATGACGTGGCGGTTGCTGTCAGTTCGAAGAATGGCAACTTCCTGCTGGTGGCGGAACGCAAGGCCGCTGACGAAGGCGAATCCACAGTGGGCGCCTTATACGACAAGGCGGGCACTCGGCTCACCCCGCTCTTTACCCGGCTCGATCTGCTCCAGTCCGTCGGGGATGAGGATGATCCGGATGTGATCTATCACGCAGGCATGGATGGCTTCCTCTATTATTCGAACACGGACAACTCGAATGGCTCCACCGGCACACTGGGCAACCGGGTGGTTGGCTCGATTGTGGATGCGGCTCCTGATGGGCAAGGTAAATTGGTCGTGCGCGCCGAACAAGTGCTATCCGACGGTCTGCCTGCCGGAACCCCCGAAGGTCATCCCGCCGCCATCATGAATCCTTTTAATGGGCAGTTGATTGTCGCTTACGATGCCGGCAACGGCACCGCTCATGGCGACTTGTCCTACTTCAACCTTGGCGCAGCGCCGAACTATGTCTTTACCTCGGCCCGGGAGGAAGTGCCTTACCTCGATGGGACGACCGGTAATCCGTTCAACCACCAGCATCCGCAACTCGCGGCGGATCCTGACAGCGGAGTCATTGTGGTGGGATACAATGCCACGGGCAGCACCGTGGGTCTGCCCGAGGCCTATGTGTTCCGACTCCTGGGCCCCGATGGTTTGCCACTCCCCAGCCAGTTGGGAGCGCCGTATTTCCTTGCCGACTCGCCCGGCGGCCTCGGGACCTCCGTGAACTTTCACAACATCAAATACTCGCCTGTCAGCAAATCCTTCCTGGCGGCGTTTACCAGCAATCCTGGCGTGACGTATCTCGCGGCTCTCGCCGTGACCTCATCGCATCTGACCCCGGTGGCTCCCGTGGTCAGCATCACCGCCCAGGGCGGAAATGTCATCGTCACCTTCACGGGGGTTCTCCAAGTCGCCCCGGCCGTGGATGGCCCCTGGGCCGATACACTCGCTGCCAGTCCCTTGACAGAGCCGGCATCGGGAGGGGCAAAGTTCTATCGCTCGAAGAAATAGAGCGCCGCTGATCCAATTCCAGACGGCCGGCCGGGCAACCGACCGGCTGTTTTTTTGCCGGACCGGTTGCTAAATTAATTCCCGAATGGCACGAGGCACTTTGGCCTGGGCCGGCGTTGGCCCGCCCCGGAAAGGTTCCGGCCTCGCCTCAAGAGAATCGTGTCCGGCGCCAGAGGATAATTCCGCAGACGACAAGGAACACGATCGAGACCGATGTTAACACGAGCATCCAAGGCAGATTGACGTCAATTGCCTGGCGCGTGGCCCCGAGGCCGAGCCAGATAAAAATCGCAAGGGCCCCCAAGACGATGGCAATCTCCCACCAGGGACGTTTCAGTGGTGTGTTCCCGGGAGATTCTTCACCCCGAAGGACCGCTGCGACGCGGGCGGGATCCATGTGATAGCGCGTGCATTCGCGTTCCATGGCCTTTTTCCAGGAGGCTTGTTCCGAGGCGGGCGCCTCGGCCAGGCTGATGGATACGGCTCCGGCAATCATCACCAGCGAGCCGCCGATCACCAGGAAACGCGCGTCCACGCCAAGGCCGGCTAGTTCTCCAAAGACCAGCGCGCCCCAGGCCAAACCCCAGAGCTGATTTGTGTTGGACAGGGGAATGCCTCGCCCGATCCCGATGTGCTTGGCGGCGTATTGCTGGAAGAGATCCCCCAGCACCCAGCAGAATCCGCCGAGAAACAACCAGAACATGGCGGGCTGCGCTTTGGCGAGTTCAGTCCAGAGGTTCGAGAGGCCGCCATGAAAAACGGCTCCAAGGGCGATCGTTGTTCCCAGTTCGCCAAAGGTGAACACGGTGACGAACGACAGCGGATTCATGCCGCTGATGTAGGCTTTGCGATAGGGGATGTACATGGTTCCCCATAGGGCGCCGGCGCCGAGGGCGGCGAGGATGCCCAGCATCGCGTGACTGGGTCCGGTTCCAGTGGGGTGCTGGGTTGCATAGGCCAGCAGGCAAGCCCCGACCACAATAGCCGCCGCGCCTCCGATGACCTTGGACCAGTCCTTCGCCGCGGATCCGCGAAGTTCATTGAAGAGCAGCCAGCCCCAGAACAGGCCGACCAGACTGTTGGTGTTCCATAACGGGAATGCGATCGAGAGTCCGACATCGCGAATCGCGAAAACCGTGAGCGTATTGGCCACCGCCCAGAGCATGCCCGCCAAAATGGCCCAGACCATCAGGTGCGGTTTTTCCTTCAGATCCATCAGGACAAACGCCGTGCCTTTCAAGGCCACCGGCACGGTCCATCGCGCGACGAAAACCCCGGCGACCATGCCGAGCGAAATAATGAAGGGCGAAAAGCCCATCGTGACGAGTTTTGTCGGGGCTTCCGCCGCTCCCAGCCAGGCGCCGGCCGCAAGACCGCACATCACGCCGATTTGATGAAGCGAACAAGGCGAACGCCCCCGGGTCGCAGTCGTGTCGGTGTTCATGGTCTTATCCCAGCAGGAAGAGCAGCGTGATGCCGGCAATCAGAACCACGACGGGCACCCAAAAGTGCAGATCCGTGAGGATGGATTTCAGAATCGAATCCTTCATGCGCGCGCTCGCTTTCTGTTTTGGTGTTGACCCTCCCGCCTCAAGGGCGGGCTATTGGATTTCATCCAGTCGCACGGGACGGTGTTCGTCAAACGACTTTCGGGCGGCCAAACCCATGACCACCGGAATGCGGCCATCCAGACCGGTCACTTTCGTGGGCTGGTCTTCGATGACCGACAGGACAAAGGCACGGACCTCAGCGGTGTAACTTTCGGTGTAACGTTCCATGAAAAAGTTGAAGGGCAGATCGCGGCGGACGCCGTCGCCAAGGCTGAGGGTGGCCTGGTTGGGGTAACAGTTCTCGGTGGCAATCTTGCCGACGGCCCCGAGGATTTCGGCGCGCTGATCGTAGCCGTAGGCCGCCTGCCGGCAGTTGTCGATCATGCCAATTACCCCGTTGCGGAACCGCAGCACGATGAGAGCTGTGTCCAAATCCCCCGCCTCGCCAATGGCCGGATCCACCATCACTCCGGCCGCGGTGTATATCTCCTCGACCTCGTCGCCGATCAGGAATCGGGCCATGTCAAAATCGTGAATAGTCATGTCGAGGAAGATGCCGCCCGAGACTTTCACGTAGGAGATCGGAGGAGGCACGGGATCTCGGCTGATGATGTGAAGCAGGCGGGGGGCGCCGATCTCGCCTCGAGCCACCGCGGTGCGGACACGGGAGAAGTTGGGATCGAACCGGCGGTTGAATCCAATCTGGAGCTTGACTCCAGCCTGCTCGACCGCTGCGAGGGCGGCGTCGATTTTGGCCAGGCTGTGGGCGATCGGTTTCTCGCAGAAGATATGTTTGCCCGCGCAGGCGGCGCGGCTGATGAGGTCGGCATGGGTATCCGTCGATGAACAGATCAGGACGGCTTGGATGTCGGGATTGGCCAGGATTTGATCTGCCGATTCGGCCACGGCAGGAATTCCGCAGCGGGCCGCGACCGTTTCTGCGGCCTCACGATTCACATCGGCGATCGAGATCGCCCGCGCTTCCGGGACACGAAAGGCAATCGTTTCGGCGTGGACCTTGCCGATGCGGCCGGCCCCGATGATTCCGACATTCAGTTGGGTGGCGTTCATGGGAAGCTCCTTTTACCGCGGTTGGGTGAAGTAATGTTCAATCGAGGCGAGGTAATCCCGGTTGCGGCGCGCGCTTTCCTTGGGGGATCCCATGCCGGGCAGGACGTCTTGTTCGACCAGCATCCAGCCCGCGTAATTCTCTTCGGCGAGACGCCGCAGCACACGCGGAAAATCGACCGATCCTTTGCCCAGTTCGCAGAAGACACCCTGGCGTAGCGCTTCAAAGTAATCCCATCCCTTTTCACGGGCATCGGCGGCTACGCCGGGGTGGCAGTCTTTGAGATGGACATACCAGACGCGTTCGCGGAATTGGCCAAGCGCCTCGACCGCATCGGCGCCCCCCGATCCGTAGGTGTAATGTCCCGTGTCAAAAACCAAGCCAAGGGTTTGAGGATCGGTGAGTTCGAGCAACGTGGCAATTTCCTGGTGCGTTTCCACATAACCCGCGCAATGATGGTGAAAAACAGTCCTCAAACCCGTCTCCGACCGGACGGCTCTGGCCACCGCCTCGGCGCCGGCGGCAAAGATCTTCCAGTCGTTCGGACTTAAACTCTCTTCAGGGGTGATTCGACCGGCGCGTTGGGTGCGCAGCGGCACGGTTCCATTGTTGTCGGCCAGCACCAAAAAAGGCGCCGGCTCGGTGGCGACCGCGGCCAGCAGTCGGGCGATCTTGAGGGATTTGGCGATGCCATCGGAGAGGGCGGACGATTCCTTGAGCGCCACGGGGACAAAGGCGCCGAGCATCACCAGGCCGCGCCGGGACAACTCCTGGCGCAAAACCGGCGGATCGGTCGGCATGAAACCCCAATCGCCAAGTTCCGTGCCGGCGTAGCCGGTCTCGGCCAGTTCATCCAGCATGCGGCTGAAGCCGATCGGCTCGCCGCCAGTCCCCTCGAATTCAAGGGTGCCCCAGGAACACGGGGCGTTCCCAATCAGGAATTTAGACATACATTCGTTGTGGTGATGTTAAAAGCGCCGACTCCAATCGCTCGGCCAGCGTTCGACGATTATCTTGGTCTGCGTGTAGAACTCCACGCCGTGCTCGGCCTGCGCATGCAAATCCCCGAAGAAACTGTCGCCCCAACCGCTGAAGGGATAGTGCGCCATGGGCGCGGCCACTCCCACATTGATGCCGACATTTCCCGCGTTGACCTCGTAACGAAAGCGCCGGGCATGGGCGCCATCGCGCGTGAAAATGCACGCCATGTTCCCATAGCTCCGCTCGTTCACCAGGGTGATCGCTTCGTCCAGGGTTGCCGCGCGCATGAGACTTAACACAGGACCGAAGATTTCCGTGCGGGCGATATCACCGCGAGGCGGGACGCCATCGAGGATGGTCGGAAAGACAAAGAAACCGTTTTCGTATCCGGGGACGGAGGAGCCCCGTCCGTCCGCCAGCACCGTGGCGCCCTCCCGGATGCCCTTGCCAATGAGGGTTTCGATGCGGCTTTTACTCTCGGACGATATGACCGGTCCCATCTCGACTCCCGCATCCAGCCCGTAACCCACTTTGCGATGGCGAGCCATTGCCACCATCGGATCGATGAAAGACCGGCGCGCGTCACCGACCAGGATGGCGACCGAGGCCGCCAGGCAGCGCTGGCCGGCGCAGCCGAACGCGGAGTCGGCCAGGATGCGAGGGGTCATCTCCATGTCCGCGTCAGGCATGATCACGACTGGATTCTTGGCGCCCCCCTGGCATTGCGCGCGTTTGCCGGCAGCCGATGCGCGGCTGTAGACATAGCGCGCTGTGGCGGTGGAGCCCACAAAACTGATCGCACGAATTCCCGGATGATCCAGGAGGGTGTTCACGGTGTCGCGTCCCCCGTGCACCAATTGGACGACACCGGCCGGGAAGCCCGCCGATTCGATGAGCTCGAAGACTTTCCCCGAGGTCATGGGGACACGCTCGGAGGGTTTGAGAATGAAACAATTGCCGGTGGCCACCGCATAAGGCAGAAACCAGAATGGAATCATGCCTGGAAAGTTGAAGGGCGTGATGGCCGCGACAACCCCAAGGGGCTGCCGGATCAGGTGCTCGTCAATTCCCGGCGCGATGTCCTCGTTGTTGCGGCCTTGCATCAGGACCGGGATGCCGCAGGCGACTTCCACGTTTTCAATGGCCCGCTGCATTTCGCCTTGGGCCTCGGCGATGGTTTTGCCGCATTCATCTGTAATCGCGCGGGCCAGAAGATCGAGGTTCTGCTCGAGCAATGCCTTGAGTTTGAACAAGGGCTGGATGCGCTTGCCCGCGGGCGTGCGGCGCCAGTCCGGAAATGTCCGGAGGGCGGCTTGGACAGCCTGGTCGACTTCCGGCACCGGGGTGAGAGGCACCTCGGCCAGTTCGACCGCCGAGGCCGGATTCAAGACCTTCAACACATCGGTGGCGCCCGAGGTCTGCCAAGTTCCATTAATGTAATTCAGGAGCCGTTGAGCCATGACCTATTTTTCCTTCGTGGTTCCGAGGTGGTAACGCTCTTTCTTGCGCGCTTCGGTGTATTGCGCGCGCGATTGCCGCACGGTTTCGATTTGCGAAACCTCGGCTACCGCAACATCCCACCAGGATTCATAGCCCGGCACACCCACACCGGGTTGGGTTTCGATGACGACCACCGTGATGCGATCGGTTTTCTTTGCCTCCTCGAGCGCCGCCTTGAACTCGACGAGCGATCCGGCCTGGATGGCATGGGCGCCCAGGCCGCAGGCGCAGGCCGCGTAATCCACTTTGAGGATCTCGCCGTCTAATTGCCCCGAGGGCTTCGACCGTTCGCGGTAACTGGTCCCGAAACCGCCCATTCCCAGCGACCGGCTCAACCCGCCGATGCTGGCGAAGCCTTTGTTGTCCACCAGCACAATGATGATCTTGATATGTTCCTGAACGGCGGTGACGATCTCGGATGGCATCATCTGAAACGTGCCGTCCCCCAGGAAGACGTAGACCTCGCGACTCGGGTCGGCCAGCTTCGCGCCCAGCGCGCCGGGGATCTCGTAGCCCATCGTCGAGTAGCCGTATTCCAGATGATAACCGTTAGGCGTCCGTGTTCGCCAGAGCTTGTGCAGGTCGCCCGGATGACTGCCCGCCGCCGAGAGCAGGAGATCGCGCGGACCGGATGCCTCCCACATCGCGCCGATGACTTCGCTTTGGGCGGGACGCGGCTGGGTGTTCAAATGGAACAAACGGTCGACCTCGGCGTCCCAGGCCTGCTTTAAACCGGCGATTTGGGCCGCGTATTCATCGCTCACCTTGTAGTGGGGAAGCGCTTCAGCGAGGGCCTCGAGCGTGACGCGCGCATCGGCCACAACCGGGATTGCTGAGACCTTGTAAGCGTCAAACTCGGCGGTGTTGATATTAACGAATCGCACGTCCGGATTTTGGAAGGCGGTCATCGAGGCCGAGGTGAAATCCGAATAGCGCGTGCCAATGCCAACAATGAGATCGGCTTCGCGAGCCAAACGGTTCGCGGCCAAGCCGCCTGTGGCTCCGATGGCGCCCATGCATTGCGGATGGTTGTAGGGCAGGGAACCCTTGCCCGCTTGGGTCTCGGCTACCGGGATGCCCAGTCGCGAGGTGAAACGCGCCAGGGCGTCGGAGGCTTCGCTGTATAAAACGCCGCCTCCCGCGATGATGAGCGGCTTTCGGCTTTCGGCAATCGCCTTCGCGGCGCGGTCCAGGGAAAGACGATCCGCTTCCGGCCGGCGGATCATCCAGATCCGCTTGTCAAAGAGCTCTTCGGGAAAGTCCCAGGCTTCAGCCTGAACATCTTGAGGCAATGCCAGGGTCACGGCCCCGCAGTCGGAGGGAGAGGTGAGCACGCGCATCACCTCAGGCAGGGCGGTGACGATTTGTTCAGGGCGATATATTCGATCCCAATAGCGGGAGACTGGCTTGAAACAGTCATTCACGCTAATGTCCTGGCTCGACGGGGATTCCAGCTGTTGAAGGACCGGGGCCACGTTGCGGCGGGCGAAGATGTCGCCCGGCAGCAGCAGGACAGGGAGCCGGTTGATTGTGGCCATGGCGGCTCCGGTAATCATGTTGGTGGCGCCCGGCCCGATGGAAGAGGTGCAGACAAAGGCCTTTAACCGGTTGTTCGCCTTGGCATATCCACCGGCCATGTGGACGGCCGCCTGCTCGTTGCGCACGAGAATGTAAGGCAGTTCCGGATTTTCCATGAGGGCCTGGCCAATCCCCGCCACGTTGCCGTGGCCGAAGATGCCGAGAACACCCGAGAAAAAGGCGTTCTGGCGGCCGTCGCGCTCGACATATTGGTTCTTTAGAAAAGTGACGATGGCCTGGGCGACCGTCATCCGTCGTGTTTTCATCGGGGTGTTCCTTTCCATGATTAGTCGCGCTCTGATTATTTGTCGGGATCCGGCAACATGAAATCACGAACACACGCCAGCAGTTCCGAGTAGGATCCGATAAACGTGCGCAATGTCCGAACCGTGGCGCCAAACCGGTCGAACTCTTCGACGGCCATCCCGCCTTCATCGTAGGCCCGCCGGAAATCCGAACACTTGCGATAAAGTTCCTCCACGATGGCTAAATCGACCGGATTCTGCATCCGTTTCCTGACTTCAATATCCGAATGGTTGAACAGGAGTTGCCACTCGTAGGGAATTGTCTGGATGATATCGCCGCCGATCAGTTCGGACCAATGCAGATGGTGACGATACGCCGCCGCCAACAAACGCGCCCGGTAGCCGCGTTCCTGAAAAAGAGCGTAGGCCTTTTTCATCACGGCGATGCCGGCCCAGTCCAGGTGCCCGGGAGTCAGGACGATGGGGGCCTTCTTCGCCGCCACCTTGAGCCAGTCGTCCAGGCGGCCGATCATCAGGGTGCAGACCGGGGTCATATTCGCTATTTCCAGACCGGCTGCCGTCCGTCGGTTTAATCCGCGATCGACAGCCTCAGCCACAGCGATCGCCTGCGGCAGCGTGAAACAGACCGTCGCGTTGACGTTCACCCCGCGATAGGTCGCCTCCTCGATGGCGGGGATGCCCGCACGCGTCACCGGGATCTTGACTTGAATGTTGGGCGCCAGCCCATGGAAGTGCGTGGCCTGCGCGACAATCGCTTCGGTATTGCGATAGAAGGTCGGATTGGTCTGCATCGAGATGCGGCCTTTCCTTCCGTTCTCCCGGTCAAAGATGGGTTTTAAAACCTCGGCGGCCTTTAAGGCCATCTCTTCGATCAATCTCCAGGCCACCTCCTCCTCGGTCCAGGTTGGATTTCCGTCGATGATCCGCTCCAATGGTTCCCGCCAGACGGCCAGTTCCTTTTTAAGAACCCCAAGGACAATCGTTGGATTTGTGGTCGCGCCAACGGCCCCATTTGCGATCGCATAATTCAATTCCTGCACGGAACAGGAATCGTTCCAGTAATCATTGCCTCCCATCGCGACGGTCTGCTGCAAGGGACTCAGTCCCGTGGTGCTCATAAGCATTATCCCTTTACTTGACCAGGGGCAGGCGCGGATCCTGGCGGGTCCAGGTCTGCCGCACCCAGGCGTATGCCGGATCGTCGGAGCCCGCCATCGAACGCGCCGAGCCGGCCAGAACATTCAGGTAGTACACGTTGTATCCATGGGCCGCGACAACGGGATGATAGCCTTCCGGGACCAGCACCAATTGGCCGTCTCGGACCGTGAGGGTCGCATCGAGACGACGATCCGCTGTATACACTTTCTGAATCGCATATCCCTCGGGACGATCGATCCGGTAATAGTAAATCTCCTCCAGATCCACCTCGTTTGGTGGATCGTGGACATCATGTTTGTGCGGCGGGTAACTCGACCAGTTGCCCGACGGGGTATAGACCTCGACTAGCAGAAGACGATGGGCCGGAAAGGCGGGCGGGAGGATGTGATGGATCTGCCGGGTCGCGTTGCCGCCACCTCGAATCTCCACAGCTACCTCCTCCGGGGTTACCAACCGAGCCCGATGGCGCTCCTCAGCCCGACTGTAACAGAAGGCCAGGTCGCACTCGGTCTCGGCCAAAATCTCAAATTCAGTCGATACCGGCAAATAGAGCGTGTAAGGACGTCCGGCGAATACATTCGAACGTCCGCCTATCGAGGGAAACACTCCTTCGGACGAACTCACCGAACAGATCCCTCCCAGAAGGACAATCCCCAGTTCCCGACGACCGGTCTGGCCGCCGCACTTTTCCCGGGCATTCAACCGGCGGATCTCAAAGGAAAGATGCTCGAATCCGAAGTCGTCGACACGATGGGTGAACCTCTCGGGTGGAATCAGCAAAGCGTTCATGAGTCACCTCGGTTATTCAAAGGCCCGAAGTAGTAAACTACGATGCCGGAAATTCCACAAAGACAGATTTGACATCCTCCCTCAAAAGCCGCTAAGACAGCTCCCATACCTGTCAGTATGACTCATCCACCCAAGTGTTCATGACCACTAAGCACCGGCAAATCAGCACCGCGTTGCGGGCTGAGATCAGCAGCGGGCGTTATCCGGCGGGGGGGCGGTTGCCCAGTGAACCGCAACTGGCGGAGCGGTTTGGAGTATCGCGCCCGACGGTGGCGCGGGCGTTGCTGGACCTGCAGACCGATGGCCTCATTGACCGGCGAACCGGATCCGGCACGTATGTCCGGGCCGAGGGGGCAGCGGCAGCGACGGCCTCCTCGACCCGGCAGCTTGGCCTGTTGATCCCTGGCTTGGGGCAGACGGAGATTTTTGAGCATATCTGTGGGGATCTGGCGAGTCTGGCCCGGGTGCAGGGCTACGGGATGCTCTGGGGGGGGTCGCCGCATCCGGGGCACGATACCGACGCGAGTCTCGAGCACGCGGAGGAATTGTGCCGGCATTTCATCGAGCGCAAGGTCAGCGGGGTTTTTTTCGCCCCTTACGAACTGGATCCGGACAAGGCCTCGGCGAACCGTCGTCTGGCGGAGACTCTGCGGCAAGCGGGTATTCCGGTGGTGTTGTTGGACAGCGACTTTCCGTCGTATCCGAATCGCAGCGACTTCGACCTGGTGGGCGTGGACAACGTGGCCGGCGGCTATATCATGGCGGAGCACCTGATTCGACTCGGATGCCGGCATCTTTATTTTGTGGCCCGGCCGCACTCCGCTCCGACGGTTGATGCGCGGGTGGCGGGGGTGCGCCAAGCGCTGGCGAGGCATCGACTGGAGATCGATCCGGGCTGGCTGCAGGTCGGTGATCCGACCGATGCCCGATTTGTGCGTTCGCTGACCGCCGCCGGACAAGCCGATGCCTTTATCTGCCATAACGATCATACCGCCGCTTTGCTCTTGCGGTCGCTGGAAGCCGTTCGCATCAAGGTGCCTCGGGATGTGCGTGTGGTCGGCTTCGACGATGCAAAGTATGCCACTTTAATTTCTCCGCAACTGACGACGATTCACCAGCCTTGCCGGGACATTGCCGCGATTGCGCTGCGGACCATGCTCGAACGGATCGCGGATCCGGCCCTGCCCGCCAGCAGCCGGTCGCTCACCCCCCGTCTGGTGGTTCGGGAATCATGCGGGGCCTACCTGCCGCGGGGGCGCGGGACTTATTCCGCAGTCCTTTAATTCGCTTGACCGAACGAAGGATGCGGGATCAGGTTTATTAACAGCCGTTTCCCGGAACGGGACGGATTGCCTGACGATTTCAATAGTTGTATGAAAACGACAATGACCAATGCGCGATGGAGCCCGCGGTTGTCCGCCCGGTCTTCTCGTCTATGGGCGGATCAAGCCCCCCGGCCTGCTGGCCGGGCCTTCACATTAATCGAGCTGTTGGTGGTGATCGCCATCATCGCCATTTTGGCGGGGATGCTCCTGCCGGCCTTGAGCAAGGCTAAGCAGAAGGGGCAGGGGATCCTTTGCATGAACAACACCCGGCAATTGACGCTGGCCTGGATTTTGTATGCCCAGGACAACAACGATCGCCTGGTTTACAATCAGCCTTCGACTGCCACGGATTTGAACAACTGGGCGGGCAACGTGATGAGCTGGGGATCCGATCGCCAGAACACCAATCGCAACCTGCTGGCCGACTCGAAACTGGGGCCTTACATCGCGCGGAATGTTGAAATCTTCAAGTGCCCGGCCGACAAGTATCCTTGCGCGGTCGGCCCGAGGGTGAGGAGTGTGTCCATGAACGCATTTGTCGGCCCTCAGGATTCCCGAGGCACACCGATCAATAATCAATGGCGCCAATATCTGACCCTGACCGACTTCCAGAATCCGGTCGGGATCTTCGTATTGTTGGACGAGCATCCTGACAGCATCAACGACGGATGGTTCGTTTTTTGCACTGGCGCAGATCCCGCGTAACTACTCAGGTCAAAACGGCGGCCGTATGAGCGGATGAGGGGCCGGAAAATATTTTCATTTTGTACGGGACTCCCAACTTTCCGCCTGGTAATCTGGCGGCATGCTCGAAAGCGAAAAC
>Ga0116153_10001291_pt1 | contig 24261 bp, 19 predicted proteins | sample AD_UKC028_MetaG_FD_89896 | JGI IMG/M metagenome (GOLD analysis project Ga0116153, IMG submission 89896) | Active sludge microbial communities of municipal wastewater-treating anaerobic digesters from USA - AD_UKC028_MetaG | ecosystem: Engineered > Bioreactor > Anaerobic > Digestate | place: USA...
GTACGACGAGCTCATCGCCGCCACGCCCGGCGTGCGCTACTTCCACGTCGGCACCGACGAGCCCTACTTCCTGGGCGACGGCGTCGACTGCGGCTGCCGCGCGCGGCGCGAGAAGATCGGGCAGGGCGGGATGATGGCCGAGTTCATCACCCGCTGCGCCGAGCACCTCAAGACCCGGGGCCGCACTGCGCTCTGCTGGGGCGAGTGGCCCATGACCGCCGTCGACGTGCCGCGGCTGCCCGGCGGGATCGTCAACGCCGTCTTCCAGGGCCCGGAGATGGGCGCGGCCTACCGCGAACGGGGCATCCGCGAGTTCATCTACTCGCCGGTTCAGGGCGCCCGGCCGCTCTTCCCCGAGTACTTCTACCCGCCGGACCCGGCCAAGCCGTCGCCGGGGCGGATGGAGGGCATTCACCAGACCGTGGCCCACGGGCCGGCGCGGCCCTTCGACCCGCTCGGCGTGATCCTGGCCGCGTGGGACGATGCCGGACTGCACCTCGAGACCTTCTGGCTGGGCTGGGCCGCGGGGCTATCCTGGGCCTGGAACCCGGCGGCGCCGTCCCCCGCTGAGGCCGCCGCCCAGTTCTGCCGCGTTTTCCACGGGCCGGAGGCGGCCGGGATGGTCGAGGCCTATCGCCTCTTGGACCGCCTGGCGCGGTTCTGGACCGGCGCGTGGGACCTCGCGCCCTCGAAGCGCGGGCCGTCCTACAAGCGCCAGTGGCACCCGCGCTTCGACCGGACGCTGGCTCTGCCGCAGCTGCCCGATCCCGAGAACCTCGACAACGCGAGCTTCTGGAACGTCCGCTACGCCGAGCTGCTCGCGCGCGCCGAGGCGGCCGCCGCCGACGCCCAGCGCGCGGACGAACTGCTCCACGAGAACCTCGGGCGCGTCCGCCGGAACGGCTACGCCCTGGAGGTCTTCCTGAGCCTCGTCGCCCTGGTCGAGGACCACGTCCGGATGCTCCGGGCGCTCTCGGCCGTCGAGCGCGAGCTCGATGCCGCCCGGACCGACGCCGGCAACGTCCAGTGGAAGAGCGCCGAGGGTCATCTCGCCAAGGCCGCGGAGCTGGCCCGCGTCGCGGCCGCCGACCGCGAGGCCATGTTCAGGAATCTGAGAGCCACCTGGGAGAAGAGCCGGCTCGAGAAGGGCTGTTCGGTCGGCGGCAGGAGCTTCGTCCACATCCAGGACGACACCAAGAACCACCCAGCCGACTGGACGCCGGACCTCGGTTATCTCGTCAAGCCCGCTCGGGAGCTGGGCCTTGAGTCCTGGGCCGACCGGCTCGACGCCGTGGCCGCGGAGTTCAGCAAGCTGCATCCGAAGGACGGGAAGGGCTGGAAGCCGGGCGGCGGCTTCGCGGAGGACGGCTAAGAGTGCGTCCGCAGACCTGGGCGGGGCGCGTTGGGGGCGCCGGGTTCGCGGACGCACTCTGAGGGCGGGGGGCCGAAGGATCCTTGCCGGCGTTTCGGCGGGGAAAACCGATTCCTGACGGTTGCCGTGCCCGCTGTTCGGGCTAGAATGCCTCCCTGGCGGGCGCGAGTGGCGGAACGGCAGACGCGCCAGTCTTAGGAGCTGGTAGGGGTAACCCTGTGGGGGTTCAAGTCCCCCCTCGCGCACCAGGCCTGCCTTGACAATGACGCCGTCCGGGGCAGAATCGGGCGGCTGTGGGGCCGTAGCTCAGCTGGATAGAGCAGCGGTTTTCTAAACCGCAGGTCGCGTGTTCGAGTCACGCCGGCCCTACCATCCCGCCGCAGGCGTCGAAACGCACCCAAACGCCTGATTCTTTTGCACTTGACCCGGCCCCGGCCGGCGGCTAGATTCCCTCAAACAGGACCGGTCCCGCGGGCGTCAAGGCTGGTGGGGCCGGCCGGCGGCTGGCGCCGCCCGGTGTCCCTGTCTGGGTCATGCACGGAGGAGGCTGCGATGAAGCTGTTCCCGACCATGCTTCTGTCGACGACGCTGCTCTGCGGCAGCTGGGTCTTCGCCGGTCCGGCCTCCGGGGCCGCCGCGGGTGAGCCGGCCGCGCCGGCCGCCCAGGACATCGTCGTGGAACTCATGGACGCGGTCCGCAACGGCCTGATAGACGAGAAGATCGCAGCCCTGGGCAAGCTCGGCTCCATCACCCAGAAGGAGCGCCTCAACGACTTCAAGGTCCCGACCTTCCTGGTCGGGGTGGTCAAGAGCGCCGACTACGCCCCGCGCGTGCGCGTGGCGGCGGTGGCGGCCCTGTCCAGCGTCATGAAGTTCTCCCCCGACTCCAAGGAGGGGGCCATGGAGGCGCTGGCCACCAGGCTGGCCGACCGCAACGAGGCCACCGCCGTGCGCCGGGCCATCGCCGAGTCCCTGGGCGGATTCCTGTCGGCCGAGTCTCCGGCCGACCGCAACGCCTTCACCGTGCTGATGAGCATCGCCCGCGAGCGCAAGGACGACGCCCCGGTGGTCGGCGCGTCCATCGAGGCGCTCGGCCGGACCGTGTATCTGCCCGCCCTCAACCTGGTCATCGCCGGCGTCGACGACCGGGACCCCGACGTGCGGGCCTCCTCGCTGCGGGCGCTCGAGCAGATGTTCAGCAGCCGCAGCTCCAAGCCCTCCAGCGAGGTGGTGCAGAGGCTCATCGCCATGGCCTCCGACGACAAGGCGCCCCTGGCCAGCCGCGAGGCGGCCATGCGCGCGCTGGTCGGGGCCATCGGAACCGGCGCGGTCAAGGGCACGGAGGTGTCGCTGCAGCTGGCCGGGATCCTCGAGAAGGCCCCGGACACCAAGCTGGCCGGCGCGGTCATCGACGTGCTCACCCGGGTCCCGGAAGAGACCTCGGTGACGGCGCTGAAGAAGGCCTACGAGGCCTTCCAGAAGCCGCCGCCGCCGGGGCAGGACTTCGCTGAAGTGCGGGTGGCGGTGGTCAAGGCCTTCGGCGAGTACTTCCATCCTCTGGCCCGCAAGGGGCAGGCCGTCACCGGGCAGGCCGCCGCCGCTCACCTCATCAAGGTGTGCCGCAGCGACCCCAGCCCCAAGGTGGTCACCGCCGCGGTCACCGCGCTGGCCAACATGGTCGACACCCGCTACGACCGGCGCGAGGTGGTCCAGGAGCTGATCGAGACGATGGCCAGCGACGCCGACAAGGGCGTGGCCCAGGCCGCGCGCGGCACGCTGCGCTTCATCACCCAGCGGGACATCGCCGCCGGGGAGGCCAACGCCAAGGAGGCGGCCAAGGAGTGGAAGGCGTGGTTCGAGACCAACAAGGAGCTGCTGGCCCCCAAGATGTAGGCTGAGCGGCATTCGGGGAGGGGAAAGGCGGAATGATGATGCTTACCACGATCAAGAGAATAGTGCTCTCAGCCGCGGGTGCGGCGCTGCTGGCCGGCGGGTGCATCCAGTCCGACCCGGTGGCCAACAACACGCCGCGGCCCACCCGCTTCCGGGAGGCCGAGGCGCAGTACCTGGCCAAGAACTATCCGGTCGCCAAGGCCAAGTTCCTGGCCGTGGCCGCCTCGGACGCCGCGCCGGAGCGCCCCTTCGTCAAGGAGGCCCGGTACTACGCCGCCCGCTGCGACCAGAACATGGGCAACTACGAGGCGGCCGTCCGGGTCTACAACCAGCTGCTTGAGTACCCGCCCTACCGGACCCTGGCCATCCGCGCGCTGGTGGCCCGCGGCGACATCAGCATGGAAGTCCTCGGGCCGGGCGGCGTGCCCGACTACTCCGGGGCGGTCCACGACTACGGCCGCGCCCGCGGGCTCCTCGGCGAGGGCAGCCAGATCGACGACATCGACCACGGCCGGCTGACCTACCGGCTGGGCCGGGCCTACTACGGCCAGGCGGTCAGCGCCCCGAACCCGACCGAGCGCGAGGCCCGCTACCGCGACGCCGACCGCTGCTTCGACGAGTACATCCAGCGCTACCCGACCGGGCGGTTCATCGACGAGGCCAAGCGCTACCGTTCGAGCGTCGGGCGCGCGCCGCTCACCACCTTCTACGTGCTGATGGGCGGCAGCACCACCGTCCGGGAACAGGCCGAGGCCACCGTCCGCAAGCTGACCGCCGCCGGCTTCCAGGCGCGGGTGGTCTCCGAGTCCCAGGCTGGTGGCACCGTCTACCAGGCCAGGGCCGGAGCCTGCGATACCCGCGACGAAGCCGTCGATCTGCAGCGCAAGCTGAGGGCCGCCGGCCTGGGCTCCGGAGAAGTCCGCCCGTAGGAGCCATCCGCCGATCGTGAAGCCCCGAACCGAATCCGACCAGAGCACCGCGCCCGGCCAGCCGCCGGGCGCGGGTGTTTCCTCCGGCCCCGACACGCCGCTGATGCGCCAGTACGCGCGCATCAAGGCCGAGCATGCCGACAAGATCCTGCTCTTCCGCATGGGCGACTTCTACGAGATGTTCTTCGAGGACGCCCTGACCGCCAGCCGCACCCTGGACATCACCCTGACCAGCCGGGACAAGGGCCCGGACGCCGTGCCCATGGCCGGGGTGCCCTGGCACGCCGCCGAGGGCTACATCGCGAAGCTCCTGGCCGCCGGTCTCAAGGTGGCGGTCTGCGATCAGATGGAACCGCCGGCCAAGGGCAAGAAGCTGGTGCGGCGCGAGGTCACCCGGGTGATCACCCCCGGGACCATGATCGGCGAGGACCTGCTCGAGTCCGGCCGCAACAACTACCTCTGCGCTCTGGCCCCGGGCGGGGAGGGCGGCCCGGCCGGGCTCTCGGCGCTGGACCTGTCCACCGGCGAGTTCTCCTGCGGGGAATACGCGCCGGCGGCGCTGGCCGACGAGCTCGCCCGGCTCGGCCCAGCCGAGGTGCTGCTGCCGGCCGGCTCCCGCGCGGAGCTGGCCGGGGCCCTGGCCTCCGACTCGGCCTCCCGCGCGGCGGTCTCCGAGCGGCCGTCCGCCGATTTCGAGCCCGCCAGGGGGCGCGGGCGCCTCCTGGCCCACTTCGGAGTCAGGAGCCTGGAGGCCTTCGGGGTTGAGGACCTCCCCGGAGCCCAGGCCGCGGCCGGGGCGGTGCTGGCCTACCTGGCCGAGAACCGGCAGGACCAGCTGCCGCACATCCGGCGGCTGCGCGCCCGCGATTCCTCAGGAGGGCTGGCCCTGGACCGCTGGACGGTCCGGAACCTGGAGCTGGTCGAGAGCATCCGCAGCGGCGGCGCGCGCGGCAGCCTGCTGGGCTGTCTGGACCGCACCGCGACGCCCATGGGCTCGCGGCTGCTGCGCTCCTGGGTGCTCTGGCCGCTGGCCGACCGCGGGGCGGCCAACGCCCGCCTCAGCGCGGTGGCCGAGCTGCACGGCTCGGCGGTGATGCGCGCGGCGGTCCGCGCCAGGCTCGGGCGGATCCGGGACCTGGAGCGCCTGGCCGCCAGGTCCGCCGCCCGGCAGGCCGGGCCGCGCGACCTGCTGGCCCTGGCCGGCGGCCTGGCCGAGTGCCCGGCCCTGGCCGACGAGCTGGCCCCCGCGCAGGACCGGAAGCTCGCGGCGCTGGCCCGGACGCTGGCCGCCCGGCCCGGCCTGGTCGACCGGATCCTGGCGACCGTCGACCAGGACGCCCCGGCCAGGGTGGAGGCCGGCGGGGTCGTGCGCGCCGGGGCCGACCCGGAGCTCGACCGCCTGCGCGGGCTGCACTCCGGCGGGCGGCAGTGGATGGCGGAGTTCGAGGCCGCCGAGCGCCGGCGCACCGGCATCGCCTCGCTCAAGGTCGGCTTCAACGACGTCTTCGGCTTCTACATCGAGGTCACCAGGGCCAACCTGAAGCTGGTCCCCGTTGACTACGCGCGTCGGCAGACCCTGGCCAACGCCGAGCGCTTCGTCACCGAGGAGCTGAGGCGGCGGGAGGCCGAGATCCTCGACGCCGCCGAGAAGATCGCCCGGCTCGAGCGCGGGATCTTCGACGGGCTGCTGGCCGAGGCCGCCGCGGGGGCCTCCCAGGTGCAGGAGATGGCCGGGGCCGCCGCCGAGCTGGACTGCTTCGCCGCCCTGGCCGAGGCCGCCGCCTCGGGCGGGTGGTGCCGGCCGGTCGTCGACGACGGCGACGCCATCGTCATCCGCGACGGCCGCCACCCCGGGCTGGAGGCGGCGCTCCGGAAGGGCGAGGTGGTGCCCAACGACCTGGAGCTGGACCGCTCCGCCCGGCAGCTGCTGGTCATCACCGGGCCCAACATGGCCGGCAAGTCCACCTACATCCGCCAGGCGGCGCTGCTGGTGCTGATGGCCCAGATGGGCTCCTTCGTGCCGGCCGCCGAGGCGCGCATCGGCCTGGTCGACCGCATCTTCACGCGCGTGGGCGCATCCGACGACATCTCCCGCGGGCAGAGCACCTTCATGGTGGAAATGACCGAGACGGCCTTCATCCTCAACAACCTGACCCGGCGCTCGCTGGTGATCCTCGACGAGGTCGGCCGCGGCACCAGCACCTTCGACGGGCTGGCCACCGCCTGGGCGGTGGCCGAGTACCTGCACGAGTCGAAGGAGCGGCCGCGGACGCTCTTCGCCACGCACTTCCACGAGCTCACCGAGCTGGCCGGGGCCTTCCCGCGCGTGGCCAACCTCAACGTGGCGGTGAAGGAGTGGGGCGACCAGATCGCCTTCCTGCACCGCATCGTGCCGGGAGCGGCGCCCAAGAGCTACGGCATCCACGTGGCCCGCCTGGCCGGGCTGCCGGCCGAGGCGGTGGAGCGCGCCCGGGAGGTGCTGGCCGTGCTCGAGGGCCGGGAGTACGGCCGCGGCGACGACCCGATCATCGCCGCCAAGCGCCGCCGCCGGAAGTCCGCCGTGGAGCAGCCCAGCCTGTTCGGCGCGCCGCCCTCGCCGGCCGTGGAGCGCCTGCAGGAGATCGACGTCGAGAAGCTCACGCCCATCGAGGCCCAGGCGGAACTGGCCCGGCTCAAGCAGCTGGCCGGGAAGGGCTGAGCCGGCCAGCCGGCCGGACATCAAACTTCCTCATCGCGGAGGCGCCGAGGCGCTGAGCCGGAAATAGCGCGGGGCCGCCCATGAGGCGGCCCCGGTTGTGGTGTGCTTGGTATCTGGAGCGCTTACAGCGCCGGATCGGCGGCCTTGGGAGTGGCCGGGGTCGGCTGGTCGACATCGTTGATTGCCCGGCGCAGGATGCCGTTGGACGTTCCCACGTAGACGCCGTCGTCCTTGTTGACGAAGATCCCCCCGGTGTAGACCCGGGCGTCGGCGGTCGAGATGCACTTGTACCAGCCGGCCGTGCGCGTGCCGCCGGCCGTGTCGGGGAAGTAGCGGTACACGCCCGACTCGTAGTTGCTGCCACCGTTGTACTGCGAGTAGGTGCAGTACAGGCCGTTGTGGATGGTATTGGTGTTGTCGCTGATCGCGGCGCAGCCCCGCCAGTAGACGTTGGTGTTGCCGGCCTTGGCGCCGTTGGGGCCGGCGTCGCTGCCGGCCCCCCAGTTGGTGCTCCAGGCGCCGCCGTTGGACGCGTAGACGAAGTTGTTGTCGCCCTTCATGTTGTGGGCCACGCGGTACATCCGGGCGGTGTCCTTGCCCATCAGGAACCAGCCCCAGGGCTCGGTGTGGGGCGTGCCGGCGGCGTAGGCGGTGAAGGCCAGCGTGCCGGCCGCGTAGCTTCCGTAGTAGTCGTAGAAGGTGCCGCTGCCCGCCGGGAACTCGACCAGGTGGCTGTTGCGGTAGCCGCTGGGCACTGCGGCGGGCATGGCCCGGCCGTAGTCGTCGTTGCCCGCCGAGCGGTTGACCAGCGTCCAGTTGGTGCCGTCCGGAGTGCTGTACACATAGCGGAAGTCGGAGCCGTACTTGTTCCAGTCGATCAGGGCCGCGTCCCCGGAGGGCAGGGTGACCGGGTCGATGCGTTTGCCGCCGCCGCCGCCCCAGTAGAGGGTCCCGCCCGAGACGAAAAGGTTGCCCGGGACCATGGTGTCGGAGATCGGGTTGTAGAAATTGAACACGGCGCCGCACTGCCAGGCGGTGCTCGGCGCGCCGCCGATCTGGAGCACGGTCGACTCGGCCGCCCCGTCCCAGCGGATCACGCGCAGCTCCGGATACATGTAGTTAGTGCAGGAGCCGCCTGGCCCCTCCCGGACCGTCATGTAGTACCGGCAGATGTACAGGGAGCCGCCGAACGAGACCATCTGCGGCCAGAGCTTGACCTTGTCGTAGAGCCGCCAGCTGCAGTTGTTGTTGCCGGGGTTCGAGGAGGATCCGGCGGCGATGGTGAAGTCCAGAGACCACTCCACGGTCTTGGATGCCGGGTTGAAGACGCCCTTGTAGATCTTGTTGTCGTGCGTGATGGCGCGGACTTCGGCGCCGTGGGTGATGATGTCCAGGGCCTTCTTGACCGTGGCAGCGCCGGCCGTGGTCGTCCAGTTGACGCTGTCGTCGGCCAGGGCGCCCCACGACAGAATGCAGACCAGAGCCGGTGCCAGGACAGCAATTCGCATCATGGTCAAGCCCTCTCGCGCCTCGTTCCCCCTGCATTATATGTTGTAGCCCGCGGCGGTCAAAGCCGGACGTGATTTTTCCGGTGTGTCCTCCGCGTACTCCGTGGTTGGATGTCCTGGTTTCCTGCAATGGCCGTTGTGTCTTCTAGGTGCGGGCCCGGTAGGCCTCCAGGATCATCTCCGGCTCGCCGCTGCGCTCGTCGAGCTTGAGGGTGTAGGCCAGGTCCAGCCGGCCGGCGCGGCCGAGCTCGGCGAGCTCCGCCAGGTGCTGGGCCCAGCCGAATCCGACCGCCCGGACCGAGCCGCCACCCTGCCCGGCCCTGATCCGCAGGCTGGCCGTGCGGCCCGAGCCGATGGCCTGGGGCGTGCCGGCTATCCTGGCCCCGAGCGTGGCCAGGACCGGCTCGGGGTTGGCCTCGCCGAACGGGGCCAGGCGGCAGACCTCGTCGGCCAGCTCGCAGGACAGTTCGGCTGCGGGCACCTCGGCGTCGATCTCCAGGGCGTCGTCGGCCGGGACGGCGGCGGACAGGCGCTCTCCGGCCACCTTCAGGAAGGCCGTCCGGAAAGCCTCGAAGCGGTCGCGGCGCACCGAGAAGCCGGCGGCGCCGTCGTGGCCGCCGTGGTCCTCGAGGTGCTCGGCGCAGGCGGCGAAGAGCTCGTGGAGCCGGCTGCCCTTGGGCCCGCGCGCCGAGCCGCGCCCGTACTGTCCGTCGAAGGTCACCACCGCCGCCGGCCGGCCGAAGCGCTCGGCCAGCTTGGCGGCGGCCAGGCCGACCACCCCCCCGTGCCAGGTGTCCGAGCACAGCACGATCACCGGGGCGTCGCCGAGTTCGTCGGCGGCGGCCATGGCCTCGTCGGCCACCGCCCGGCCGAGCGCCCGGCGCTGCTCGTTGAGGGCCGAGAGCTCGGCGGCCAGCCGCTCGGCCACGGCCGGGTCCGTGGCCATCAGCAGCTGCAGGGCCACCTCCGGGCGACCCAGCCGGCCGGCGGAGTTGACCGCCGGGGCCAGGCCCCAGGCCACGTCGCGGGAGGTGAGCGCCCGGCGGGAGGCGTTGTAGCGCCGTCGCGAGGCGGCCACCAGGCTGGCCAGGCCGGCGTGGCGTGAGGCGGTCATGGCCTTCAGGCCGTAGCGCACCATCACCCGGTTCTCGTCGAGGAGCGGACAGACGTCGGCCACCGTCCCGAGGGCCACCAGCGCGGTGGCGTCGTTCAGGAACTCCCGGCACTCCGGGGAGACCCGCCGGCCGGGCGAGAGCGCCTGGGCCAGGCCCCAGGCCAGCTTGAAGGCCACGGCCGCGCCGCAGATGTCCGGGAAGGGGTAGGCCGAGCCCGGCCGGCGCGGAGCCACCACGGCGTCGGCCTCGGGCAGGTCGCCGCCGCGGGGCTGGTGGTGGTCGGTGACCACCACGCCGATGCCGGCGGCGCGCAGCGTCGCTACCTCGCTCCGGCTGGTGATCCCGCAGTCCACGGTGACCACCAGGTCCGGCCGGGCGGCGACGATGCGCTCGACGGTCTCCGGGGAGAGCCCGTAGCCGTCGGCCAGCCGGCAGGGGATGAAGGTCTCGACCGGGCAGCCGAGCATGCTCAGCAGCCGGGCCATGATGGCGGTGGCGGCCAGCCCGTCGGCGTCGGCGTCGCCGTAGACCAGGACGCGGCGGCGCCCGGAGACGGCTGCCAGCAGCCGCTCCACGGCCCGGTCCATGTCGGGAAGCAGCTCGGGCTGGTGCAGCTGCTCGAAGGACGCCTCCAGGAAGCGGCCGGCGGCGCCGGCCTCGACCAGGCCGCGGTTGATGAGCAGCTGTGCAGTGATGGGGGAGACGCGCAGGGCGTCGGCCAGCGCTCCGCGCCGGTCGGGAGCGGGGGCGCGGAGCTTCCAGCGGGAGCCACCGGTGGTGACGGGCATCGTCTCCTCGTCGCGGGGCCCGGCAGCCCCAGAGCGTCTCGTCAGGTGTGGCGGAGAGGCTGGGATTCACCTCAGCGTTTCAAGTTCGCCCGGAAGTCTCTCTGCCCGCGCAGCCTATCTCGCCCTCACATAGATACTTATAGCGCGCTTCGCTACAGAGTCAAGACCGCCTACGCGCAAACATCGACAGGCCGCACGGACGTTGGCGTGCGCAGTTGTGCGCAGGCTAATCTCCACCACGCGCGTGCGTGGTTGCACAGGGTATTTATGCTGTTGTAGGCAGGTCGTTGCCCAGCGTTTCGTCTTGCCACAGGAAATAGCCTTCATAGTTCGGAGGCATACTGGGGGTCACCGGCCGCACTCTTATGCTCGCCTGGACGCCTGCCAGGGAAACGTGGACATCGTTAACCTTGAACAAGACCGGCACACGAGGGTTATTCCGGCACCACTGGCAGAGATCGGCGATCCTGGAATCGAAAGGCAGAAACCTATGCGGTTCCCCGGCAAACAACCATACCACGAACCCGTACCCCTGCATCTGGTTCCCAAGGCACACTTTGGCAATATCCGTAAGAAGCAACTCCTCGTTGTTCCGCTTGCGGTCACGTATGAACTTGACTTCACCCATCGCATACAGAGGCTGGCCGCTCTCGCACGGCACGGCGAAGCAGACGTCCGCGCGCCTGTCGGTCTCATCATAGCGCAAATGGCCCAACGGCAATACCGCGGCCTTGTCTCGTTCCGCGAGATGTTCGTAACCTCTGGCCATCAGCAAATCCACCTGTGCCTCTACGTATCGGCCCCAGAGGTTCTCGCTGATCCGCCCTTGCTGTCGAAGCTGCAGAATGCGCTCCAGGTCAGTAACCAGACAAGCCCAACCCTTTGCGAAGATGTCCTTCAGGATATCGATCGTCATCTTATCAAGGCCGCGCGGGATGCTCTCCGAGTCCGCAGGGGAGATCGGCGAAGCCGGAGCATCTCCGGGCTTATCTTCTGGCGTCGGCGAGGCCATTGGTGTTTGTCCTCACACCTATCCGCGTGCCTTAGCAACTCTCCACGTAAGAGATCAGAGACCGAAGAACTCCTTCATGGCCTTTCGGGTCAATTTCTTGGTCATGTCTGTCTTGATCGCCTTGTTGATCGCGGCCAGGTCGAAGGCCTCCGGATCGAAATGATCGCCCACCCATTCCTTCATGGCCTCGTAGTCTTCGTGCTGGGGATGGGCCAGTGTCTTCAGGAGTTCCTCATAGCCGCCGGTTCCGCCACAGTCCTCTGGAGGGCGGGATCGCTGGCCATCGATGCATGACGGCACGACCATGCCTGGGGCCGGGTCCAGTACTTCCTCGAGTTCGATCTCGTGTTCCCATCCATCCCCGAAGTCGTACTGGTACACGATTCTGGTGCCTACTTTGGGCAGAGCCTCGGCCAGAATGATGCCATGTTCATCCTCGAACTCGCCATCTTCGTCCATTTCAGGATCTCCGTAGGCGACATTGTCGATGACGAACTGATGCAGGTGGGAGTTGGTCCAGCCCGTAGCGTCCTGGATCAAGTAGTGGAAGTCGCCAAGATTCATGCCAGATGAAGCCAGAACCCGGCGCCACATGGCCGGGTGGATGTCCAGAAGCGTGATCTTGAGCTTCAAAACGGGCATAGGGAGGGAAGTCTTCTTCTTGGACTTGGCCATCTCCGAGTCCTCCTGTCCGGAGGATTATCGTCTCCACAAGCTGGGTCGCAAGGGCGACATCGGTCACCACGTATAGGAGGATGCCCGTCTTCGACTCTTTCCCTCGCCGTTCCCGCTCGCTCCCGAAAGGCCAGAGCGCACATCTTGACAAGGGCCCCCGCGGCTCGTTCGCTCATGGATGGTTGGAACGCTGCAAATGGTGCACACCCGCACCATCCTGGTGCATTTCTGAGGAGCTTCCATCGTCCTCAATAGCTGTCCGGAGGGTCCGACTTCACCTGAACTGCTACGGCCCCCTCTCCCTGCGCATAGAGCTCTTCTTGCGTAAATGAGCCATGTTGCGCAGTGTCGAGTTCAGGAACAGGCGCTCCGGCTCAGAGAGGTATACCCCGATACGACGCACGAATTGCCTTGCGTCCGTCAGAGTGTCCAAGCCTTGCTCCAAGTTATCCCGGATAAGAACAAGCATGGACCTGGCACGTTTTGTGGCCATCAAGAAGCCTCCTGTGCCCAGCCTAGATAGCTTGAGACGAAGCAATAGGCGTGCCAACCAGCAATTGAGTCCCGGGGATCCTACTGTCGGCCCTCGGCTCAGAACACCAGTTGAACAGGCCAAGTAGCGCTGTCCTGCTGTCAAGCGACGGTGTAGCGCTTCCAGGGGATCCGCGACGCGTCGATGGACGCCAAGAAGCGTACGATGTCGTCCCTGCCCTGATAGGTAAAGACCCCACGCGAATCCTGGGCGGCAAGGATCAGGGGGAGGCCATGGAAATCGCGGGTCTGTGACTGAAAGGACGTTCTCGTTGCTGCGGCCTCTGCCTGTGTCGATATGGCAGACGGTCTGACAATGACAATTGCGAACGTCACGCCTTGTTCCGTAACGATTGCGCCATCGATGGTCATCTTCTTCCTCCCTCCCGACCAGCGCGGACTCTGCCGCGCCCTGCGTTGTGGTCCCATTCTCTGCTACATCTGCCAAGACGCCCGGCACTATCACGACACTCGGTGGGTCCGCTAGTGGCCCCGATCCCATCTCAAACCAGCCGGGGACGAAACTCCTAGCCGGGGCACACTCAGTGGCCCGACAAGGGAAGAAGGGGCTGTCTATTCGTAAGCGACGTGCTCCCCGTCGAGGATCTTCCTTACGTTGGCCCCGACGAAATCGGGGGCCAAGAGTATGGTCAAGCTCACCACATCCGAAGGGCTGACAAGATGTGTAAAGGGCTTCGCAGGGCGAGGATCCCCACCCGATGTGCTTTCGAGATAGAGCCTTCCATCAGAGGAGCAGCGGAAGCCGACCAAACTGGCGCATTTCGCATTCTTCGGGTCAGGGTGTAGCATCCCCTTCTTGAATCGGAAAGACACTCCAGCTTTGTCGGTCACAATGGCTTCCAGTTGCTGCGCGCTTGCGGCCACTACGTACTCGAAGGCCTTTGCTATGCTCATCAGAACACCCCCGTTATTACTTTCGTGGTGATGATCCCAAGGCCGCGACCCGCACTGCCCGCTATCGAGGTCCGTCGGCCGCCAAGTTCGCTTACGTCTTTCGGAGCCTCCAATCTCGTGGCATTCGACTGGTCTGTTGCACCTTTACCTTTCCCCGCACGCCGGGTTGTACTGCGCCCGGAGTTCCTGCTCAATTAGGACGCGCCCGGATGACTGCAAGTTGGGCGTGTAGTATGCAGCGACCATCAGCGTGCCGGTACAGTTCTTCTTCCAGCAATCTTTTCGGTCGTGGTTCTCCACCCGCTCCTTCACCTTGGCAGACTCCCCCAGGTCTATGACAACGTACTTGCTGTCGCGATAGCAGAGGATGGCGTAGATGCCAGAGTGATCCTGAAGAGAAGCCGTTTTGTCATAAGGCCCTTCAAACGTGTATTGGCCGATGGCAATGCTCACTGGACACCTCCGTTTCTGACTTCCTCGTTCCTCTGCGGAACCGTTGCTTCCTCCGCTGATCGCCCCTATCCTTCCAGCCATCACGTGTAGCTGTCAGCCTCCCGACGCTATCGCGACCAACCCTGTCACTTGCCACTAGAGGAGATGCATAACACAGATCAGATTTCGGTCAAAACCCTGGATTCTGCAATTATGGCTATCGGGAGGTGCGGCATGCCCCCTTGTCAAGGGACGGGAACCTTTACGAAGTTAGGGGACGGGAACTCTTACGAGGTGGCCCCCTGGGTTGGTTGATGTTCTTCTCCTTCCGTTGTTGTTGTCGTTGCCCCTGAATCCTCCCCCGAGGGGGAGGATTGCACGTTGTGGTGTGCCGGGCATGTCTGACAGCTTGGAGGTGAAAGTCCTCTACCCAACCTGATGGAGGTGAAGGGTTAGCGAAGCGCAAGGGCGTCGCCGTGAGGCGGGGTCTGAAGGAAGCGCGTAGCAAAGCCGCGACCTGACGAACAGGAACCGGATGCGAGGCGAGACAGCGCGGACGAGCGGCCCACAGACCGTGAAGTCCAGGTCCATCAAAGCGCTGGGGCGTAGATCCGACAGGTGTGCGGCGAGGGCGGTCAGGCTTACCCCGGGAGACCTGCGCTGTGTCCCGGACACCGGGACTGAGGGCGTCGCGAGGCGCCCTGACCGTGGCGCAGGGGTCAGCAGAGGGCGTAGTACTCGCGCGGATGCGGGGAAGGCCCGAACGGTCGGGAGCGGCGAGTAGGATAGGACTCTCATGGGCCGAGCGCGGCAGAATAACCAGATGCTTCTGGCCTTCGCGGCAGGCGAACGGGGTGAAGCCCCGGGGACCGGCGGCGAAGGGACCGAACGGCCGATGACGAAGCCGGACACCGAAAGCCCAGCGAACACGGAACGGCTGATGGAGGAGGTATGCGAGCGTGAGAATCTCTGGCAGGCGTTGAAGCGGGTCCGTAGGAACCAGGGCAGCCCCGGCGTCGACGGGATGACCGTCGAGGAGATAGGGGGCTACCTGAAAGAGCACTGGCCGGCGATTAGGGCCAAGCTGCTGACGGGGGCCTACAAGCCGCAGCCGGTGAAGCGGGTGGAGATTCCCAAGCCGGGCGGGGGGATGCGGAAGTTGGGCATCCCGACCGTACTGGACCGCTTCATCCAGCAGGCGGTGATGCAGACTCTGCAGCGGCGATGGGATCCGACGTTCTCTGAGCACAGCCACGGCTTCCGTCCGGGGCGCTCCGCGCACGGGGCAGTTGCGACCGCGCAGGAGTATCTGCGGCAGGGCCATCGCTGGGTCGTGGACATCGACCTAGAGAAGTTCTTTGACCGGGTCAACCACGACGTGCTGATGTCGCGGGTCGCGCGTCGCGTTAGCGACAAGCGTATGCTGCGACTGCTCCGCGCGTTTCTGAACGCCGGAGTGATGGAGAATGGGCTGGTCAGCCCGACGGATGAGGGCACGCCCCAAGGTGGGCCTCTCTCCCCATTGCTAAGCAACCTGCTACTGGACGATCTGGACCGGGAACTTCAGCGGCGCGGGCTTCGGTTCGTGCGCTACGCGGACGACTGCAACATTTACGTCCGCAGCGAGCGGGCCGGACACCGGGTGATGGAAAGCATCACGCGCTTTCTGGACTCCCGTCTTAGACTCCGGGTCAACCAGGAGAAGAGCGCGGTTGCACGGCCGTGGGACCGCAAGTTCCTGGGATTCAGCTTCTATCTGCATTCGGAGCCCAAGCGCCGCATTGCGCCGCAAGCTCTCGGCAGATTCAAAGAGCGGGTTCGGGAACTAACCCGTCGGACGCGGGGAGATGGCCTGGCACAGGTGGTCGAAGAACTGAGCAGCTACCTGCTCGGATGGCGCGGCTACTTCGGCTTTTGCCAGACACCCAGGGTGCTCTACAACCTGGACATGTGGATACGACGGCGGCTTCGAGCCGCCATCTGGAAGCAATGGCCGCCGGGACACACCCGGTTTGCCGAGCTGCGCAAGCGCGGGGTATCCATCCAGTGGGCTGCCTTGGTCGCGGGAAGTTCCCGTGGTCCCTGGCATCTCAGCCGGAGCCCAGCGGTGCGAGCTGCTTTCCCGACTGCCTACTTCGACTCGCTCGGCCTTCCGCACCTGGCCGCCCGGTAGTTTGCCCAGCCCGACCGAACCGCCGTGTACGGACCCGTACGCACGGTGGTGTGACAGGGAAAGCCCGTGAGGGCCTACCTATGTCGATCATAGAGAAGTTCGCGTCCCCTAACTTGTGGTGACCACCGGCTCGGTTACGGGACGGGAATCCGGCTGGTCCGGCGGTTTCTTCTGGAGCCTGAGGCTCTCCTCCAGATCGCGCAGGCGGTAGCTGCGGCCACGGATGTTGAGCACGTGGCTGGAGTGCAGCAGCCGGTCGAGGGTGGCCATGGCCAGGGCCTCGTCGCCGGCGAGCATCTCCGGCCAGTCCTTGATGCTCTTGTTGGTGGTGATGCAGATCGAGCCGCGACCGTAGCGGTAGCTGACCACCCGGAAGAAGAGGTTGGCTTCCTCCCGGCTCATGGCCTGGAAGCCGACCTCGTCGATGATGAGCAGGTTCGAGGCCATGTACTTCTTGTGCTTGAGCCGCTCGGTGGGGTGCTCGGCGTGCTTCCGGAGCTCCGCCAGCAGGTCCTCCAGCCGGTAGAAGCACACCGAGAAACCGCACTCGATGGCCTTGACTCCCAGGCCGACCGCCAAGTGGGTCTTGCCGACGCCCGATGGCCCCTGGATCAGGAGCGTGCTCTTCTCCCGGAGCCACCCGCAGGTGGCCAGGGTCTCGATCCGGGAGCGCTCCACCGCTGGCTGGAAGGCGAAGTCGAAGCTGGCCAGGGTCTGTCCCGGTGGCAATCCCGCGATCTTCAGGGCGTGCCGTATCCGGCGCTCCTCCCGGCGCTCGAGCTCCAGGCGGATCAGGGCGTCCAGGAAGGCAATCGGCCCCCAGGCCTCCTTGGCCGCCTGGGTCAGGAGCTCGGGCAAAGCTCCGGCCGCGAACTCGAAGTCCAGCGTCGCCAGGCGCATCGCGAGACCCTCCACGTCCTGGATGGGCGGCGGCGCCGGCAGCACCCCCGCCTCGAAGAGCTTCCGGGTATCGTAGATCTTCATCGGGCCACCTCCGCGAGCTCCGCGTAATAGTCCACCGAGCGCAGCTGGACGTGCGACTCGGACAGCTCCATGAGCTTCCGGGCCATCTGCCCCAGCCGCTTCGGCGCAGCCACCCGGTCGGTGCTCTCGCCCTCGTAACAGCTCTGGTTTGTCAGGATGAGCTTGTCTGTGCCCCGCGGGTAGGTCGCCAGGATCGCGCCGGCCTTCGGGTCCACCACCTGGACGAAGCCCGAGCAGCCGCGAACCTCCACCTGGAGCCGCACGTAGGCGAAGGGCACGGTGTAGGCCCGCCCCTCGAACCGGACCGTGCAGTCGTCGTGCACCGGGCAGTCCCGGACCAGATCGAACGGCTCGGGCAGCACCGCCGGCAACGGCCGAAGCAGCGCCTTCTCCGCCTGCCAGCTGGCCTCGACCGTCTTGCCGGTCGCCGGGCAGATCGCCCTCTTGCCCTCGGTCTCCAGCCGCTTGTCGGTATAGGCCTGCAGCTCGGCCAGCGAGCCGAACCGTTTGCCCGAGAGCCAGCCCCGGACGGTCCTCACGTCCCGCTCGACCTTGCCCTTCTGCTCCGGGCTCCTCGGCTCGCAGGCGTCCACGTGGAAACCCAGGCTCCGCGAGTAGGCCCGGTAGACGTCATTGATCTCGCCCCACGGCCCGGCGCCGCGGGCGATGGCCGTCTTCTCGTTATCCACCCGGTTCACCGCCGCCACCCCGCCCAGGCGCAGAAAACACTGGCTGTGGCAGTGCAGCCACGCCAGCTGGTCCTTCGACCGGCTCCAGACCAGCGCCTTCCTCCGGCTGTGGCTGAGCTTCATCAGCAGCCCGTAGAGGTGCGCAGGCCCCTCGAGATCGCCGATGTCCGCGTCCATCTCCATCCAGTCCGTCTGACTCTGTGCCCCGGCAGGCGTCTCCACCCGCCGGAACGGCCGGATCTTCGGCGCCGGAAACCGCGAACGCACGTGCCTCAGCACCGACTTGTACGAGTCCGCGTAATCGTGCTCCTCCTGCAGGTACGCCAACAGCCCACGGATGCTCGGCGGCCGGCCTGAGCCCAGCATGGCCTCCTCGGCCGCCCACCACTGACTGACCGCTTCCCCCAGACCCAGTTTCTCGATCCGCGAGGCCTTCCGGCGCCCATCGACCGCACCCGCCGCCTGTCGGGCCAGGTGATACCGCACCGCGCCCTCCGTCACCTTCATCAGTCGGGCGGTCTCGCTGTGACTCTGCCCGTGCCCGTCCATGACCACCATCGGCACGATCTCCTCCCTCGTAAGCCTGCCCATTCACGAACCTCCGCCGATGCCCTTATGGCCATCGTCGAAGCGTCCGGCCGCCGCCAACAACAACGGCGGACCCCACTCCCAAACTCGTAAAGGTTCCCGTCCCCTAACTCTTCAATTTACGCGGGCCGTTACACCCCTTCTTTGGATGTTTCTTTGGGACGCTCAAGACAAGGTTCGCTCCTGTGGACATTCAACGGTAGGTCGAACGATTCTTTAGGACTGCGTTTCCCCCGGTTTTCCTGCAAGAGCACCCATTTCGGCTCGAATATAGTCCCAGACGGAGATGAGCGTCGCCGGCGCCAGAGGGTCCGGTAGAGGGAGGCCGCAGCCATGCGTCAGCCAGCCCTTAACGATGCAAGCGAAGTCTCGGCGGCTCAGCGCGCGGAAATCCTTGCCCGCGTGGACGCGGCGGTCGCGGCGCTCCCCGAGCGCTACCGCCGGGTCTTGGTCCTTTGCTACCTGGAGGGTGCCAGCCAGTCCGAGGCGGCCGAGCGGCTCCGGCTGCCGCCGGACACGGTGGCAGCCCGCTGCTCCCGTGGCCTGGAGCGGTTGAGCGCGCGTCTGGGCATCGCCGAAGACCGGCGGCTGGAGGCGTCAGCACTGGGGGTGCTGCTTTTGGATGAGGCTGCCAGGGCAGCGCATGCCTTTTCCTTGAAACCGGTCCTTTCTTCCGCGTTGGCCGCGTCGAAAGGCCCCGCTGCGGGTGCGGCGGCCGGCGCGCCGGTAATGGATGTCGTGGAAGCGGCCATGAAGATCATCTTCTGGCAAAAGTTGAAGCTGGCGGCTGGCCTGGTGATCGCGGCGCTGGCTCTGGGGGCGGCTGCTCTCCTAGTCTGGAAGCTGGCCGCCAGCGGTGTGCCGGAGGAGCCGCGCCCCCACTATCCGTCGGTTCGCGCCAAAGGATGAGCTGGTAAGGGCTCCCTTCGGGCAGAAGAAGCGAACCTTCCGTGCGGAGTGTGCCGATCTGTCTTTATTTGCCCGACACGGCGTTGCCTCCAAGAACAGGTGCTGAATAGGTCGTGAATAGGTGCTGAAAAGGTGGTGAACAGGTTACCCCTTTTCGAGCCGTCCATCAGCATCAGGCCCTCGGCGGCTGGACGCTCGACCGGGTCCGGCCCGCCACGACCAGGCCATCCCGCTACCGGCGACGGAACCCTGTCGGCCTTCACTCAGGGGTTGGGGAGGTTCTGGTGCCGTCGCCACCCCAAGGAGGGCGCCCGAGCTCAAGCCGGCTGGCCTACGCAATGGGAACGGTGGTCACCGACCGGCCCGCCCGTAGCTACTTCTTCCGGCCGTACGGTGACTGATTCGTCGGCTTCAAAGAGACGCCTTCGTCACTGGCCTTGTTCTGGACTGCGCCCGGCGTTCGTCCCAGTTTGAGCCCGATGACGCGGGTAGGGGTGTTCTGGTTGGCCAGTTGACGCAACTGCTTTACGTCGGAACTCGTCCAGTTCTTGCCAGTGTTACGCGTTGACTTGGACATGATCTTCTCCTTCAGGTGCTACGGTTGCCACGAAACTCCAGGGATCGTCCGGGAGCCCCGAGCCCCCTCGGGGAGCTACCAGACCACCAGGGGACGAAAGTCTGGGGCACCTGGAGCCGGCCAGGGCCACCGCGCAGCCGCGCCAGGGGGTGGGAGAGCCGGAGCCGCGTAGCGGCGCGACCGTCAAGGCTTCGGCTTGGCATCGCCGTCCTTCGCCTTCTTCTTGGTCTCCGAACCTTCCACTGGTTCCTTGACCGCTGTACACTCCTCGTACTTGCTTAGAACACTCCCAGACTCTCTCATAATGCGCCTGAAGACGAGAATCTCCGTATGCGTTATGAGCCTTGATGGCGTATGGCCCTTGCCTAGGTATAGGTCTTGTCCGTTTGCTACAATCATGTACAAGCTCGACGGCGGCATCCCAAGCCCGCTGAAGTGTCCCCATATCTTGAATTCTGGAACCCAAGGAGATGATGGAGCAGGGGCATTGGGACTTGGGGGTTTGCTCATAACCTCATTCAGCCAAGTTGCCATTTCCTTTGCACTCTTGCCGGGCGGGATCATGACATAGTGGTCTGAGCCTACAACCCAGGTCATAGCCTGCTCATCAACACCTTTGCCGTCCGCTCTCGAATTAGGCTGAAAGTCAGTGCCTTTCTTCTTCGAATCTTCTTCCACGCCACATCCTCCCAAAGCAACCCATGTCGCGCCCACAATACACAGTTGGAGTGTAAGGCAAAGGCGCCCTTGCAGGATTACACCAGCGAGCACCTTTGTATCTTCAGCTCCAGCAGTGCTCTTCAGCTGGTTGCTCACCACGGAGCCCCTCCACTAGACCAGTTATGAGGGCTATCGGTATATGCGTATACCTTACAGCCAGACTTATCAGCAACCTGTTGTGGGAAAGCCCCATTGCCAAAATTGCACGCAATGAACCATATTTGACATCCACAACAGAACCTTTGCTTGTCAAAGTAAGGCAGCCACGTTCCGATATTGTCTGCATTCAAGGATCTCTTTGCTCTCTCTGCTGCAGGAACGACACTCCCCCCGCCTATTGATAGTATTGTCGCATTCGCGTGACCTGCAACGATGAGCCGCAGAACGCCATCTTCCTTTCCCTGGGCTTTCGTGCAGTTACCTAGTTGAGCATTGTCGGATATTCGGTCACCTCCAAACTTGGCTAAGGCCTCATCGGAGAATCGAGAACCCCCAGTATTGACAGGGTTCCCTGCATTGTCCAAGCGGGGTTCCCACTCATCTTTGAACGGAACGCCTATGCATGTCCGATTAGCTGTCGCATTGCACTTCCTATCATTTGATTTCGCCGGTAGGAACGTTCTTAAGTTACCTGGACCTTTGTGCTGGAGTTCCCGCATTGCAGACAAATATGCCTTCTCTGTCTTCGCACCCCATTTGCCGTCTGCTGCACCACCAACATCATAGCCAGCGTTACTTAGCATCATCTGAAATTCCTGTACTCGTTGAGCCGTTGTCGGACCGTACTTGCCGTCAGCCTTGACCCCCACAATAGCCTGTATTGATTCAACACTTCTGACGGTCGGAACATATACTGGCGTAAATAGTCCTTGTGGATCTACAGCCCATCCTGCTGTAGGAGAGCCAAGGGCATACAGGTATAGATTAGTTTCGGCCCTATCGATGACGCCGGGAATCAGCGGAGCTTCAGGAGAGTAATAGAGTTGGGCACCTTTGAATCTTCCACTCATGTCCCGCTTCACGAATCTTCCATCCTGCACGTCGTATATTCTCGTCGGGCTGACGTAGTAGAGTCTGCCGTTGACGGTGAGTTTCCACCATGCCTGTCCCTGGTACCAGAAGATGGAGGGGTTGGTGCCCGTCTCGGAGATGATGTCGCCCCAGGCGTTGCAGAGCCCGGTCCAGATGGTGTCGCCTGCGGAGTTGGTGATCTTGTAGGTCGTCCCACGGTGGTCTTGGTGCAGGTAGTACCGTGTACCGTTGACCTCGATCTCGACCACGGAGCCGATGCCATCGATGACCTTGTAGCCGTGGGTGATCTTGGTGAGGTTGCCCGAGGAGTCCGAGACCTCGAGCAGGTCGATGCCGTCGTGCTTGAAGCTAGTGGTGACGGCGCCCTCGACCATCTTGACGCGGCGGAGGAGGGCATCGTAGCTGAAGGATATCTCCGTGCCGCCGGCTGGCTTGATCTTGGTGACGAGGCCATGGCCGCCGTGTTCGAAGTAGGTCAATACTAACATCACCTTCCGCGGCTCGGAAAAACGCCGGTCAGGGAGTGCCCGACGGCAAGAAACGGCCGGAGTGTCCCTGCGGCTCGCGCGCGTTGCCCTGGCTTCCGCGAAAGCGACCATCAATTCCCTCCGGCTGCCTCAGATTCTAGGATGCCGGGCGGAGGGTAGCAAGCATGAACCGGGGAAATGTCTGGCGTTCGCCTTCGAGTTCGATGCACGATGAAAACACCCGGATACCTTCCTTTTGGAAAGGTACCCCCGTTTTCAGCCTTATCTTCTTGCCCGCCGAGGAGTTACCTTCAAGAAAAGGTCCTGAAAAGGTCATGAAAAGGTACTGAAAAGGTGGCGAAAAGGTGGGCGTCAGCCGCCGTTGGCGCGTGGTGCTGCACGGCGATCCGCTCAAGGAGCTGGCCACGGCAGTCACCCGGGAGCTTCGCGTCCACCACCCTATCCTCCGCCCTGAATCGCCCCCGCCTCTCTGTGCGGGGCGCGGGATTCTATCCCGTCGCGGGGCCGATGCAAGGGAAATGTTCGGGGAAATGAGATTCTCCGACTTTCGCGCTACCGAGACGCCCCGCACCTGCCCGATCTCGAACTGGGAATCGAGTGGGCCAAAGCGTCCTGACGAGGAAACGCGCCGCCCGACAGCCGAGCGTCGCGCACCACTGCCAGGGATACTCTGCCCAGCCCTCATTTCGCCTCGTCCTTCAGCCCTTTCTTCGCCTCGTCATCGCCCTTTTCCGTCTTCTTTTCGGCCTCCGAACCGGCCACAGTTCGCTGAGCCACTACAGGGTCCACAGTTAAGGCAGGCGAACGCCAGCCAATTCAAATGGAACCAGAATGGTCTTGCCGGGAATGATTACTTTAACCCTGAGGTCGTTCTCGTCGGACACTTTTTGACGGCTCCCAATAAGCCATAACGACTTTCCGTTTCCGCCAAAGACACTCTTCCTAATATCATCATCTGCTAAAGGCCGACCATTCGTATCAATGATGTCCACACTGCAAACATTCGCTCTATCCCCAGATATATAGAGAGCAACACCCTTGAATGACTCCAAGCCGTCAAGTGTGACGACATCCTGGGTCTTGAGATTGTCTTGACTCAAGACTCGCACGCTAACCTGGGCAGCCTTCAGATCTTCAGAAACAAGCTCCGTACCCACCAATCTGGAGATATTCTTGAAAACCAAGTCCGCTCGGCGACCAAGGCGCAATTCGATGGACCCTTCGGTTAAAGTCAACATGGACGCTTGCCGTGCTGGTGCTTCAAGGTTCAGGTCCACTACCACATTATCGCTGGCCTTGCCCGGCCGTTCAGGTATCTGCGCCATTCCTTTATCAGTGCTGCACCCCAGTGCATCAGTCTTGAGGAGCAGGACGGAATTGCCCCTGTTGTCTTTTACAGATACGTGAAGATTGCCATAATGAGTGGCGTTCGACATATCCGCACCACGGAACGCGAGGCGCAGGGTGAGGCGAGATGTCTTCTTAGGGGAAACGCCAATCACCTCGCCAGCAGCCACGGCCTGATGGCCTCCCACAAGAGGAATCTCCCCGTAGCGAAGCTCCATGACATCTACGACATTCACAGCCATCGGAGACGCCCCAATGTTAGTATCGTTCGGTCCTTCTTTCGCACAACCAAAGATGCACATGCACGCAATGGACCAAGTACACAGCACCGTTATCCACCGCATTGCGTCTCCTCCAACTTAAACCCACCAACAGTGCTTCGCACAACACGGCTCCCATTGCCACTATTCACCCCAATTTAGATTCCCTCTGGCTGTAAAATCTGGCACACGGAACGAGTTGTCAAAGACCGGGGTATGCCCACACTTAGCATCAATTACAGGCCTACACTTGACAAGGGCATCTCTTCTGATCCCTGCATGCTTTTCATCATCGAGCTTTTCGCCTTTCTTTTCGTTCTCTGCGCTCTTACTCTTAACTTCGTCCTCAACACAACAATCAAATTCCTTACACCACTCCCAGGCCATATACTGTGATTTGGAGATATTTATGTGTACGCTAGTGTCTGTGGCGTCCTTTGGAAATGTTACCTTGTAAGGTGTGCGGCCTGGTAAGACACCGAGCATCCAATCGCCACCGCGCGGTGTATCAGTGTATAGATCTCCTCCCACAAGAGTGTAAGACGAGGAACTATTCTTCCATTCTCGTGTCGTTGCTTCTCGCCATGAAGCACGCACTGTAAGAGTCGCCCCCCCTGCCAGGAAAC
>Ga0116153_10001293_pt1 | contig 24254 bp, 21 predicted proteins | sample AD_UKC028_MetaG_FD_89896 | JGI IMG/M metagenome (GOLD analysis project Ga0116153, IMG submission 89896) | Active sludge microbial communities of municipal wastewater-treating anaerobic digesters from USA - AD_UKC028_MetaG | ecosystem: Engineered > Bioreactor > Anaerobic > Digestate | place: USA...
CTGTATGGTTCCGCCTCCGGCGGCTCGGCTTCTCGATTTCCATAGTGTCCACCATCTTCTTTAGTGGACACTATCTTCACGGCCTAAGCACTCAATTCACAGATGACTTCGCCGGGGGCTTACTTGCGGCCTGCAATTTTTAGACTGGAGAATCCCGAACGCAACGGCCGCTTTCGGGGTTCAGCCCTACATCAGCGGCAGCTTTAGTGAAAAATTGTGAATGGCTCTTGATGGCCGACAGCCCGCGGACAAGATCAATCCATAAAGCGGCCACACGGAATTCCAACATGCGGCCGAGTGTCGGAGGCTAGATTTCGAGACCACCAACGCGCTGGCAAAGCTTCGCGCAAAACTGTCTGGACTGAACCAGGAGAGCGACGCATTGCGCGAGTACGTCCTCAAGGACTACCTGCTGCTCTACGCCTTGATCGATGGGGCGACGATCATCCTGCTGTCCATCCGGCACCATCGGCAACTGTCCTTCGACTTTGAAGGTCATTGGGGATGATTTGGCAGAAATGATCGCCGCTGTTCGATAAGCAAAGCGAAATTTCAGTCCCCACCTGATATGAACTTTCTGGCTTGCTGAATTCGCCTCGCCCTGAGTTCCAACTCCATCTCATCTGGCGGTTGATCCATGAATCGCGCCGCTTCTGAACGAGAGTCAAACCCAAAACTGTTACCCAGATGGAAGCGCAGGAGCGCATCAACATAACGCTTGAGTTGGAATACTAGCGACTCTATATCCCCTAGCTCCGAACCAACATGGACAAATCGATTTCTGTGGTTGGTCAGGTTGGAAAGCACAAGTATCGATCTCTCGCGGTCTGCAAACATGAAGGCAGCGCGCCTTGTTGCGACTTTATACGGTTCATGAGTACTGTCGGTAAGGTACTCAAGGAGGCTCCACAACCGGAGAAAGGCGTCATTCAGATCGGCCGAGTCGAGTGCTCGCACATATCGAATCAATGCGCGCTCGATATCCTCACGATAGGCGAGGCTGGCTAATCGATTGCGGATTTTCGCGCCAAACGCCAATACATCGCTGAACTTTGTTAGATTTGAAAAAGTGCCAGCCGGACGAGAATAGCCCGGATCGTACCAGAAAGTCTCACAAGCAAGGGCACCCGACGGGTAATGAATCGTATGGAATGGGGACAGGCGAATGTCGTTGATCGGTGAGGGCCGTCCGCTTGAATACCGCCATGCCTTTCCGCTGTTTAGTGCAAGATTCCAACTGGCCCGAACAAGATCGAGGGCATCCAACGCCCGCTCTGCGGCTTCATTTGTAGAGCGGGCCTTCACATGTACCGATACATGCATGTAGCCATTTGGCAACTCGAAACCTAGTGTGCTTCGGGACTTGCTTGCCAAGCTTGTTCTTGCTGCATACCCATTTAAGAGTTTCGGCTTGAATGTAATTGTGGAGTCTCCAACCTTGATTCTCGGCACCTCAATCGTCGAGTAAATTGAAATCTCCGTCAGCAGGCGGTAGGGAGTTCGTAAGCGCGCCAGATATTCGCGCTCTAGCTTGGAACAAGCCCTCAAAAGGCTGTTCTCGGTTATCGGTCTTGCCAAGGATGAGTCGTGCGCTACAAGTTGGATGATCCGCTTTTGCTCTTCTTCGGGAACCGCCGAATCAAAGACGACGCAACCCCCAAGGATGATTGCGAAGTCGGAGTAAAAGAACGATCCGGACATGAAGCCTGTCGGGTCACCTTCAGCCTTCTCCCGCTCTGCTCTCGCAGCGAGTCCTGGGAGGTCTGTGTCCTTGCGACGAGATGCCATTGCGCTACCTGTATTGAGGGTTACGAAGAGATGGCCGGCGCCTTTTGCCCACATCGTGAAGCGTCCGAGTGATCGATGGCTTAATCCGCTGCTGGACGCTTGCTCTCCAGAAGCGCTAGAAATTCTCCAGAAAGAACGCCTCTTGAAATGAACACACTATCTGCCAGTTCCCATGCAACCCCGTGTTCTGAATTCAAAACAGGATAGGCGATCTTTGAATCAGTATGCCTGTGTCGCCTGGCCGCCTCGAATTTTGCGAGCGGCATTCGCAGACGCTCGAAGTTTCGAAGTACCTTGAGGACCTCCTGATCGGAATGCCCGGACTGCATGTCACGCTGGTTGATCACTCGAAGGATCTCATACGCACCAAGCACCCAAAGGTAGGAGAGCGTTATGTGGTATGACAGAGCGCCAAGATCACCTTCCGGAGCAAACGCTCCACCTCCGGCAAGTATCAATTCATCCTGCTCGAAAAGGTCTTGGTCCAAACGTCCGAGCCCCTGAACGGTAACAGGCATGAATTCCTCATACTGAGCAGTGACAAAGCTGGCTCTCACCCACCGGTGAAATCGCGGTTCGTCGTTCATGCCCTATCGTCCTAATTTCACTCGACCCCAATCGCCTTGAACACCGCATCCACCGGATCGGAGTAAAAGCTCGTCTGGAACTTGGCAAACAGCTCTCCCGGGACACTCGGGATGTCGACAACGCTCGACATCGGCAACAGTATCTTTTTGGCACCGGCGTCAAAGGCCACCTGAAGGGTTTCAGCCAGGTTGCGAACCTGAACCACTGAGCCTCCCAGGCTCATGTCGCCCATGACCGCCATTTGTGACTGGACTGGTCGCCCCAGCGCAGCTGAGCAAAGCGCAATGAAGCTGGCGAGCGTCAAGGATTGAGGCGCACCGACACTCTGCAATTCCACCAATTGAAGATGGAAGTCATGCTCACTTGGCTTGATCGATGCGCTGACACGCGAGGTGTTGGCCTTGAAGAAATCGAAGGCCACCCGCACCGGTTCCTTTGGCGCGGCACCGGATGCGGATACTTTGCCCGAGCCTGCGATGCTCTGGATCTCGATCCGGAAAATCCCCGGCATCTCAGCCGTCCCCATACTGATCGTATGCAGCGTCCCCGGTTGCAAGCGCCCGTCGGGAATCAGCGCCCCGCTTGACTGTTCGGGAACGGAGATGAAGCGCTCCTGCCCCTCCTCCAAGTCGATGTAGGAGAAATGGACGTCGTAGAACTCCATGCCGCCGATCTTCTTGAGCTGCTCCTTGACCCGCCGCCGCCCTTCGAGTGCGTACTCAAGGCACTTGCGAACGGTCTCCTTCCCATAATCCCCGGCCGGACAGATTAGCTTGAGCAGCCCGGAGGTTGTACGCCGGACGGCGATGGTGTCACGCTGGTTGAGGTTGTTGCCCAGCTTGAACCATTTGTCGATGGCGTCGGCAAAGTTGTACTTGCGCATCTCGCGCAGGTACTCCGCCAGGTAATCGACGATCAGCCCATACTGGTTCGTGAAAAACTCCGGGCGCATCTTGGGGATTTCCCAACCCGGCACATAGGCATGGAAACGGTCAAAGAAAGCCGAGTCGATCATCGCCTCCGGGAACGGTGCCAGCAGGTGCGAAGTCTTCACAAGCGATTCGACGCTCTGGTTGATGTTGCCGACAAACACCATGGAGGCATTGGCATTGATCGATTCCCGGCCACGACTGAAGGATCCCGAAGCCATGTAGTCCTTCATGATCTGGACGCCGTCGTGATCCTTGAAGGTGATCCCGGCCACCTCGTCGAAGGCGACGGTATCCCAAAGACCAACAAGGCCGACCTTGCGGGCACCCATGTTGTAGAACAGGTTGGCCACAGTGGTCTGGCCACCGGAAACCAGGATGCTGTTCGGGCTGATTTCCTTGTAGATGTGGCTCTTGCCAGTACCCCGCGGACCCAGCTCACAAAAATTGTAGTTGTTCTCGACCAGCGGAATCATGCGTGCCAGAAGATGCCACTTGGCCCGCTCTTTGAAGCAGCTTGGTTCCATGCCGGTCGAGCGGATCAGGGCATCGATCCAGAGATCGTCGGTGAAGGCTTTGCGCCCTTCAAACAACCCGGACATGTCCATGTTGGGCATCTGAATCGGCTTGAGGTCGGTGACCCAGAACGGTGAGCCCTTCTGGTTTTCTTCGTAGCGGTAGTTCAAGGTGACGATGCACCAGATACCGCCAACCAGAAGCTTCTCGAACTGCCTTACATAGGTATCCGAGATCTCGGCATTCTTGACGCCCAGGTTGGAGAGCAGCGCCTCATAGACGTCGCGCTTCTCGTTGAGCTTGACGGTCACTTTGTCGATGACCTTGTAGCTGCCGCTCTCGCGAATCTTCGACTTGATCTTCTCGGCCTCGTCGGGCCGCACATAGTTCTCGGCGAGGATGCGCTTGACGTTGATCAGCCCGGACTGGATGGTCTCCTCGTCGTCCGACGCACAGTACATCCCAAGCAGGTACTCGAGGACATAGACTGGCACGTTTGCGCCTTCCTTGATCAGTTTGGTCAGGTCCTTGCGCACCACCTTGCCGGCGAAGTGGCGGTTGAGCAGCGTATCGACGCTGTTGTCTTGATCGGTGATCTGTTCTGTCATGGCAGGTCTCAGAAATCGTTGGCGATGGCCAGATCGACGCGCAATGCGATGCGTACAACCTCCACCTTGGTCTGTGCATCCCGGGCGGTCAGGAAATAGTCTTTGGTCTTGTCGTAGGATCCGGACTTGACGGTCAGGAAGACCGAGCGATTGCGCTCGTCCATCAGGCCGGAACTGCTGTCGAAAGTCACGGACTGCTCATCGCTGATCAGCGCCTCGCCGTCGCGCAGTGACACCAACACTGTTCGCGCCAGCACCCGCTCGGAAACCGGCTCGGTCTGAATAAATTCAAAACGCTGACGATTGGTGACAACTTTGTTGGATGAGCCAAGCAGGCTGAATTCAACCATGCGCGTCTTGGCCGACGCGTTCTCGCTCTCGCGCAGGGTAATGACCGGGACCATGATCTCCTGGGGCATGGCGCTCCCATGGACAAAGCGGGCGCCACCGGCAAAGTGGAAGCGGGATGCCCCGCGCGGCACCCAGAAATCGAGGCTGCCATCCCCCGGCGTCGTACCCGCCGTAACCTCGGTATTGCCGCACCAGGCTTTGGGCGACTCCCCGATTCCTTTGCCCAACAGGTAGCACTTCTTGGCTTTCAGGGTGCCCTCGGGCTTCTCGCCCAAGGCGGACTTGTCGGCCTCGTCGAGGGGCGATTCCTGGTAGAGGAATCCGTGGTCGGCGGTGAGCAACACCAGCGAGCCATTGAGGCTATTTACGATGAAAGTTGCCAGCTGGGTCAGCTCGGTGAGCGTCTGCGCCACGGCATCAAAGGTTTCGCGTTCCGAACCCTGCTTGTCGCCCAAGAGGTCGATCTTGTCGTGATAGATGTAGATCACGCGTCGGTCGCGGACGTACTCGCGACCTTTGTCCTTGCCCAGTGCCAGCAAGTCATCGGCCTTGATGGCGACCCCCTGAACACCGGCCAACTGATCACCGCGTTGCTCGACGGTCGAGACGGGCTTGCCGTCGGCCATCACATCCAGGTTGGCGTTCTGCTTGTAGGCCAGCGTTTGATGCGGCAGCAGCGCAGCCATGGCGAGTGCGGTGTAGCTCGGCAGCACGCCGAGCATGGCGGACAGCGTCGCCTTGAAGCGGCTCTTGCCGTTGACCTCGCGCACCAGTTCCTCGGCCGCTTCGAAACGGAAGGCATCGGAAATGATCACGAAGACACGCTTCACCCCGGCGTCGAGGTGACTCTGGACATGCCGAGCATAGAAGTCCTGTTGATTGATCCAGCCATCGACCTGCCAGTGGGCGAGCAGCCCTGCGCTGCCCTCCAGCACCTTGTTCCAGGCCAAGCCTAGTTGCGGGATGAACCAGCCTGAGTAGGCGCTTTCCATGCGCTCACGCAGCTCATGCAGCAAGGCCCAGCCCATTGGTTCGACGGCATCAGCCGCATGGTTGAACTGCCGGTAGAGCTGATCGAACCTGAAAATATCTTGCTGGTAGCTGTTCAAAGCCGCGCCAGCATCGACAAAGCTGAACCCCGCCTGGAAGCGAGCCTTCAGTTCGGAAAAAGCAGCAGCAGCCTCGAGCGCGTCGTAACAGGCAGCCAGGGCGCGCGAAGACGCACTGGCCTGCACCATCATCTGGTTTGCCCAGTGACCATCCCGCCGGCGTGCAACCAAGGTACGCAGGGTATCCATGTCGGCCCCTGCACCGGCAATGATCCGGCTCTTCAAGTCCTGAATGATCCGGCGTTCGACTTCTTCAAACGTCATGCACTCCGCCAGCGCCTCGGCAGAGAACCCGGCCAGGATGCCAGTCAGGCCAAGCTCACGGCCGACCACGCCAGACAGAGCGTCATAGCTGCCAAAATGCCCGACATGGGAGCGCCAGTTCCCCAGGAAAACAGAGATATTGGCGGCAAGCGCCTTGTTGCCAAGCACAAAGTGCGAAAGCTGTGCCGGACATGGGGCGTTGAGCGTCCGCGCTAGATCACTGGCAAGGAGTCTAAACAACAGATCACGCAGTGTGGGCGCCACATCCTGATAGCCCGTTTCGCGCTCCACCAGTGACCAGAAAGCATCTTCCAGATCGTTCGCAACGATATCCGTCCAAGCCTTGGGGCTGGCATCCAGATCGACGTTGCCGTCGGTGATCAGAGCAGACAAAAGTCGCAGCAGAATGGCCGGCAGATCTGGCTGGTCGGCCTTGACCAGGACGGACAGCATCTTGCGGTCGAGGTCATCGGCGGTGTCGTTTGGCAAAACCAGGCGCTTCAGTCGCTCGGCGCGATCCTTGGCACGCAGGAACTTCGCCCTGGCCTTCAAGTGAGCGCGTAGCTGCTGGCTTGCCAGGCCCATATCTTCGAGCAGGATCGAGGCGCTGTCGGCCTTGAAGGACTTGCTGCGTAGACGGACATCAAGCAGCCAGTCGTCCGTTGGTTCGGGCTCGGGCTTGGCACTGTAAATCAGGAACTTGCTCCCACGACCGGCTCGCTCGAGATCAATCTTGGCCTTGAGCCATGGCGTTGCGTCCAGATCGAGCAGGCCAACGCCTTCGGGGCGAAGCCCATCGACGGTGGCCGCGAACTCGCCGTCCGGGTCGTGCCAGAAGACGATCGAGGAACAGCCAAAGAGGCTGCTCAGGGCTTCGGTGATGCGTTGTTGGCTCATTGTTATTTTTCCGAAATCTTTGGCCGCAGTAACTCATGAAAGCAAAAAGTCATGACCAAACGGACTTGGGGCTCAATTGAAAGGTTCGATTCTGCTCTAAGTCATTCACGAACTCGTCCCACAGCGTTTTCCCCAAACGCTTGGATGCAAATGCACCGGCCATCGAGGTGAAACCACGCAATACTGCCGCCAAGTCATCGATGTATTCAGCCAGCAAATTCTCTGCATGGGCTCCATAACCAAGGAACAATGCCTCACGGTAATTCGCTTTGCCCCGGTAGCGAAACGCCTGATGGAGAAACGAAACTGACTTGCCCCGCAAACGGCTGTCACGCATGTCACGGGCTGCTTTTGTCCTGAAATTAGTGACGTTCAGGGCTTTGAACTCTCGGGACTGCTTCAGTGCCTCTTCTGCTTTCCATTTCCACCAGGCAGCACTCCCGGATAGGTAGGCGCAAGAGGCCCCCAAAGCTTCAACCGGGTTACTGGGCTTGGACAGTAGATCAAATGAGGCCCCACCCTTGAGTGCATCAACTTCTGCTTTGTAATTGGCCTCGAGTAGCGTCGAGACTCTCAGCGAAAACGGCACCATGGCGATGCCCGTTGCCGCAAACTGTCTGTCCCATGCGTTCGCAGTTCCTGTGTGGTCATCCTGAAACGAACCATCTTGGGCTGCCACCATCGCGCTCGCTGCCGAATATATTCCGTAGTACCACGCCACGATTCCGACACGGGCGACATCGGCTTTGCAGGGTATCTGCCTCAGTGCTTCAAGTGCTGACAACTGGTGCAGTGAAAATAGTAGTTGCTCAAATATCGAGTTCTCTTCTTGAGGCGTAAAGGCACGCTTGGCGACACGTCCATAAAACGATAGGGCACTACTAAACCGAACCCCATCACTCTCCACCAGCACAGCCAATGCGTGCATCCAATTAACGGTTGAGGGCAAAGCAAACCGAGGATCAGGAACCTCACCAGGATCCGACAATGTCCCCTGGGTCGTGAATCGTTGATACAGCGAAAAGTCACTCATCCCCTGCCCCGCCGGTCACTGCTTTCACCTCCGCCAGCAGATCCCCGAACTTGCCGTAATTCACCTTCACGCCGTCATCCAGGTCGATCTGAATCCGCATGTCGGCGTAGTGGCGGAGCTTTTCGTCGTAGGCGAGCAGCTCGAAGTGCTTCTTCCGAAGCTTCTCGATTTCCTTGCCCAATTTATTGCGTGCTGCGGTCGACGCCGATTCGGCGTCTTTTTCCAACATCTCGATGCGGGACTGGATCTTCCCGGTCAAGGGTACGACGTACTCGGCACGCATGCGGGCCAACGTGCTTTCGTTGTAGCGATGCAGATAGACCAGTGCCTGGAATGCCCCTTGTTTGCCGCTTGAGAACAACCAGTAGATCGGGCGCTTCTTGTAGGTTTGTAGGTGGTCCTTAAAGAAACTGGAGGACAGGTAACGGCGGATGGTTTCGTCCGGTGTTTCATTAGCTTTAGGGCTCAGGCTCTCGGCGAGCCAGGCCATGTTTTCATCAAGTGCCTCAGAACCCCAAACAGCCAGTAGAAATTCGCGCACGCGGTTGGCTGCATCGTCTTCGAACCAGAGTTCGTCGGTGAGCGGAACGATGCCATCAGTATCAGCTTGGAAAGTCTTGTAACGTGAGGCGTCGAAGCCAACGCTGCCGGCATGCGCATAGATCAGACCGGGTTCGTCGAGACTGTATCGGCCCATCATGCAACCAATAGTGTAAGACAATAAAGTTCTGACGCACTTAGTAACAGCCGCAGAATCTGAATCAATTGGAGCATTAGAGCAATTATTTATATTTAGAGCAATCTCATCATTTTTAACAAAATAACCAAGCTCACCCCTAAGATTATAAATATTGATAAAGAACTGATTATTTAACTCCTCAAGTTGGCGAAATTCTTCTAACAGTAACTCATTGTTACAATTGAGCTCTTGGAAAGAATCTGAACATTTGCCTTTTTGAGCTATCCCGATTGCGATCAATTGATGAGTTTTAAACCCCCAAGAAAGTTCAGAGATATTCCAATCATATTCAGAAATCTCAACAAGTCGCTGAACAACTCCGACAATCTCATCCGACTCATCAGAAAGCATCTCGCTAACAATTGGGAAATCAGCGATTTGCCCAACCTCAAGATTTATCGTTGGAAAACATTTTTTAAACGCATCCGTCATCACTCTGGAATTGAGCACGCCGAGTAGCTTATAACGTAGCTTCGCATCCTCTAAAAATATTGAACAACCAGCAACGTCGTAAACAAAACCAGTTGGAAAATAACGGAGTGAAAACCCCCCATTTGTAACTTTTGACCAACTTAGTGATGGTGCGAAGTATGTGTCTGGGCTACGAATGACTGATTTCGGTCGCATTTCATGCAACTCGCTTCCATCATTCTCCCAGTTAATCAAGTAGGTCTGATTTCCATACCATTTCCTGTACGCGCCACCTTTGTTGTACGGAAACCACTTTGAGCCACTTGATTTTGCATCTTGGCGGGAGGCAGAGTTAAGCGATACTCTGCTCATTGATACCTCTGACCACTGACGCAAAAATCGATTATTGTCAGCAGTTGCAAGCCCCTGCCTTGGGTTGGCCACATCACACAATCGACGTGATTTCTCAAACAGTCCGAGCCATGTATCGCTGACCCAATAAGCGAATATTGACCCGGGAGTTCTCATAAAATCCAATGACCGCTTTAAATAGTCTGGGCCCGTTGATTTATTTTTTTTCAGAAACAGACTATTTTTATTTTCGGTAGCTGAAAATGTATTTAACTCAAAAAACCCACCACATTGACTCACTGGAGATGCAGACAAAACAAAGGCAACCCCTCTGTTATATGTATGCACCTCTGGAAAGCAGTTCCATCCAACATGTAGCATATTGGCCACTTCGGATAGCCGAAGGATACTGCCTCTAAAATCAGTAAAGGATGACAAGAACATCCAACTGTCGTGCGTTACATATGCGATATGGCCACTTGGTCTAGCGCTATCAAGCCCACGAAGAACAAAGGCTGACATTAAATCTGAACGCCCTTGAGAATACTTATCAGTGACAAACGCGCCGAGAATGGAATTCATCAACTTGCCGCCCATGTACGGGGGATTCGCCACCACCGCATCGAACTTCATCGCCAGCACAATGGCCTGCCCCAGCAAGGGCATCAGATCCTGCGCCGCCGCCTTGGCATAGAGATCCCCTTGTTCCAGCGCTTGTCGCAGTCCATTGCCCAGTTCGACCAGCTTTCCATCCAGGGCTTCAGGAATCTGGATCAGCGACCCAAATGTCTTGGCCTGGGCAAAGGTATCCAGCAGCGCCTTGAGCGTTCCGCGCTGAACGCCGAACGGCGACAGGTTGGTCGAGAGCTCGTCGAGATCCAGCCCCTTGCTTTCTTGTAGCGACAGCACGTTGAGTACCGGCGCATCGTCGAGCAGCCGACGGTCATCCGCCCTCGCTTTCATCAGCAGCGCAAAGCCCGCCAACTGGGCGGCGCGGTCGTCGATGTCGAGACCGTAGAGGTTTTTCTCGAGGATCAGGCGCGGAATAGCCCGGGCCTGGTAACCACGCTCAAGATAGATATCCTTCAGTACGTCATAGGCCACGACCAGGATGTGCCCCGATCCGCAGGCGGGATCGAGGACGGTGATCGACTCCGGATTGAGGTTTCCGCCATCCTCTGCCATACGCGTCTGGATCAAGGCATCGAGTTGGGCATTCACCTCGGGTGTCTGCTCAGCCGGCTCGATGTAGTAGTCCCATTCACCCTTCAAGGTACTGGTCGGATTGGCCATCGACCATAGGCGGCCAACGCTGTTTTGCACTAGGTACTGCACAATCCAGTTGGGTGTAAAGAGCTGGGTGGCCGCCGGGATGTCCTCGCTCTTGACCACCTTGCCAATGACCGCATCCTTCTTCTCGCTGATGTAGAACTGGTAGAGCCAGCCGATGACTTCGACCTCCTGCCAGTCTTCTTCGGGGATCTCGCTGACGAGCTTGGCGATGACCGAGTCGGTGCGCAGTAGGTTGTCGGGGAGAAGTAGCTCGGTTTCGTCGTCGATCCGCTCGAAGAGGAAGGGCATGGCATTCGACAGCACATTGCACTGGGCAACGAGCAGGCGGCGGTAGAGCTCGCCGTCCTGATTGCCGGCCAGCTTGAGCTGGGTGACTTCCTGGGCATTGAGCCCGGGCAGGCTTCGACCCTGCGCAAGATCGACCGCGTGCAGCAGGATCGCCGGCGTGTTGCCGCCCTCCCCGCCGGTCACGTTCGACAACACGCGATAGCCGTGGTCGAGGTAGTCATGCAGTTCCATGAAGCGCAGTGCTGCAAAGCGATTGAACCAGGTGTAGGCCACGGCCTCGACCGTCTGCTCGAAGCCTTCCCGCTTCATGCGCTTGATCAGGTTCTCACGCTGGGCGAACACCTTGCCCGGCCAGCTGCGACCATCGATCAGGGTGACCTCCCCCTGGTGGGTGGCCGGAACGATCTCCAGGTGCCCATTGCTGCTCGACAAACCGAGCAGGTTGGCGCGTGCGGTCACGGCAGCGATGAAGTCCTTGCGCGCCTGCGGGGCGTAACTTTTTAGCTTGTTCTTGTTCATGGTGTAGCCCTGTTACTTGATACGCGCCCGGTGTCCGGAACGGATGGCCGAGAGAAGTTCGGCCTTGAGCTTTTCGATGTAGGTCTCGACGTCGGCCTCGGACTCGAGATAGATCGTCTGGGCGAACTCGGATGCGTGAATCACCTTGGAGGGACGCGGCGGGATAGGTGCAGGGATCGGTGTTGTACCGCCGCCCTGGCCTTCACCGCCTGCCGAAGATCCAGAGCCTTGGCCGCCCGGCGGCGTCATCGCCCGTTCGATAACCAGCATCGCTTCATCGAGAAGGTTGCCTGCCTGTTCTTCCTGGTAGCGGATACGCGGAATGCTGGCGAGACCGCCTATCTGGACCTTGATCTCCTGGAGCGGGTGCAGCGCCTGGTTGCGCAGAACCGGCGTCGCCTGAACCTTGTCCAGCAGCTTCTGTACCTCGGCGATCAGAGCATCGACGCGCTTGATCGCCTGTTCGCGATGCTGCCCGACGGCGTCATCGTTGATCCCCTGGACGGTCTGAATGAGGCCATCGATCTGCGGGATCTGCCCGTAGGGTGCGGGGTTGCCGCGGATCGCTTCAAGCGTCGCCAGTGCCTTGGCGCTCTCCGCACTCTTCACCAGGATTTCGCGGTTGTCGGCGAACGTGGTCAGAGCGGCGAGCAGGCGCTTCCAGGTCGGCAACTGCGTCTTGTAGAAGCTGACGACGTCGTGGGCATCGTCCGTCGCGTCCAGCCAGTCCTTCTTGGACTCGAGCATCGCCGATATGAATTCAAAGCCGTCCCGCATCGCCAGTTGCTTGCCGATGCGGGTCAGCAGCGACTCGATAACGGCCTTGCCGGGGTGATGGTCGAGCATGGCGGTCGGCAGGTAGGACTTGAGGTCGCCCTGCGAGCTAGTCAGCGCCGTGCGGAAATCGGCCACCAGGCCATCGGCGTCTTCGCGGGCAAGCTTGGCAAACAGATCCTTGTAGAGCTTGCCGGCCTGGCGCACGGATTCGGCGTCGGGCACCTTCTTCTTGAGAATGGAGACCTGGCGGTGGCGGACAGTCTTGGACAAGGGGTCAAAGGCACCCTTGGGATCGAGATCGACGCCCTCGCACATCAGCTTGATCTCGCCGGCCATAAAGAGGCGCGCGATGAGCAGGACAATTTCCCACTCGGGCTTCCAGCCCCAGGGGATGCCGCTGAAGCGATCCACGACGTCGGAAAGCAATACCCGCTCGGCGCTGGCCTTCAACTGGAGATACTCGCGCACCTCGGTGATGGCGAGGCTGTTGCCCTCTTCGCCACCGAGGGCCAGCCCGCCCTGGCCGATGTCATCGGCGGAGAGGACCGCCTTGATCTCGGCGATGGGATCGGCCTGACGAACCTTGAGGAATCCGAGCTTGGTGTAGGTGTTGGAGATCAGGTAGTTGATCAGTTCATCGAGCAGCGTACCGGCATTGCTAGCCTTGATCTGCGGCTTCTGGCCCAGGGCATAGAAGTCGCCGGCCAGCATCAGCTCGGCCAGCTGGGCGACGACCCGGGTGCGGCGCTCGCGGTTCTCGTCCTTGCGGTCAAGCAGGATGCGCTTGAGCGAGGGCGTGGCCGCTCCCGCCTTGGGACTATCGATGTATTTCTCGATTTGCAGGTAGAGGGTCAGCTCGATATCCAGGCGGTCGCCTTCGGCCAGGCGGATGATGGCGCGGCCACCGACGTCCGAGCTGCGCAGGATGCATTTCGCCTCGCTGAGCGTCTCATAGTCATCACCCAGCGGGGTCACCACCTCGAGGGTCAGCGGATGGGAAGCGTTCTTCCAGGGAACGCCGTCTAGGAAGCGATTAAATTCATAGTCGCCCTTGGTGTCCTTGTGGCGTACCTTGGTCTGGCCACCCAGTATCTCGTCGAAGACCAGTTCGCTCAAAAGTCGCCATTTTTCGTTGGCGGAGATATCGACGTGGCCGATCTCGCGAGCGACATCGCGCTCCTCGTTGGTCAGGAAGAACCACAGGTCGCCGTTGCGATTGACCAGGCGCTGCTGCTCGAGTCGGGCCAGACTCTCCTGGATACGCTTCTTGAGCACCAGCTTGTCGGCATCGACCTGATCGACGCACAGCGTGGCCAGGTTGTCGATATTGGGACGGATGATGTCGGGGATATAGCGGATGAGGAACAGGCCCTTCAGCAGGCTGACGTCTTGCGCCTCGAGTGCGGGATTCAGTGGGGCTTCGTCGATCGAACGCTTGGCGGTGGTATCAATGAAACTCTCGATCGAGGGATAGAAGTCGTAGAGCGGGATCAGCGCATCAACGCCACGATCGGCATTGTGCTTGGCCGCCGACTGGAAGGCGTCAAGCAGCGAACGCTCCCCCTTGGACAAGTGCCTGCCGGTGGCGCCGACCTTGCGGATCGACTCAAAGACCTTTTGCAGCAATGCGAACTGGTAGGGCGCGAAGGGGTAGCAGCCAACAAACTCGGCGGCATCCTTGTAGCTGCGCATGGTGACGCTGTTGCCGACGAAGGCGAGCTGGTTGTTGATGATGTCGCCTTTCTTCTCGAACAGGTCACGCAGGGCCACGTGCGCTGCCTCGGTCTTGGCCAGCAGGCGCTCGCCGATGACCTCGTCGGTGTTGGAACTGGCCAGCGACAGGCGGGTATGGAAGCGCCCCTGAATCTTGGAGAAGTCCTGCGATTTGGCCTTGTTGGCCTCGCCGATGGCGGCGTCGATGTCTTCCTGGCTGGTGACGATGACCCAGGCCCGGCCGTGGCAAAGAGTGCCGAGCTGCTCGGTGATGGTCTGGAGGGTCAGCATCAGCTGGGTGTTGTCGCCGATGAACTGGCCGACTTCGTCGACCAGGAAGATCATGCGATGGCCGGCCGGCTTCGTGTCGAGATACTTGCTAATCAACGTGGCCAAGCCCTCGATGTTGATGCTGAAGCTGTCGCGGGCGTTATCGAACCAGGCCGCGGCGGACTCCTCGGACATATCAAGCGCCCTGGCCAGTGCGAAGACGATGTCGTCGCGCAGGAAATCCGAGGCATCGCGTTCGGCCTCCCAGGGCGAACCGTTCTTCTCGGCGAAGGCGGCCTTGAAAGCGTCGTAGGCGCCCTTCCCGACCAGGTAGCGCTCCATGTCCGCCACATGCGGCGCATCGCCGCTGTAGCCCAGTTTTTCGTTGAAGACGCGCAGGAAGACCTTGAGGATGACATCGCGATCCGAATTGCTGTCGGCCTTGGCATCGATATTGAAGAGGATGACGTCGGAACTGCCCTGCACCGCGCGCTGGACATCAGCCAGTAGCATGGCGTCCTTGATCTTTTGCTGATCGAAGAACTGGGCCGCCCGCTTGGTGGTGCCGTCCTGCGGATTCACCGCTTCGATGTTCTCCAGCAGGTAGGAGAGGATCTTGATGAAGTGGGACTTGCCGGAACCGAAGAAACCCGAGACCCAGACGCCCATGCGCGCCGAAAGGACAGGATCCTTGGGATTGTCGGCAGCTGCCAGGAAGGCGTCGAAGAAACGGCGGAGATATTCGGTGAGCTGCTTGGTGACGACGTACTCGTCGAGTTCCTGCCAGATGCTTTCAGCATCGCGCTGATCGGCCTTGATAACGCCGTTGATCGGGCGGTCGATCGGCTTGGTGAAGAGGTCCCTGATTTTCATTGTTGGTTTTTCCGAGGAGGGGAGGATTCAGGAAACGAGGCGGAATGCCCGGTAGTAATGGTCGTCCTTCAGGCGGCTGAAGAGGCGCAAGGAATAGCCGTCGTACTTGCCCGGGTAGAACATCACCAGCGGCGTGTCCTTCATGTGGGCATGCAGCGCCGAGAGGAGCGTGTGGGTGCGGAGCATGGGATAGACGGCGCCGACGTTCCACAGGATCAACAGATCGAGTTCGGCGATGTCGTGCTGGGCTACCAGGCGCTCGGCAAGCTTGTCTTCCTTGAGCACCCGGCGCAGCGATTCGAGCGTCTTGGCATCACCCTGGGTGCGCTGCATCTCGATTGCCTTGTCGACGAGCTTGCGCTCTTCCAGCAGGCCAATGACCAGCTCAAAGAGATTGACCGACGCGACCTTGAGCGGCGGCTGGTGCTTGTCCAGGGCGGGCAGGATCACATCTTGAAGGAAGCCGCGCACGGTCATCTCGTCTTCGGGTGGATAGTCGAAGATCCAGAAGCCGATCTCATTGCCCAACCCCTGGTTGGTGAGCAAATCCTTGGAAGTCAGCTTGCTTAGTATCTGGTTGAGGCGCTCGTTGAGGTCTTGGCTCATCGGGTCATGTCCATGATGGAGAGCACCGCATTCTCATTGTGGCGCTTGAGGTAGCCGACGACGTCGGGATGCAGGTGCGGCGGTGTCAGGCGCAGGGTCTTGGTCGAATCGATATAGCGCCCTTCGGCCAGGACGCGAAGGATGACTTGCAGCATCTTGGCCTGGGTGCTGGCGCTGAATTCAGCGACCGCCGGATCGCGTTGCACACAATCAGCGAAGAAAGCCTCCCAGTCCTTGGCCGGCGTGAGGTGCTGCTCAAGTCTACGGAGGTGGCCGGCATAGACATCGGAAAGGAAGTCAGCGAGCACCCGGCTGTGTTTGACCGCCGCCGCAAACAAAAGCTGGGTGGCAACCTCCTGCGATCCGTCTGCGATCATTGCCCAGGCTTCGTCTTCGAGGTTGTCGAGGCGGTTGCGAATGAGTCGCGCCTGGCGGCGTGCGGTGGCCGGGGTCTTCTTTTGCAGGACGTTGTCGAGCTTGAGGGCCTCGAACCACTGTTCCTTCGACGGATGGGTCAGCAGCAGACGCGCGATGCGGCGACTCTCCGGCAGCATCAGCGAACCGGCAGAAATTTCGGCGTTGTAGATTGCCATTAAAAACTAGCCTCTGCGGTAGAGATGTTGTTTAACTTGATCATCGTTATTGAGAGGGTATGTTTTTATTCAGGTATCAGGGCAGATTAGCCGACCGGCGGCTCACCCAGCGAGCCCCACATTAAGTTAATGGAGCGTCGCCCCGCCCTCTTCTTCCGTATTCTTCTTCAAGAGGTGCGTGAAACGGCCCTCGACCTCCTTGAAATACTGAAACGCCGGCGTGCCGATGGTCCGTTTCTTCTTGGAAATCCCCTTGGGCTTGATCTCGCATTGCGACATCCAGACGCCGTAGCGCGTCTCCAGCCCGAATGACACGACATCCACCCGGTACGGGCTCGCACCAATGGATCCGTACTTGTCCAGGATCGCTTCATGTTGCGCGAGCTTGTCCTTCCTTAACGACCAGGCTTCCATGATCGTGAAGACGAAGTCGGCATCGAGCATGTCGGCGGTCATGCGGATCGCCAACGCCGAGCGATCCTTCTCCGCATCGCTTCCACTCTCAAGCAATACCTGAGCGGTCTTGCCGGTCGCGAAGTTGCCGACGAAGGCGATCGGCACGAGCGTTTCGCCCTTTTCCAGGAGACCGCGCGCCACTTCGATCAGCGGCAGGATCGTCTTCAGATAACTGTCAGGGGGATTGCCGATCTGTCCCTCGATCATTTCTTCATGGCCTTGGCGAGCTGGTACTCGCGGTCGAGACCGCTCTCGGTATCAGCATTGGCGTCGAACAACTTGATACCGACGTGCATCATCGACAGCAGGTGCAGCCCGGAGTAGTCGCCGGGCTTGCTCTTCAGGTTGTAGCGGACTTTCGGGTCATTGATCTGCAATCCGCCCTGGCCCAGCAGTGCGATTTCCATGATGATCCGGCCGACTTCCTCCTTGGGCATTTTGGAAAAATCTTCCATGGCGCCTTGCATGTACATGACCGCGTCCATGCGGATGTTGCCGTCGACCGTCGTGTGCAAGGCATCATTGGACAGGCGATTCCTTGCCTTGCGGGCGATGTCGCTGACCGGGTGGTCGGGAAAGAGCTTCAGCACCTGGTCATAGGCGGTGCCCGCTTCCTTCTGGTAATCGCCGCCAAGTTCGTCGAGGCATTGCGCGAGGCCAAGCAAGGCGCCCGGGTCGCGTGGTGCGAGTGAGGTGGCTTGCCGGTAATACGGTAGCGCATCCTTGGCTCTTCCACTTCTGATCAGCACGGTCGCCAAGTTACGCTTGGCGTAGGCGTTCTCTGGCTCGAGACGGACTGCCTCCCGCAAGGAGGATTCGGCAAGGTCGTTTTTACCGAGCCGGCTGTAGGCAACGCCAAGTCCGATGTAGGCGTTCGCATAACCGGGATCGAGCGTTACGCACATTTCCAGCGGCGCGATACACGCTTTGGTGTGGCCGAGTTCGGAGAGGCAGATGCCGAGGTTGTATTCGATATCGGGGTCCCTGACCATGCCGGACATCGCTTGCAGGATAGGTAGTGCGTCATCGAGGAACCCGTTCTGAAGCAGACCAAGGACGTAAGCCTTGGGTTCGACCGAGTTTTCCGGTATGGCCAGGACGCGGACGTACTCGTTGTCGACCGTGACCAGGGCATTCCAGCCGCGCCCGGCATACTCCAGGGCATAGTGGCTGATCAAAGCCTGGTCGAACGCCGGTGTGTCCCTCGGAGGCAACCCAGGAAGGTCGAGGTCGTCGATGCGGCGCTGGAAGACTTCCGGTGCTTGCTTGGTCTGCGTCATGCTGCTGAGCTTTGTCGGTGTGAAGAGTTTGATTTTCGCATATGGCGCATCAATTGGTGTCGAGCTCGCACTTCACGCGACGGTGCGCAGCGACTTCTATCTGATACATAAAGTCTCTGGAAGGTCTGTCGACTCACCGGACAATACAATCCCTATTTCAAGAGTTATTTTCATTTTGAAAATAACTTGATAATGAAAATTTCTGTCGGACATTAAGCTGTAAAAACACAAAAAAATACAACACCAATAGAACTTTATTCTAATTACACCTTGACTTTATTTAAATAATTAAATAGAATTTACTCATTAACTGGGTACGTAACTCTGGACTGTTCCCGCAGCTTCAGAGCGACACTCCAAATAAGCCGATGCACCGGCTGGAGATGTTGAAATGTGCGCCTAATTCGATTTACCAGACCCGAGTTAATGCAGCCTTGCGAGATGTCGGGATCAGCATGGCCAACCCCTTTTTATTGCAATCGGGGTCGGCCATGTTTTATTGTGCATCTGCATGGTCGGCTCCACTTTTTTGGAGATATGACCATGCCTCAAACTCAAGAAATCTGTCGTGGCTCGTACGGCGAGCTCATTCTTGCGGTTAACGATCCCGTTGTTGCCGCCGGTAAAAAACTTCTTAAGGAAGCAATTGCCAAGGGATATATCGACGAGCCATATGTCGATGTAGATAAAAAGCATCGCGGGTCGGCGCTCAACTACGATCTCTACGATGTAAATCGCCACGAAGTCCTAGTCCAGCGCCGCTATACGGTCTGTACCAAGTATGGCAACTCGCCGACAAAGAACTATTTCGTCATCCGCCGTCACGGAATGACGATTCAGGTTCTCCGCGTTACCGACGATGCCAAGCCCCTCGTAGTCAAGCGCAGCAGAGCTTCGGTAGAGCTCGGCGAAGTGCTTGAAGTCTTGCACCGCAAAAACGAGGTGATCTCTCCTCCCACGAAATGCCTGATGGTGGTCGAGGTCATGCAACAGGATCGCCTGCAAACCTTGGAGCATACGCTTCCACTTTTTCGGACCAAGGATTCTTCAACCGAAAGTGACGGGCAGACATGGTTCCAAGTCTTCTGTACTCGTGACCGTCTCGATCTTGCAGTCCAGAACGTTCCAAGATATCTGGACGCAATCCGTGATGGAAAACGCCTGGCAATCATTGAGGTAACACCCAAGGGTCGCGTCTTTCGCCAGAATGATCCGCTCCGTTTCCTGGTTTCATCTGTCCGGTTCCTCAAACAGATTGAATTGATCCAGCCCGCGACGCTGGCTACGTGCGAAATGGGGGCCTGAGATGGAATACGCACGCATTCAACTTGGCGATCAATATCGCGGTGCCTGTGGTTCTATCGTAACTATCCCCGAGAAAGCACGCAGACATCTGGAAGCGCACCCCAATGTCATCCAACTTCTTCCGGAAGCAATCCGGAAGACATGGGTATCGCGAAGCCCCACACCTGAAATCGAGGTCGACATGGGTCGGATTATCGGCCGCTCAAACCTCGTCGATATGTCGGTGGGAAATCCTTCGACGTCGATGCAGTTCGCCTTGCGCAAAGGTCGATATTTGCCAAGCCGGGTGACCAACGAAGTAGCCGTGGGACAGGAGACCCATAAACTGGTTCTGGTTGCGAGAAAGCAGCATTCCAGAACCTATCAGTTGGTCACTTCCTGGATCGGATCCCTGGCTCGCAAAGAACCATGGGATCACTCAATCCGGACCGAGCATGAATTCGAGGAGTGTCTCGGCTTCTGGTGTTCAAATGCACTGCTGCACGATCCGGAGACCATGGGCCCGATGTTTGAAAGCACATGGACAGAGGTTCTCAAGAATCGCCGGTAGTCCAATAAAGGGGCGGGGGCGAAATTGCCCCCGCCCTATTGTCTGTCCACGATGCGTTTAGATGAAAAAGAACGGTGACTGATCGCCGTGCTCCCGCATCAGCTCTTGCCATATTGATGCAAACCAGCTGCACCAATAAAGCTGATCGATGAGTTTTTCCTGGTGGAACCCCGTGCATGGCACAACGCGCATGAAAACCCCGAAACACTCAAGCGCGATGTCGACTGCGGCCAGTTGGTAATCGCGGATCGCTTCATCATCAGCACCCCGCGTGGCTGCAACAACGTCTGCGACAGAATCGGTTCCGGGAAAGTCACAAGCGCGGATCAATGCATCGAGTCTCTTCTGTGCTGCCATCCGCTGGCGATAGTTGATCTTGCCAACCCATCGTTCGGCCTCGCACATCATGGTATCCAGATCTTCGATCGAATACTCGGGACGGACCATGCGACGAAAACGGTCAATATCACGCCGCATGCGCCCAGGCGGATTTTCCGGATGACGCTTTTTATTTCTTTTCTTTGGCGCTGGGGTACTGTTTATTGTGAATGGATTGCTACCAAATTGATTATTGAAATTCATGCTTTTCTCCTTCGTTATTCGTGACCGGTATTGTTAATAATTACACTGAACTTTTGATTATTTTTGTCGGCAAAATAATCCTTCCTCATTGCTTCACCCCGTACCCGGAGATCTGCAATTTCTGGGGTATTTGCAATGCCCGACATCTGTTCGCGTAGCAAAGCCATCGATCCGATCAGAAGATCAATATCGAGGGTCTGTACCTCATCAACAACAGAACCCGGCGGCCGCCACCGCAAGTCTCGCAACCCGGCAATCCAGGCGGCCGCACCCAACCGACGGATCTCCAGGTCAGCATTGCGACGGGCTTTAAGACGCTCAAGCTTCTCTTGTAGCGCCGCCTCCTCCCTTACTCGCTCACGGGCCTGCTGCGCTTCCTGTTGAAGCCGCTGGGCACGTTGTTGCAAGCGGTCGATTTTCGACACTGCCGGGATCGGATTTTCCGTACCCCTGTTGCTTTGAATATTTTCCATTTACTCCTCCGATTTGAAATAGGAGTAAATAGGCTGGCATATCCAAATATTATTTTCAAATTAAAACACGGGTTTTTGTTTGAAATATATTCCGGGGTACGGGATGATTATCTGGAGGTGAGAAATATTTTTTTGTTGTTCAAAGCGCGACTTATACATTCTCTTCGAGAATGGCGCGCCAGGGGGATGCCCCCTGGACCCCGAAAAACATAAAAACATTTGGAGACAGAAATGAATATTGAAAAGCAAACCAAGGCAAAACCAGGTGCGATTTATCACTTCAGCTGCAAAGTCCATGGCCGAAGCGATGGCTCAAATGCCGTGAAACTGGCTGCCTACCGGGCCGGTGCCCGCCTGAAAGCCGAGACGACAGGTCAAATTCACAACTACAGCCGAAAAAAGGAAGTGTTGTGGTCTGAGATACTGGCTCCGCATCATGCGCCGGCATGGGCAAAGGACCGCCATGCGTTATGGAACGCGGTTGACCGTATCGAGAACCGTTGCGACGCTCAGCTTGCCCGCGAGGTAGAGGTCGCCCTCCCTTTGGCACTGAGTCCGACCGACCACTGCAATCTGCTGCGCGAGTGGGTCAGTGAAACCTTCGTATCTCACGGCATGGTCGCGGACATCTGTTACCACGCCAAGCGTGGCAACCCCCATTCCCATATTTTGCTGACATTACGAGACATCGATGCCAATGGATTTGGCAAGAAGAATCGCACCTGGAACAACCTCGGCTTCGTCGAATCTTGGCGGGCCTCCTGGGCTGAAATCGTAAATCGATATCTCGAGAAGGCTGGCCACGAAATTCGAATCGATCACCGAAGCTTCAAGCGGCAAGGTCTCGATCTGACTCCAACAAAACACGTCGGAAGGGCGACGCCGTGGAACGGCCACAAAGTCGCCGATGTGAGCAGTGAAAACAAACTCATCCTGATGGAGCGCAACCTCCTGCAACAGAAGCGGGAACAGAAAAAGTCTGCGGAACTCGCCAAACTTCCAGAGACCGTAGCCCCCGCCACTTCTCCCGCCTGTATTCCGACGCAGCGTCCATCTCGCGTGCATCGCCCGCGTCCCCCACGCGTTCAAACAAATCCCGGATTCGCCCGCGGATCCGAACCGTCTTTTTAACCACCCAAAGGAGCAGCACATGCCACAAATCACATTTCAAGAAACAAAGTACGACGAGATCATCCGCTTGGATACAAAAGCCGGCTGGTACAACGGCAACAGGATGGTGTCAGCAGATCTACCGGTCTACCTTCTGGAGACCAGGGGAAAAGCCAAGCCCGGTATTCCGACCCTTGAAGAAGAGATCGCGGCTTACCAGCAGGGATATGCCGAGGGGATGGCAGCGAGAGAGGAAGGCAAGATAGGACCGGACAATCCTTACAGCCACGACAACGTCCTCCGACGCCTGACGCTCGAGTAAGGGATCGACTCGTTGAGGTAGCGTTCGCAGGGTGACCCAGGGGGCTTGCCCCCTCTGCCTCACTGTACGTGTACTTCCGCGAGAACGAACTCTAACGTCCGACCCCGAGCTGACGATCAGCTTTCTCCAAACCGGCCAGTCGGCCAAGTCCGGGATCTGCGAACTGGAATGCTCCGAAGCGGCCATTGGCGACCTCACCCAGCCGGCCAGGATGAGACACCGGTGCCATCCTAACGGCTGATAACTAATCTAAAGCCGGCCTCTTAGGTCGCCCCGCCAGCCGGCAGTCTCTCTGTGAGCAATCGTCCGAGCATCATCCCCAATCTCAGGTCATCCATGCGCCCCAATTCGTGCAGGCGCAGCTTGCCGGCGCGGTCGATGAGGATCAGCGTGGGGGTGCCCCGCATCCCGTAGCGATTCATCGTTTCTGGAACTGGGGTGCCCGCTACCGCGACATCCACGCCCACCGGATGGGTCACACGGTATTCATGCAAAAAAGCTTCGAGTGCCACCGGCGTCATCGCCGCGTGGTGCTCGAAAACAGTGTGCAAACCAACGACCGACACACCGAGTTCAGCATATTCCCGATGCACCCGTTCCGCCTGCGGCACAGCGTGGCTTACGCAGCCCGGGCACAGCATCTGGAAGGCGTGCAGCAGAACCACCCGCCCCCGCAACTGGGACAGTTCCAGCGGCGCCCGGGTGTTCAACCAGACATCAACCTGCCACTCGGGCGCCATCGGAGCTTCCATCGACACAATGCCTTAATCTCGCAGGCGACTGAACACGTAGTCGTGGCCCTTCTGCGGCTCGTGGCAAGCAAAACAGGCGCTGGCCGCATTGTCACGCACGACACGGTTAGTTTTGTCGCCGCCGCCGAAACCCTCGAAGCCCCAGCCGCCTGTTGCGGCGAACTTCTTCGCATCCTTGTGCATCACGCCGACGACCTTGCGCGCGCCCTCGGTGACGGCATTGTCCGCCGATTTCGCTTCCAAAAGGTCGAACACGATGATCGCGCCATCCGGGAACTTGCCGGACTTGTAGCCAGCCACTGCTTTTGGGTTGGCGTAGAGGTGATGGACGCCGCCGAAGGCCTCGTACAGCGGATGGCCTTTGTCGATGACCATGCTCTTGACGTGATGCCAGTTGCGATAGTCCGCCGGGTATGGCACCTGGACGTCGGCCGCGATGGCTGGCAGGACCACGGCCATCGAAGCGAGCACAGGCAGGAAATGTTTCAGCATCGAAATCTCCTATTTCAGATCGGCCAGCGCAGCGCCAAAGTTGATGTGGAATGGCTGCCCGCCAATGACCAGCGCGGGTACCGACTTCACGCCGTAGCGCTCGGCCTGGGCGATACGGTCCTTTTGCTCGCCCAGATGGATAACTTCTACCGCGTACCTCGTCGGATCGAGCGCCTGGACGAATTGCTGCTCGGCGGATACGCACACAGGGCAACCGGCATGGAAAAACAAGGCTTCGCTCATGATTGACTCCTTAGGATTGGCGTTTGTATGCATCGACTCGATGCATAGCTGAGTTTAGGGTCGCTACATCATGCTTGTCAAGAGGTGCGTCGAGGCGATACATTTCAATCATGAGCCAAACTTCTCTCCTGCTCGAACGACTGGGGGCACTCATTCAACAGTCCGTTCGCGAC
>Ga0116153_10001296_pt1 | contig 24209 bp, 20 predicted proteins | sample AD_UKC028_MetaG_FD_89896 | JGI IMG/M metagenome (GOLD analysis project Ga0116153, IMG submission 89896) | Active sludge microbial communities of municipal wastewater-treating anaerobic digesters from USA - AD_UKC028_MetaG | ecosystem: Engineered > Bioreactor > Anaerobic > Digestate | place: USA...
ATCTTGGTTTTAAACATCAAATGATCGAAAAATCGACGCGGACGACCGCGGTGACTTTCTTCCGGAGAGCGCTCGTGTCATTAGAGCCCCAATCGGAGACCTCCGTAGAATTTTCCGGCGTGATCTGGAAAACACCCGACCGCGCCGAACGCATGGACCCGGCCTTGTTCCCGGTCGCGGCAAGCATCCGCTCGGCCCTCCGCTTCGCGTCCTGCGTCGCTTCCGCCAAAAGTTCGTGCTTTAGTTCCGAAAGCCGTGTGTAGAAAAATTCCGGCGCATAGGAAATAAATTCGACCCCCTGATCGATCAGTTCCGTGGAACCTCGCGAGATCCCCGCAATCTTTTCGACATCCTTGGATTTCACCTCGATGTTCTGGCTTACCAGGTAGGCCTCGATATCGTTGGTGTCATTTCCCTTTTCGTTCTTGCGGTAGAGGATTTTAGTGGCGGCCTGCTGCACGGCGATCTCGTTATCCTTCACTCCTTGGTCGCTGAGGTATTTTTTGACAAGCTCCAGATCATCCTTCAAAAGCCCGTAAGCTGTCTTAAGATCGGCCGCGCGCCTTGAAAAACCTCCCAACCACACAATCTCGTCGGAAAGGATCTTCCGCTCCGCGGAGCCCGTTACGCCGATCATTTCGGTCGTCATCTTTTTTATTTTCATAAAACCTTTGGAAAGGATCACGCTCGAACCGAGCGTCGCGACGGCGATACACAGGCCGAGGATGATGATCTGAGAGTTCTTGAGAATGTTTTCTTTTTCCATGGCGGGCCTCCTGGATGCGGTTTTGTTGCGGTTTTTGTTTTCCTCGGATATTTCCGGGGGGTCAGGTTATCGGGGCCTTTGCGTGAAACTGAATATAGCAAAAACTAGCATTTCAGGATAAAGCGGGCGTGGCAAAGGGTGTCGCGAAAAAATGAGGAAGATCAGGATCTTTTGCCGGATTTGGGAAAGCAACGATTGGCGAAATATTCTTTTCCGGTTCTTGCCGCCGGGTATTTGACCGATCGCTCAAACGCGGGTAGACCCCAACCCTTTGGTCGGAGTCAACAGGAAGAGAAAACGCCTTCGGGGGCCCGGTTTATGCCCGGCCGCCCTTGACGAGTCTTTCGGCCTCAAGCCAGATCTCGAGATCCTGATTCTGGACACGGCCTCTTTTTTCCCAGATCTCTTTGGCTTTTTGCTGGATGCGAGCGTTGAGCTCTTCTTTGGAAAGCTTGGGCGCGGAAGTCTTGCTCCACCCAAAATTGGTGTTGAGTTTCGCCATTGCGGATCCCTCCTCTGCGGTTGAATGCACAGGATCATGATACTCCTTTATCGCGTACGAATAAAGAACGGTTTTATTCCGGGAGCGGGGAAAGATCTATTTTCTCGGAAGGAATTTGGAGATCATCGCCGGAACTTCGGCGGGAAGAGAGCCGCGAAAAACAAGGGAAAGGCGCCGCTCGGTGATATCTTCGACCGTGCGGGCCATTTCGGTCTCGACGGAATAGACGATCTGCGCCTTGATGACGGGGGGATCGTTCAAGATCCTTTCTTTAAGAGAGGGGTCCTTTTGCGCGAGCGCAAGGACGTCGCGGTAACGCGCCCCGTAAAGATCCATCAGGAACTGAACCGGCTCTTTGGCGAGGCCGCAGCGCGCAGCCGCCGTCTCGGCGCTTTCCTGGACCGTTCCGCTGCCATAGATCTTGAACGTTTCTTTTTCATAAACTTTGTGGATGCGGTTCATGCAATCTTCGGCGACTTTCCGGTAAGTCGTGTATTTACCGCCGACCACGAAAATGACGCCGGAAGGCGCTTCATAAAAAAGGTGCTTGCGCGAAACCTTGCTTGCGGAACCGCCCTTGCGGATAAGCGGCCGGAGGGCCGCGAATGTCGCGATGATCTTATCGGGGCTGAGATCAAGCGAAGGAAAGATGCGCTTCGATTCGCGGATAAGATACTCCAGGTCCCCCTGTTCGACCTTTACCCCGTCCGGGCTCACAATGTAATCGGTGTCTGTCGTGCCGATCAACGAATTCCCCATCCACGGGATCAAAAAGAAAATGCGCCGGTCGCTTTGCGAACCCATCAAAACGGCGTGCTTGGAGATCTCGCCTTTATAAACGATGTGGATCCCTTTGGTGGTACGGACCTTCTTTTTTGCGGCGGGCGTATCAAGCCGGAGAAGCCCGTTCGTCCAGGGGCCCGCAGCGCAAATGACCCGCTTCGCGCGCACCTCAAATTCCTTGATGCCATGAAGATCGTGCGCCCGCACCCCCGCGACCCGGCCGTTCTCTTTGACGAATGAAACGACTTTGACGTAATTGGCGACATGCGCGCCGTACTGGGCCGCCATAAGGACGTTTTCAAGGCAAAGGCGCGCGTCATCCATTTGAGCGTCGTAATAAAGCACGCCGCCTTTCAACCCTTTCTGCTCGATGCCCGGTTCGAGTTTTATCACCTCTTCGCGGGTAAGGTTGCGGTGCGGCTTGATCCGGTAGTGGCCTGCCAAAAGATCGTAGAGAAAAACACCGAGGCGCATCATCCAAAGCGGCCGTTTGTCGCCTTCATAGACCGGGATCACGAACGGAAGCGCCTTCACAAGATGCGGCGCGACCTCAAGCTGGATGTGGCGCTCGCGAAGGGATTCGTAGACAAGATCGAATTCGAGATTTTCAAGGTAGCGGATGCCGCCATGGATCAGTTTGGTGGATTTGCTTGAGGTGCCGCTCGCGAAATCGCCTTTTTCAAGAAGCGCGACCTTCATGCCGCGCTTGGCCGCGAGATGCGCGATGGCGGCCCCGTTGATCCCGCCGCCGATCACAAGAAGATCATAGACCGTCCGCTTGAAACGCTCGATATCGCGGATCACGGAAGCATCGTCCGCCGGACGGCCCTCAGCCATCCTTTATAAAGCCTGGAACGCACTGCGGGATTCATGGAGGGAACAAACATGCGGTCGATCCGGTGTTGTTTTTTGAGATCGTGGCTCTTTTCCCAAAGCCCCATCGTCACGCCGGCCAAGTGCGCGACCCCGCGCGCCGTCAGCTCGATGATCTTAGGGCGGAAGATCCTGGCTTTCAAAATATCGGCTTGGAATTGCATCAGTAGATTATTTTTGCAGGCGCCACCGTCCACTTTGAGCTCCCGGATCGGCCGGCCGAACGCTTTTTGCATGATGTCGAAGACATCGCGCGTCTGATAGGCGATCGACTCCAGGCAAGCGCGAATGAGATGCGCTGCGCTTGTTCCCCGCGTGATGCCGGCGATCAAGCCTCGCGCATCGCTTTTCCAGTAAGGCGCTCCCAATCCGACAAAAGCGGGCACGACATAAACCCCGCCCGTATCTTTCAAGTCCCCGATCGCTTTTTCGGTATCCGAAGAATTTTTGATCACGCGAAGGCCATCACGCAGCCACTGAACGACCGCTCCCGCGATAAAGACCGATCCTTCCAGCGCGTAAACGGGCCTTCCTTTGAAATCGCAGGCAAGCGTCGTCAGGAGCCCGTCCTTGGATGTAATGAGTTTTTTGCCCGTGTTAAGCACAATAAAACAACCGGTCCCGTAAGTGTTCTTGCTTGCGCCGGCTTCGTAACAACCTTGGCCATAAAGCGCCGCCTGCTGGTCCCCCATCACCCCCGCGATCGGGATCCCTGCAGGAAGCCCCGCGATGTTTTGCGTTGTCCCGAAAATAGAACCGGAAGGACGAAGTTCGGGAAGAACTTTGGCGGACGCGCCGAAGATCCTTAAAAGTTTCGGGTCCCATTTTTTTGTCCGGATATTGAGAAGCAGCGTGCGGGAAGCGTTCGTAAGGTCCGTCACATGCGAACGGCCGCCCGTGAGCTTCCAGATAAGCCAGCTGTCGATCGTTCCGAACGCGATATGGCCTTTGGCTGCGCGCGCGCGAAGCCCCGGCACATGGTCAAGCAGCCACCGGACCTTGGTGCCCGAAAAATAAGGGTCCAAAACAAGGCCTGTGTGCCGGTGAATATAAGGTTCGTGTCTTTTGAGTTTGCGGCAAAGATCCGCCGTGCGGCGGCACTGCCAGACGATCGCGCGGTGAACGGGCCTTGAGGTCTTACGATCCCACAGGACCGTGGTTTCGCGCTGGTTGGTGATCCCGATCGCGAGGATCTCGCCGGGGCGGACCCCGCTTTTTTTCACCGTCTGCCGGATCACAGCTTCACACGAACGCCAGATCTCCGAAGCATCGTGTTCCACCCAGCCGGGTTTCGGAAAATATTGTTTAAATTCGCGGTAGGCGCTTGCAACGGCCCTGCCCGCCGCGTCAAAAAGAATGGCGCGCGAACCCGTGGTCCCCTGATCGATCGCGAGGATATGTTTTTTTATCTTCGTTCCCACCATTTCACACCCCGGGTGTGTGGAACCATTTCACACACCCGGGGTGTGAAATGGTTCAGCTGAAACTTACGTCAGATCGTCCAGCACTTTAGTCGTCACGATAAAATTGGCGTTCTTCAGGCGCAGGATGTTCTTGCCTTTGAGTACCCACTGCAACGTTTTCAAAAATTCCGTGCGATCCGCGATATGGACCAGGCAACCGCGATAAGCGATGCTGACCTGGCCGCGTTCTTCGGAAACGACCAGCGCGATCGCGTCGGTTTTTTCGGTGATCCCGATCGCGGCGCGGTGGCGCGTACCGAAACTCGGCGCAAGGTCCGTCAGGGCGGCGAGCGGAAGGATCCCTTTAACGGCTTGGATGCGGCCTTTGTGAACGATCAACGCCCCGTCATGGACAGGAGAAGAGGTCAGGAACAGAGGGACCAGGATCTCAGCTTTGATCTCGCCGTCGAAGGGCATCCCGCCCTTCAGGAAGGGACGAAGCGGCTGTTTCCGCTGCAGGACGATCAGCGCGCCCACCTTACGCGACGCCATCCGCTCCACGGCCAGCCAGATCTCGAGAAGATAGTGCGGAAGCTGCGGTATTTTCCTGAAAAGATTGCCCACAAGCTCGCCGAACCACAAAGCCCCGGCAATGAGCATGTCCGCACAAAGCAACCCGCCGGCAACGGCCAAAAAGGCCGTGCCGGTCAGGCGGATCAGTCCCGGATCGACCGGCGGCGCGGCAAAGAAGAGCGCTCCCCAAAGACAAAATAGGCCGACCAGGTATTTTAAAGAGGCGCGAAGCCAGAAAACCTTGAGTGGGTAAAGAAAATAGCCGAGCGCGATCGCCGCGGCCGCAACGGTAATGAACATATTCTCCCCTCTGAAAGGTTGTTGATCCTTCAATATAGTTACGGCTATTGGGGATTTTAATGAAGTGCGGCGCGCCATGCGCAACGGCCGGCGCGCAACGAATTGACCCCGAGTTTTTTGTTGCGCGCCGCGCGACGTTCAGGCCGTCTTGCGAACAATGAGCTTGGGAAGATACCGTTTGTGAACGGGACGGGAGTCCGGACGCCGGGCTTTACGGATCAGAATGTCGACGGCGTCTTTTCCCATTTGGATAAGCGGCTGGTGGACGGTCGTAAGCGGCGGACAAGATTTTTTCGCGCGCTTGTTATCATCAAACCCGATAATTGCGACATCCTGCGGCGCGCGCTTCCCGGTCTTACGAATCGCCTTAAGCGCGCCGAACGCGAGGTCGTCATTCCCGCAAAGGATCGCCTCAGGAAGCGCCTTCCCCCGAAGCCATTCTTGCATGACCCTTTCCCCTTCTGATTCGGTATTCGCCAGGCCCGCGCGGATCCATTTTTGATTAATAGGAATTTTTTTGGATCTGAGAGTTTTCAAAAAACCTTCCCGCTTAAGCCGCGTATCAATAAAGGGGACTCGCGTTATTTTTTTTCCTGTTTTGAAAGCAACGGACATCGGCCCATGCAGCATGCCGATCCGCCGGAGGCCTTTTTTTATAAGATGCGACACAGCTTGCCGTATGCCGGCATCCGTATCGGTAGAGACGAGGTTAACGCGAAGGCCCGGAACGGGGTCGTTGACGACAAGCACTTGGGGATGGCGCGTTTTTTCGATGAGGCGGACGATCGACGGATGGATCCAACGCCAGGTCAGGATCAAAAGCCCGTCTAATTGATGGTGTTTGAGGATCTGATCCAGACTTTGATAAGGACAGGACGGCATCATGATGACCTTCAGCTGTCCTTTGAACGCTTTCAGGCGGGGCCGGATGCCGGCAAGAAGCCCGAGATGGTAGGAAGAACGGAAAATACCCTTCGCCGGCGTGGTCAGGATACCTAAAACAAAGCGGGATCTTTTGAAGCCCTTCTTCACGCACCCGCCTCGGCGACCTCGATGGAAACGGCTTTCCAGACATCGTTGGGTTCGTCGTACCGGGCCTCGATCGTGACGTCATCGTTCTGGCGGATATCCTTCAAGGACTCAACGCCGGAGAAAACGGTGGCATCATCGATCAGGATCTCTACCCTTTCCTCGGCTTCCGTGATCGGGTCGATCTCGCTGATTATGACCGTCCTGGTTTTTAAATCGACCTTTTTGACTTCGCCGTCAAACCATTCCGCGCGAGCCGCGACCAGAAATGGGAGCATCAACGCAAGGAGTAGGATGAACGTTTTGGAAGTTTTCATGGTCTTTTTCCTAAAAACGCTGAGGTTAAAAACTGACAAACTCTGAGGGATAGGATACCCAAAAAAGAGCTAGCCGACAATCAATAAATGGCAATCCCTGCGAAGGTTATGCGCTAGCGTGCGGAGGACGTCGCCGCGCAACAAATTAATGAGGGCGCTGCGTTTTGTGGCGCCGATCGCGACGGTTTTAACATCAAGATCCTGGGCCGCGCGGGCGATCAGCCGCCCGGGGCTCTCCCCGATCTGCCAGATCGGAACAGCCGTGATCCCGTGTTTTTCCATCTCACCTTGCGCTTTGGCAAGCACTTCCACGGACTCCCGCGACGGCTCGAGTTCCGTCGGCAGCTCGGGAGACGGCGGCGTTTCTTCAACATAGTTCAAATAAACCGAATTCTCTCCCATGGCCTTAACGTGAAGCGCGGCCTCTTGAAGCAGTACGGGATTGAAGGATTTAAGCGCCACAAGAGCCGAGCTTTTATAAAGCGACGCGAGCTCTTTTGCTTCCGCGACGGTCAGCACGTTCACCTCGGAAGCCAGCTCGGGCATCGGCGCCAAGGCGATCTTTTTCGCGGCGTGCCGCAAGGCAAAGCCGGTTCCCAAAATGATCAATGCAAAGAAAAGAGCATCCCGTTTTTCAATTGCGATCGTTAGCTCGATAAAAATCGTGATAACGGCGCAAACGGCCAGAAGAACGCGCTCCCAAACTTTAAGCCGCACTGAAAAATTTGTGGCGCTCGTGGCAAGATTAAGCGCGATCGCCCCGACTACACCGATCGCGTAAAGTGCGGCAAGGTGCATAATGTCGCGCTCTATAATAAGCACAATAACAGGAACCGCCGTCGCAACGATCAGGGAGAACCAGGGCATTCCAAAACGGTTCAGTTTTAAAAAAATCGGAGGTAGCTCTCTGTCTTTGGCAAGCGTGAATTGAATGCTTACCATGGCGGAAATAGCCGTATTTCCTGCCGAAAGAAGAAGGAATCCGAAAGCGATGGAAATGAGTTTTCCATACCAGGGACCGATGAAGTGGTTTCCGAGAGCGCGAAGCATGTCTTCGGTGTGCCCGGTCAGCCCGGGAATCGCATTCATCGCCAAACCTAGAAGAAAGGTCAGAATCGAAACTTCAATTAGCACCGGTACAATCGCGCGGCGGGAAGTCTTCCCGACCGGCTCCACCATAATACCCGTCATATTCGCGATCGCTTCGACGCCGGAAATGGCCAAAATGATCCCCACGAACGTCGCCCAGTTTCGCCCCCAATTTAAAGCGGGTAGTTGCAATTCGACATGCTTTAAATGAGGGACCGTGAAAACAAAAAGAATGATCGCAGCCAACGAGGCAAAAACGGCGATCGCGGCCGCAATGTTGCCTCCTTTGGAAGGGCCAACCCAGTTAAGAAGCCCTATGAAAAGAATGGTCCCGATAGCCCAAAGTTCCGGATTTGCCACATTGAAATAGTGAAAAGCGTCAAGCACGCTAAGGGCGACTGTGACTACAAAATTTGCGAAAAGCAAGAAAGCGCCGATCACGGCAAGGGTTTGGGAGCGTTGTTTTACCGAAGAGTAGACGCCGCCGCCGTCGGGGTAGCTGCGGCAAATGATCGTGTAGCAGACCCCGACCAGCGCCACAAGAAGGGACATGAACCCGAGGAAGAACCAGGAAGCGTGCCCGGCCAGGGCAAAAGCGATACCGAGCACATAGGCCTTGCTTGTGCCCCAGTCGCCGTAGAGCATGGCGCCGGCTTGGTACCATTTGAGTTCACGGGGCCGTTCGACCCGTTTGATCATGACTGCCATATGGGGCCCTAATATAGCAGAAGCGGAGAGACAATCAATAGACGCTTGTTTCTTTCATTTAGTATTTTTCCTCCGTTGGCATTAAATTTGGGTGGCATTTTTTTGTCTTTTTGATATCATAGGGCCCCATTCGAGATTCGTCCTCAAGAATTTCATCAACCTCAAAAATAAAAGATAATTATTAGCTGACCCTCGAGGTGTTTTCCCCGAGGGAGTCATCCTGAGCGAAGCGAAGGATCTATTATTCTGGATCCTTCGGTAAAGTGCGCCTCAGGATGAGTGGGTCGGAGAAAACTTCCCGACCCCTCAGTTACTAATTCGGCTGGAGACATATGAAAAAACTTTTTTCCCGATTCTTTCTTTTTAGCTCATTCTGCCTGTGGCAAACCGCTGCGTGGGCCAGCGAAGCGGATCTGAAGATCCCGGATCTTCACGAAGGCCGTTTTGACATGTTTGGCGGCCTCACGGGTTTTGAGATCCTTCTTTACGGTGCCCTCGTTATCCTAGGAACCGTCGGAGTTGCGCTTTTTCAGTTCTTGAGGGTCAAATCCCTTCCCGCGCATAAATCGATGCTCGACATCGCGGAGACGATCTTTCAAACCTGCAAGACCTACCTCAAGCAGCAGGTGAAGTTCCTTGCGATCCTGTTCGCGATCATCGCCTCTGCGATGAGTTATTACTTTGTAGGACTCAAGCACGAACCTCTGGCAACCTTGGGCCTGGTCCTCCTTTTTTCGGTCATTGGTATGGGGGGATCCGCTCTGGTTGCGTACTATGGGATCCGCATCAACACCTATGCAAATGCCCGGACAGCTTTCGCCTCCTTGCGCGGAAAACCTTGGGATGTAGTCAATATCCCTTTGCGCTCGGGTATTTCCGTCGGCCTTTTCCTGATCTCGGTCGAGTTGGTGATGATGGTGATCATCTTGCTCTTCGTGCCGCGCGAAATCGTGGGCTACTGCTTTTTGGGTTTTGCCATCGGAGAATCGCTCGGAGCAAGCGCTCTGAGGATCGCGGGTGGTATTTTCACCAAGATCGCCGATATCGGCTCGGACCTCATGAAGATCGTTTTTAATGTCAAAGAGGATGATCCGCGCAATCCCGGCGTTATCGCCGACTGCACGGGCGATAACGCGGGCGATTCGGTAGGGCCGACCGCCGACGGTTTCGAGACCTACGGCGTGACCGGCGTCGCGCTTATTTCGTTCATCACCCTCGCGATCAAAGATCCTTCGCTTCAGGCAAAGCTCATCGTCTGGATCTTCGCCATGCGCTTTTTGATGGATTTCATGTCGGGAGCCGCCTATTTCATCAATCAGGCTATTTCCGAGCGTAAGTACAAGGGCCTGAAGGAATTCGATTTCGAAGAGCCGCTCACGCGCCTGATCAAGATTGCTTCAGTCCTCTGCATCTCCACTTCCTACGGAATGTCGTACCTGCTTGTAGGTGATCTTCCCGACCCGACGCTCTGGTGGAAACTTGCCTCAATCATCACTTGCGGAACTTTGGCGGCCTACCTCATTCCTGAATTCACCAAGATCTTCACTTCTTCCCACTCGAAGCATGTTCAAGAGATCGTCATCGCTTCACGCGAAGGCGGAGCGTCGTTGACGATCCTTTCGGGCCTCGTGGCAGGATACTTCTCGGCTTTTTGGAAGGGCATCCTTATCGTGGGCCTGATGTTCGGGGCCTACCTGATCGCGGGAATGGGGCTCCAGAACATCATGCCTCACGCCTCTATTTTCGCTTTCGGCCTTGTGGCTTACGGCTTTCTCTGTATGGGCCCCGTCAATATCGCGGTGGATTCTTACGGACCGGTCACAGACAACGCCCAATCGATCTTTGAACTCGCTCAGACAGAATCGATCCCCGGGATCGAAAAAGAGATCGAAAAAGATTTCGGATTTAGACCCGACTTCAAAATAGGAAAACATTACCTTGAAGCCAATGACTCGGCCGGGAATACTTTCAAAGCGACGGCCAAGCCCGTGCTGATCGGGACCGCCGTTGCCGGGGCGACCACCATGATCTTTTCGATCATCCTGCTTCTCCAGGAACACCTTCAATCTGCAGCGATCGCCGCGGCGGCAGGCGGGTTCGTTCCGGAAAATATCGGCCAAATCTTATTAAACGAAAAAGAGTCGCTCACGGCCGCGCCGATCCTCTTGGGAATTCTCTGCGGCGGCGCCGTGATCTTTTGGTTCTGCGGTGCTTCCATTCAAGCTGTAGCCACAGGGGCCTACTCCGCCGTCGAGTACATCAAGAAAAACTTCAACCTCGACAAGAAGGAAGCTAATCGCGCGGATTCGATCAAGGTTGTGCAGATCTGTACCGAGTACGCCCAAAAAGGGATGTGGAATATTTTCGTGGGGCTCCTTATGCTCACGCTCGCCTTTGCGATGTTCGATCCCTATTTCTTCATTGCCTACCTCATCGCCATCGCCGCCTTCGGGCTTTTTCAGGCGATGTTCATGGCCAATGCAGGCGGTTCGTGGGATAACGCGAAAAAAGTTGTTGAGGTTGATCTGAGAGAGAAGGGCACGCCGCTTCATGCCGCAACCGTCATTGGCGACACGGTGGGAGATCCCTTCAAAGACACCACTTCAGTCTCGCTCAATCCTATCATTAAGTTCTCAACGCTCTTCGGTATGCTTGCCGTCGAGATCGCGATCAAGATGAACCCAACCACTACCACCATTAGCGGAGCGGTCTTCTTTATTGCGGGGCTGTATTTTGTCTGGAGATCTTTTTACAAAATGCGGATCCCGCAGCTGAAGGTCCCGCTCGCGACAGAAAAAGCGGTCATTGTATAGAGAGCTCTCATTAAAAAAACGCCCTCGCGTTTTCTTGCGGAAGCAAGCGCGGGGGCGTTTTTTATATCAATAGCCGATGATCGTGACAACAAGATAGGCCAATAAAAGCAATCCGCCGACCCAGCGCTTCAGGTAATCGCCGCTTAACCATGCGCCAGCGCGGAAAAGCAACAAGATCCCCAGCATTGCGGGAAAATAGAGAGTGAAAAAAATAACCGGAACTTCTAGGCCGCCTCGGGTTGCGGCCGTGGCCGCACCCGTCACAAAAAGAACGTTCAAGATATCCGCGCCGATGATATTCCCCACCGCGATCTCCCCGTGACCGCGCCGGACAGCCGTCAGAGAAGTGACCAACTCAGGCAGCGATGTGCCAAAAGCCACAAGCGTGGCGGCCACGATGCTACTCGGCACGCCTATACGCAAAGCTAAAATCTCCACCGCCGTAATGAGCGCTTGGGACGAGATCACTACCAAACCCGCTCCGCAAACAAGTTTGGCAAAAACCCACGGCATTGAACGCGAGTCCGTCTTAATGAGATCGACGCCATCCGGTAAATTATCCCGCCGGGCCCAAATGATCGAGATATAGAGGTACGCGGCCAACAAACCAAGCATAAGAAATCCAGCCCATCGCGGAATATTCCCACCGGCCCCAAGAACATCCCGCCACCCCGGGAATGGAAACGCGAGAACAACAAGAAGCACCGCCGCGGCAACCTGGATAAACCCTTGCCGGTTGACAACGCTTTTAACAAGAGGAAGGGGCGAGATCAGGGTCGCCAAACCGAGGATGAGCCCGGTATCACAAATAATGGAACCAACGGCGTTGCCGAGCGCTAATCCGGGGTTTCCCTGGACAGCCGCCAGCACAGAGACCGTGGCCTCAGGCAATGTAGTGCCTAGACTGACTATCGTTGCGCCGATCAGGGCTTTGGGTACGCGCCACCGCTCCGAGAGCGTCACCGCTTCATCGATGAGCCAGTTGGCCCCTTGGGCTAACGCGTAAAAACTGGCTCCGATCACACCGGCTAAAATTATCAACGGCGCTTGGTCCAATAGGACATGCAACCACGCTTCCATCCAAATACTCCTTCGCTAAAAACCTGGATTTGGCCCAACAAAAGAAGGCCGATCCCGAAGGACCGGCCTTCTTGCGAGAATTCTACCTTAAATAAAAACAATCTGCAACGCCGACGGGATTAGTTCCTGTTCTTTTGGTTCGGACCGCAGATTAGCCCTTCCCGCCAAACATCCGGCAGGATTCACCGTTTGATTTCTCCCGTTCCCTGCAATAGCAGGTATTAGGCGATCATGCGCCGCGCGTTTCCGCGCCGGAGCAAGTCTTACATTTTTGCTTCTTTCAAGGCTTCCTTTTTGGCGGCCTTGATGTCTTTGATTTCCTGCTTTGCTTCCGTTTTCACTTCTTTAATGGCTTCCTTCGCTTCCGCCTTTATTTCTTTCGCGGTAGCCGGGGCGTAGAGTTCGTCGACTTCGAAGGCCTCTCCGACCACGTCACCGGTTTCGGCATCTTCCGCCACAAGAAGCGTTTCCTCGACGGCAACGGGTTCCTGTTCGACGGCCAATGCAAAAGCGGGACAAAGCATGATCGCCACTAAAAACATCGCGATACTTTTCATGCGTTTGGATCTCCTTTCCGCACCCTCAAGTGCTTCGTTCCGGCATCGTTCCGGTCTTGCGAACAACGCCGTATTTCAAAAGCCAACAGAAAAGCTTGCCTTATATTTTAACGTCTTCGGCATCATCATCGTCCGGGTCCACCGAAGGGCTCGTGAGCTCATCGGTCATCACGATGCCCTCCCCTGCGACATCAGCCGAATCTTCCGTAAATGTCATATCTTCCGCCACAGCAACAATACTGTTCTCAGACTCGGCGAAAACCAGCCCCTGAGAAAGCAACATGAGGGCCATTAAAATTCCTGCTATCCATTTTGTTTTCATTTTTTGATCTCCGGTTGAATATGAAAAACGCCTTCCGGTTCCAAGCAATACCCTGCCATTGCCCATGGCAAGCCGTTACCTAAAACTGAAGGCGCCTAATGCCTACTCTCCATCGCTGGTGGAAAAACCCGCAAGCCCTTCCTGCGCAATGCGTTCGGAGGTGACAAAAAACCTTCCAGGGCACGTTCCGTTTCTCGCTGCGATGCTCTCGAGAAGTCTACGCTGAAAGCGGTTTGGTGTCAAATGGACGGAAAGGGCCATAAGCCACAAAGGCCCCTATTTTTGGTATTTGTGCCAAAAAGATCCAAAAGACCTAACTGCATGAAAATAAACAGGATAAGACCTGCTACTTTCTTCTCTTGTCAGAAACCCAAAATTCCATTCTCCTATTGAGCATAAGACGGGTCTGAGCGTCCAAGGCCGGTATAGCGCTTAAGAAAACCAGGATCAGGGGGACGAGAAACCACTCAAGGCCGTGAACGATGGTCCAAAGAAATGGAAAGCGCTTCTTTTTCTTGGGCAAAAGCCAGATACTCATGATGATCGTCCCCAATAAAGCAAGCGTCGAGAGGCCGAAGATCGCGTTCGTGAACCTTCCGGCGCTGTAATAGAGGACCGTATTTGAGAACTCCTTATCGGCGGAGATCGCGGGGATCCAGCCGATCACGGTCAGGAGAAGCGGAAGGGTCGCCCAGCTTACGTGCCCCTCAAAGAGTTTGAACCCGTGCCGGAGTTTGTTGTAAAGCGAAATCTTTTTATTCGCAAGGAACCCCCGCATAACCAGCGGAAAGTTCTCAACGCCCCACGCCCACCTCCGTTTTTGCTTATAGAGACTTATCACAGTGCGCCACCAGGAACCGGCATCCACAATATCCATGGAAAGGGTCGTGGGAAGCGGAACGACCTGATATTGGCCGTCAAAATACAGGTAGGACTTCCAGAAAATGCCGGAATCATCCGAGATCATATCCGCCGGCCAATACCCCACCTCGACAAGGGCCTTGAAACTCATGCTGTGGCTTGAAAAGGTCACGAGTTTTTCCGGATCCGTGGTTTCAATCAGTTGAAAAAACGAGGACCCCGTTTCGATCACGCGCGCGAAGCCCGGTACCTCCCAAATATTGTTATGGAAAACAGGGATCGGCTGAAAGCTCGCCCGGTGACGGTCCGGACAGCTCATAAAACTATAAGTCAGGCATGGGAAGTAATGACAGCTCACGACTGTATCCGCATCGAAACAGGAAACGATGATATTCTCAAAAGGAATCCTTTTTTCTTCAAAATATTCGGCAGCAGATCTCGCGGCATAGCTTGTATTGGCGCCTTTGACGCGCGCTTCGCCTGGGAGACCGTCCGGATGTTCGACGGCAAGAAAGTTCATGAACCGGTCCCGGTATTTATTCACGATCTCGTCCATCCCGGCCTTCACGGATTCTTCGGCCCTTGCCTCGATCGCCAATATAATGACCATTTGTTTTGCAAGCGTCACATTGTTGGCAATGCTTAGAATATTCGCCTCGACCACGGAAGAAGGTTCCTTTGTCACGGGGATCACCACCAAATGAAAGATCTCCGAAGAAAGCGGCGGGACCTCCCCGCTTTTTCTTAAAGTCTCCAGATCTTTGCGGTGGATCCAATGGGAGATCTTTTTATACCACCCTTTTGCGCGATGGGATTTTTCGATCTCCCGTGAATATTCATGGAAACGGTCCAGGCCGCGGATCCTGGCCAGCCAGTCCGTGCTTTTTTCGGCGGAAAGGCGGATGTAAGAAAGCAGAAGAAAGATCGTCAGATAAAAAAGTTTCAAGATCCAAGCCAACATGAATGCGATCACGAGGATCACCGAGACAAGCGGGGCCCAGATCGAAAGGGCGATAAGGCCCAACACCATGGTCCAGCTGGCCAGCCCGGGAAGTATCTCAAAAAAACGCTGTTGGAGGGCATCGCTGCCACTCAGGTTGCAGTGGGAGTAAACAAATTTCATTTCATCATCTCCTGGGTCTCTTTCTCCAGTTCGGTTATCAGGCGTGAGAGCTTGATGCCTTCCGGCAGCAACTGCAAAGCCATGAAATGCCCCTGCGAAGGTTCCAGGTAATAAAGGGCCCCTGTCTTTTCTGAGTAGAAGATCGCGGCCCCTTCGCATATTTTGATCGGCTTCTCGGCGGAACTTCCCTCTTCTTTAACCGGCGCCAAAAATACTTCGCCCCTGTCGCTAAAAAGAATATAAGCGGCGTCATAGACAAAATAGGCATCCCGCACATCCGCGGCCCGGTCAAAGACCCATTTGATCTCGGGGCCTCGCTCAAAAAATTCTTTTTTCCGTTCGGGTTTTTCGAGGTCCAGGATACCGACCCGCCGTTCCTGCCATAGAACGACTTTCCGGCCCTCCGGAGCCGCATGATAACCTCTGACCCCTTCCTCCACGAACCGATAGGGCAACGCGTTGGAAAAAAACTCGCCCTTTTCGCTGGAGATGCAGATCGTGTTGTGAGAAATGAAATCGATCTTAAATTTCCCGTCTTCGCGGAAAAGATCCTCTAAAAAAGCGCCGCTTTCCACAAAGGTTTCATCGCCCGGCTTAGCGTTGAAATTTGTTCTTACAATGGAAGGGCCGGAAAGCGCGTAGATCTTTCCTTTAAAGATCCCGACCCCCCTGACATTCTGGAAAAAGCCGGGCAATACCTTCATCTTCTCCAGATCGATCCTTGAAACGTTGCGATCGTAGCGGACGAAAAGATAATCGGGTTTGGCTCCTTCCCAGAGGATCTCATCCGGCGCGCGCTCTTTGAAAAGGCCGGAAAGGTCTTGCGCTTCGGATTTATCTTTATCAAGCGAATAACCGAGAAATTTCATCCCGCCGGCATGTTCTATTTGAACAAGAATAAATGGGCTCTCGTTGGCCGTAAATATTCTGACGAGCTTTGCGTTAGCAAAGGGAAAAGGTTTCGGAAAAACCCAAGAAACAGTTTCATTCTTCCAGTCAAACGCCCGGAGGTCGCCCGCCAACTCGGAGCCCTTTAACAGGAGAAAGCGGGTTCCGGGAACCGGGTAGAGGCCGGTAAAAGGACCGGTAATCAAGGGCCGAGGATCAAGTTTTCGGGGCACCAATAGAACGTGGGAAAAACTGGCTGCTTTACCCGGTTCCACCGTAATCCTGCGTATCCAAGGCCTGTGGCCGGCTAAAGAGATCCTGATGTCGTAATCGCCGGCCAGAAGGTTCCGGATCGTGGCGGGTGTTTTTTCCGAGAAGCGTTTGTTCGCGATCCAGACGGAAGCGCCGGAAGGAAGCGTCTCGACCCGGATGAGGCCGGTCTTAGCGAACCCCTCTTCAAGTTTTGGCGTGAAGATGTAACCCAAGGCATAGAAAATAATGAGGGGGCATAAAACGAGGTAGAGTAGAAACAAAAAATAAAAAACGACCCGCCGGAAAAGATTCACCCCGTTCGATCCCCCAATACATTAACTCTTCGAAAAAGACGCATTACCCCGAAAATCTCGCTTAGTCAAAAAACACAGAGATCTAACGGGGTTCATAGGCACATTATGCCACAAAGCATCCTCCTCTCCAAGCGCGAGGCCGGGCGGTAAAGAAGCAATGGTATCCTGCCGATGCTTTAACGCCATGATGAACTTATGGGACTTCACGGTCCTTTCCTTCACATCTCTTTTCGTCATCGTTGACCCGATCGGGCTTATTCCCTCCTTTCTAGCCATGACCCAGCGAAATTCTGTGGAGGAGCGGGCCCATATGGCCCGGCTGGCTTCCCTGGTCGCATTTATAATCCTTCTTTTGAGCTTCTTTTTCGGCCAGCGGCTCCTGATGGCTTTCGGGATCACTATCCCCGCCTTCGAGATCGCGGGCGGCATCATCCTGCTTTTGGTGGCGCTCGATATGCTCCAGGCGCGCCGCACGGCGCTTAAAGAAACGCAGGAAGAAAAAGCAGAAGGCATCACCAAAGAAGACGTAGCCGTCACTCCCATGGCCATCCCGATGCTCGCGGGGCCCGGGGCCATTACGGCGGTTATCCTTTTATCGAACAAGGCAGAAACATTTGCTTTCCACGCGATCTTGGCGGCTGTAATCGTCCTAGTTTCGCTTTTGACCTTCCTGATCCTATGGGTTGCGGCTCTTCGCTCTAAGCTGCTTAGTGTGATCGCGCTCAAGATCGTCGCCCGTTTGATGGGCCTTATCCTTGCCGCCATTGCTGTTCAGTTCATCCTGAACGGCGTTCTGGCGGCCCGCATTTTTTCCTAAAATCCCCTTGCTTTCCCGCCAAAGAGCCATTATACTTCGAAGTGTAAATAGTTAAATATATTAACTATTATCAATTTTAACAAAAGAGGCCCCCGTGAAACACCGTGATGCGTTTGTCGCGAATTTTAGAGAACTGCACCCGAAATTCTCCCGCATGTACGCGCAGATGCTTGACCGGGTCGACCTGACCCTTTCGCAATATTCCCTTCTCTATCAGCTGGCCCTCCTCGGGACTATCTCGATGTCTGAGGTGAGTTCCCGGCTTGAGATCAGTAAGCCGGCCGTGACAAATCTGGTGGACCGGCTGGAAGAAAAGAAACTGCTCCGGCGGCTCCCCCACCCCAAAGACCGGCGGGTGATCCTATTGAAGATCCTCCCAAAAGGGGAGAAGGTCATTGAGGATCTCCGGCAGAAAAGTCTTGAAGTGCTTTTGAAGGCCTACGACCAGTTCAATGCCGGCGAACATGAAACGATCAGCCGTTTCTATGCAACGGTTTCAAAAGTGATGGATGATTTTTTGTTGAGATTAAAAAATGAAAAATAACCGTATTTTGATCTACGCGCTCGCTTTTTTCTTTCTTGCCTTGCCGCTTGCCGCCCAGGCGCAGCAAAGCGCCTCCCCGGCCCCAGAAACAAATACACCCGTCTTGACGCTTGAAGAATGTTACCGGCTTGCGCTGATCCAAAGCGAAATCGTCGCCATTCAAAAAGAAGCGATTGGCCGCGCCACGGCGCAGATCTTCAATGCTACAAGTCAAGCGCTCGGCGATGTTGATTTTGTTATCAATCGTTCTTTTCAAGACCATCAAAAAGACAGTTTGACCGGTGATTTTGCATACGACCCCAACATCCGGGAAGACAAATTCGCGATCAGCCAGCCGCTTTTCCAGGGATTCAAAGCGATCGGAGCCTTGACGGGAGCCGGAAGCTTCCGCAGGGAGCAAACGGAAGCGTGGATCCGCGCCAAAGAATTACTTTATTTGGACGTCGCCCGCGCTTTCTATAGCGTTCTGCGGTATGAGAGAGACATCAGGATCGGCGAAGATATTTGCGATCTGCTCGGCAAAAGGATCAAAGAGCTTGAAGAAAGAGAGCGGATCGGCCGGTCCCGTGTCAGCGAAGTGCTCACGATCCAAACCAGGCTCAAGGTAGTTGAGGCCGAAGTGGCAAGCGCCCGGGGGCTTCTTGCGACGGCCCGGTATTTGCTTGAATTTTTGACGGGAACCGAACTTGGGAATAGCCGTCTCCGGGAAGAGTTGTTCGAAGAAGTCTCCTCGCAACCGCTCGCCGAACACTTAAAACTAGCCGCAGTGCGCTCCGATGTCAAAGCCGCCGAGCAGGCCGTCAGAACGGCTTGGGGCGGCATCGTGGTAGCTCAAAGCGGATTCTGGCCCACGGTCACTTTTACGCATAATCAATACACGCGGCGTGAAGGTACCTTGTCGAACCTGGACTGGGACACCCTCCTAAAATTCAGCGTTCCCCTTTTCTCCGGGACAGAGACGATCGGCGAGGTTAAAGATGCCATCGGTATTTTAAAACAGAAAAAACTCAGTTTTTCCCTGGCAAAACGACAGGCGGAGCTGGACATCAAACAAAGTTATCAGGTATGGCTGTCTTCAAAAGAAACGAACGATCTCCTGATGGAGGCCGTGCGCCAGGCGGAAAAAAATTACAAGGTCCAGTCGGAAGAATATACCCGCAGTCTTGTCAGCAACCTCGATGTGCTGGCGGCGTTGGAATCCCTCCAAAGCACCCGCCAAAATCAGAATAGAGTTTATTACATCATGAAACAGGATGAGGCGGCCTTCCGGGTTGCGATCGGGGACGTATCATGAATTTATCCGAGATCTCCATCAAGAACCCGGTCTTCGCGTGGATGCTCATGATCGGGCTTATGGTCTTCGGCGTGATCGGCTGTCACGGGATGGGTGTCGGACAAATGCCGGATGTGGACTTTCCCGTCTTGAATGTAAGCGTGCTTTGGGAAGGCGCCGCGCCCGAGGTTATGGAAAGCGACGTCGTCGACATCATTGAAGACTCTGTTATGGGGATCGAGGGGCTCCGTGAGATCTCGTCCTCCTCTGCGGAAGGAAAAGCCAGCATCAAGCTCGAGTTCGATCTCGACCGCGATATTGACGTTGCGCTGCAAGAAGTTCAGAGCAAGATCTCGGAAGCGCGGCGCCGCCTCCCTACGGATGTCGATCCTCCCATCATCCAGAAATTCAATCCCGAAGACCAGCCGATCATGTGGCTTTCGATCACCTCGCGCCTCCCCCTGAAAGAATTGATGGATTATGTCGACCGGAGCATCAAGGACCGCTTCAAGACCGTACCGGGGGTCGGTGAGATCTTCCTTGGCGGGTTCCTGGAACGGAATCTCCGCGTGTGGATCGATACCCCGAAACTTGCCGCATACCAGCTGACGGTCGAGGACGTCATTGCCGCGATCCAGACAGAACACGTTGAGATCCCGGCCGGAAAACTCGAAACCCAGGAAAAAGAATCCGCGGTCCGCGCCATGGGCGAAGCCCAATCCGTCGTGGAATTCGAGAAGATCGTCATCAATAGCCGTAACGGTAAACCCATTTACCGCCCGATCAAATTAAGCGAGGTTGCCCGGATCGAGGACGGTCTTGCGGACCTTAGAAGGATGTCACGCACCGGCGGAGAGCCGTCCGTCGGCCTCGGGATCCGGAAACAGCGGGGCGCCAATACCGTCGCCGTAGCCGACGGGGTCAGAAAACGGCTTGCGGAGATCCAACGCGAACTCCCGACGGATTTTTCGATCGGGATCAATTTCGATTCGAGTAAATTTATCTCGGACAGCGTCCATGAACTGTTCCTGACCCTGATCCTTTCCGCCGTTCTCACGTCTCTGGTATGCTGGCTTTTTTTAGGGTCGTGGAGTTCGAATATGAACATCCTGCTCGCCATCCCCACCTCGATCCTTGGAACTTTCATCGTGATGAAAGCATGCAATTTCACCATGAACATATTCACTTTACTCGGCCTCTCGCTCGCCATCGGCATTGTCGTGGATGACGCCATCATGGTGCTTGAAAACATCGTCCGTCATCGTGAAATGGGAGAAGGAAAGGTCGATGCCGCCTTAAAAGGGTCGAAAGAGATCACGTTCGCGGCGCTTGCGGCCACCTTAGCTATCGCGGCGATCTTCATGCCCGTGGTCTATATGCAAGGGATTATCGGGAAATTCTTCCTCCAGTTCGGCATTACGATCACTGCCGCTGTTTTTCTTTCGCTTTTGGAAGCCCTGACCCTCGCGCCTATGCGATGCTCCCAACTGCTTGAGATTGAAGAGAGAAAAACGCGCTTCGGCAAAGCATTTGAGCATGGCATGATCAAGCTCAAGGAACTCTATGGAAAAAGCCTGGTCCTGACCCTCAAACATAAATGGAAAATCCTTCTTTTGTCTTTTATCTTTTGTGTTGTCTCTTATATGATCACGGCTCCCCTGCTCCGAAAAGAATTCACTCCCCCGCAGGACCAGAGCATGTTCCTGGCGGGGCTGGAAACGCCCATCGGTTCCTCGGTTTATTTTACGAGTGAAAAATTCAAAGAAGTCGAAGCCTTCGCCATGGCGCACCCCTGCGTTAAACGTTACTTTTGCATCATCGGCGTTCGCATGGGCGGGATCGAAGGTGAAGTGAACGCGGGTATGCTTTTCGTGACCCTTAAGCAACCGCAGGAACGGCCTTATGATCCGGCGCTCAAACGGCGCCCGACCCAACAGGATGTGATGGACCAGTTCAGGGAAGGCCTCAACAAGATCCCGAGCATCCGGGCGACCATGCAAGACCTCTCCACGCGCGGCTTCTCGGCCACGCGTGGGTACCCCGTCGAATTTTCGATCCGGGGGCCCAACTGGGACAAGCTGATCGAATACGCCCAGACGATCCAGGACAAGATGAAAAAGAGCCCCTACTTTCAGGATATCGACAGCGACTACCGTTCCGGCCTCACGGAAGTGCGGATCACTCCGGACCGCGACAAAGCTTTCGACCATGCCGCGAGCGTCGAAACGATCGCCCGTACGGTGAACGCCATGATCGGGGGCGAGCGTGTCGCGAAATATACGCAAGACGGAAGACGCTATGATGTCCGGGTCAAAGCCAACGATCAGGACCGCAATGATGCAGAAGATATCAAGGAGCTTTGGATATGGAATAACCGAGGCGAAATGGTCCGGCTCGGGGATGTGGTCAAGGTCACGGAACGCCCCAGCCTTTTAAGTATCACCCGTCAGGGTCGCGAGCGCGCTATCAGTCTTTACGCCGGTACGGCTAGCGGCCAGTCGCTCGCCACCGCCATTCAGCAGGCCAAAAAGATCGCTGACGAGACGCTGCCGGCTCCCTATCGGGTCGTTTTCAGCGGAACAAGCCAGACATTCAAGGAATCGATGAGGAGCCTCATCTTCGCGCTTGTGCTCGGCATCGTGGTCGCCTACATGATCCTGGCCTCCCAATTCAACCACATCGTTCACCCCATCACGGTGCTTTTGGCGCTTCCTTTCAGCGTCATCGGCGCTTTCTGGGCGCTTTTGATCGCCAACCAATCGCTTAATATTTTCAGCTTCATCGCTTTGTTGCTTCTAATGGGCATCGTGAAAAAGAACTCCATCCTGCTTGTGGATTTCACAAATAAAATGCGGGAACGCGGCATGAACACTTACGACGCGATCCTTACCGCCTGTCCGATACGGTTGCGCCCCATCATTATGACTTCCATCGCCACCATTGCGGCCGCCATCCCGCCGGCCCTTGCGCTCGGCCCGGGCGCGGAGACCCGTATCCCCATGGGTGTCGCGATCATCGGCGGGGTATTAGTCTCAACACTCCTTACCTTATTCGTCGTCCCCGCTTTTTATCTGGTCTGCGATAAACTGGAACAAAAAGGCTCGATGAGCGTGATCTTTGGCGAGCTTAAGAACAAAATATTCCTTCGCTTTGGAAAGAAATCCACGTAAAAATTCGATTCACCCGTGAAAAGGTCGACCGTTTTTCTTTTTCTTAACGCTTAAAATTTTCCCGTAGGCCAGTACCATGAGACTTATGATCGCGGTCCATGAAAAGATCATGAAAATCCAGCCGGACCATCTCATAAAACTCCTTCTTTAGGCGGGCTTGCTTAAGCGAAACCAATAAAAACCGTGAGGCCCTAGAGTCAGAAAATAAGGAAGTTCCCCGATCTTCGGGAACTTCACATTCCCCCACAGCTCTACGGGCTCCAAACCGTTGTATTTTTTCAGATCCAATTCCACGGGCTGAACGTATCGTGAAAGATTGTTCACGATCAAGAGAGTTTCGTCTTCATAAGCGCGGATATAAGCGAGGATTTTCGGATTTTTATGCGCCAAAAACTCAAGCGTGCCCCTGCCGAAAGCTCGGAGGCTTTTCCGTACCCGGATCATTCTTTTAGTCCAATTAAGGAGCGATGACTGCGTTTGCGACTGCGCCTCCACATTGACCGCCTGGTAACCATACACCGGGTCCTCGATCACGGGCGCATAAAGGTTTGCGGGATCCACGGTCGAGAATCCCGCATTGTGGTCCCGGTTCCACTGCATCGGCGTCCGCACCCCATTACGGTCCCCGAGGTGGAAATTATCCCCCATACCGATCTCATCGCCATAGTAGATCACCGGCGTCCCGGGGAGACTGAAAAGCAGGCTGCTTAAAAGCTCCATTTGCCTCCGACCGTTGCTCATGAGAGGAGCGAGGCGGCGGCGGATGCCCAGATTCAGCCTGGCCTTGGGATCGGTGGCATATTCGCGGTACATATAATCCCGCTCCTCCTCGGTCACCATCTCAAGTGTTAGTTCGTCATGATTGCGAAGAAAAAGCGCCCATTGGCAGTTGTCGGGGATGGCGGGCGTTTGCCGCATGATGTCCAGAATGGGCGTGTTGTCCTCTTTGCGGATCGCCATAAAGATCCTTGGCATCAAGGGAAAATGGAAGGCCATGTGGCATTCATCCCCGTTCGCGAAATAAGGACGCACATCCGCCGGCCATTGGTTGGCTTCCGCCAAAAGGACCTTCTCCCGGAACATCTTGTCCACCTGGGCGCGTATTTTTTTCAGGTAGTCGTGAGTTTCCGGAAGATTCTCGCAACTCGTTCCTTCGCGTTCAAAAAGATAGGGCACCGCATCCAGCCGAAAACCGTCAACGCCGGTCAAAAGCCAGAAAAAAAGTATGTCGAGCATGGCCTTCTGGACCGACGGATTGGCGTAATTAAGATCCGGCTGATGGCTGAAAAACCGGTGCCAGTAATATTGACCCGATTCCGGATCGAAGGTCCAGTTCGATTTCTCCGTATCGGTGAAAATGATCCTCGCGTCTTTATATTTTTGCGGGTCATCGCTCCAGATATAAAAGTCTCGTTTGGAGGAATTTTTCGAAGAACGCGCTTCCTTGAACCAGGGATGCTGGTCCGAAGTGTGGTTAAGCACAAGCTCGATCAGAACCTTGATCCCCCTCCCGTGAGCTGCTTTGACAAAATCCCGGAAATCCTGCATGGTCCCGTATTCCGGAGCCACTTCCTGAAAATCGGAGATATCGTAGCCATCATCTTTCATGGGGCTTTTATAAAACGGGAGAAGCCAGATGCAGTTGATGCCGAGATCCCGGAGATAATCGAGTTTCTGGGTTAGGCCATGAAAATCGCCGAACCCGTTGGCGTTGCTGTCAAAAAAAGTCTTCACATGAAGCTCGTAGATAATGGCATCCTTATACCAAAGACTCTGCTCATTCATGAACAAATTCCCCTGAAATGGGCCCGGCGGGATTGGATCAAATACCGCAAAAAATCAAACACTTCCG
>Ga0116153_10001300_pt1 | contig 24073 bp, 16 predicted proteins | sample AD_UKC028_MetaG_FD_89896 | JGI IMG/M metagenome (GOLD analysis project Ga0116153, IMG submission 89896) | Active sludge microbial communities of municipal wastewater-treating anaerobic digesters from USA - AD_UKC028_MetaG | ecosystem: Engineered > Bioreactor > Anaerobic > Digestate | place: USA...
CGGACCGGAATGCTCCTGCATGAGGCGCAGAGGATGTGTCCTCGGGTCATTCCCATCCAAGGTCAGTTCGATAAATATAGGTCGACGTCTGACGAGATACTCCGGGTCTTGTCGGAGTTTTCCGATCAGGTGGAGATGACGTCGTGTGATGAGGCCTACCTGGATATGACCCCCCGGGACGGAGATTTTTGTCGACCGGCGAAATGGGGGAGGATGGTCCATGACCGTCTTCGGGAGGATCCGGGGTTGCCCTGTTCCGTCGGAGTCGCTCCGAACAAGCTGTTGGCTAAACTGGCTTCCGAGATGCAAAAACCGGACGGGTTTGTGGTGATTTCTCCCGAGGAGGTTGACGGCACCCTCAAGGAGATGCCCGTGGAACGTTTATGCGGTGTGGGGGATCGGTTTCGGGAAAATTTGAAGGGGATGGGTATCCGGACTTGCGGGGAGCTGGCCGCCGCGGATTTCGAAAGCCTTTATGCCCGTTTCGGCGTGTGGGGGTATTGGCTCAAACGGATGGGACAAGGAAAGGATGAGAGCCCCGTATCGCGGACGGATGATCCCGACACGGTTAAATCGGTCGGACATGCGACGACGTTCTCAAGGAATACGCGAGATTTCTCGGAGGTGCGGTCTTATCTGTTGATGTTGTGTGAGAAAGTGGGATTTCGCTTGAGGAAACAGGGGTTGATGGGGCGTGTGGTCACGGTGACGTTGCGTTATTCGGATTATCGGTTCCGGTCCAAACAGGCCTCTCTTCGGGAATATACCGACGACGACATCGTGATTTATTCTCAGGGGAGGAGGATCATGGAATCGTTGGGTCCGTTTCCGAAGGCGGTGCGTTTGGTGGGTGTCACCGTTTCGGAACTGGCGAGGGATGGAGGACAAGGTTTTCTGGTGGAGATGTATGAAAAAAGACGACAGATGGCGCGCGCAATGGATCGGTTGAACGGGCGTTATGGAAAATTGACCGTACGCCACGCCTCCGTGGACATTTCGAGGAAGATTGGTTTTTTTGAGCCGCCGATTCCTCCCACTATACGTCTGCTGAGACAGCGGGATCAGTAGCACAGCTCTCGCATGTTTGTCTATGAAACACGGGTATTAGTATTACAGGCCCCTTAATCAACTTACTTTAATATCGGGACCGATCGGACCCGCTTCATGATTCGGCTGGACAATACAGGAGGAGACGACACTTTTTGTGGTTCCTGAACGTCTAAAGTTCGTAGGAAGATCAACGATCTTAAAAGGAGAGAGCCCTATGAGAAAGAGAGCGCTGGCGGTTTGTGTGATGGGACTGTTGGTTTTTGTTTCCACGGCGACGGTCTGGGCCCGAGGGCCCAGGGACGGGTCCGGCGGTCCGAAGACGGGATTCCTGGGGGGGAGAGCCGATTGCGGTCTGAAAGACTTGACCGACGAACAGAAAGATAAGATCAAGACGTTGAAACGGGCGGAACGGAAGGCGCTGCGTTCCTTGTTCAACAAGGAACAGGAGTTGTTGGATACGCTGGGCGAACAGGTGGAGGACAAGGCGGACAACGCGGCGTTGGAGAGGACGATGTCGGCCATCAAGTTCACCCAGGACGCGATCCGGGAACAGGTCGACAAGTTCCGGGCGCAGGTGGAATCCATCCTCACTCCGGAGCAGAGGGCGCAGAGATTGTTGAACAGCCCTCATCGGGGCTGGGGGAGGGGGGCAGGCCGTCGGGAGGATTGTCCCATGAGGAGTGACGGGGAAGGTCCCGCGGGGCAGGAGCCCGCTCCGGAAAAAGAAGCCCGTTAGCGTTTGGAGTTTCAGTCTCATCGGTTTGGTGCAGCGTGTCCGAGTCTCAACAGGATCGGCATCCTGCGGCGTCCCACCCGTCGGGTGGAAAGCGGGCGCGCTGCACTAAGCTTGTATCTTGATGAAGTGGAGGGCTTTTAAGGATTCGTCCAGTTTTTGAGTGGCGTTGACGATCAGGTCTCCGGTGAGCATGACCAGCAGGTTCACCAGGCCTTCTTTGACCCCGTCGTCGTTCCACTCGTTCCGGTCGAGGATGAAGATGTCCAACGGAACGTTCTTCTGAAGACCGAGCAGATCCCTGAGTTTGATCACGGAGAGTTTTTGGTCTGAACCGTAGAGTGAGTCCCGCCGGATGAGCGAGGCCGGGATGCGGTCCCCTTGCGTCCATTCGGGGACCCATCGCGCGATTTGGGAGATCACGGTGGCGTCGTGGGCCGACGCGCCTTCGGGGAGGAGGAGAGAGAACCGCTCGATCCGGCCCTCTCGGGCCGCCCGGACAAGTTGTTGGATCCGGGCGATGATGCCGCGGTCGATCTCGGTGAGGAGACCGGTCCCGTCCAGGAGGGTCTTCGAGATCTCGATGCCGGTCTCTTTGCGGGACCGGATATCGGCCTCGAGTCGTTCGGAAGCCGATTCGAGGCCCATCACGTCGTTGTAGCGTTTCGTCCCTTCCTCGATCCGGCGTCGGAGCTGTTCCTCGGTCGAGGAGGAAGTCTTATCGAGGAGCCCTGTCGCCGCGGCCAAGGCCGCCAGGCGGATGTCGTTGGCGGCGCCTTCCGGTGTGACGGAAAGGCCTCGTTTGTGTCGTTCGGCGACCTGTCCGAAGATGTCCTCCGGACCGGCGGTCTGCGAAAGGAAATCCGCTAACGCGCGCCGTTCCCGGGAATGGCGGGACTTCGACGTCAACGCGGTCTGGACGAGTGAGCGGATGTCCAGTTCGTGTTCGGCGATGTCTTGGAGCACGGGTCTGACGGGCCGTTCGGAGACCCACTGTTGGATCTGCAGTCCGAGTGGGATCCGGGTCGTGCGGACGTCGGGTTCGGAGCGGGTCTCCGGTCGTGCGATCGGGACGGTCACCCAGTCGGCCGGGATCACCTTCGCCAGGATACGGTTTTTTCGGAGCGTGCGGAACAGGTTCGACCAGAAGAGCGCCAACCGCGACGGGGCGCGTGCCGTCGCGGGCGATCCTTCGCCGTCATCGAGATCGTCCGTCGGAGAGGGGGCTCGTCCCGCGATGAGGTCTCGGTGGAGTCCGTTCAGGAGGGCATAGGTGTCCGTGATGAGTTTCTCCGCGTCTTGTTTTTCGACGTGGCGGCTCGCGGATGTCCGGAAGCGTTCCCGCTCGGCGTCGGTCATCACGCCGTTGTCGATGAGGACGGAGAGTATGGAGTCGATGCGATCCTGGACCTTGGGGAAATCCATGGATTCCGTCTTGCTCATGAGGGCGAGGAACGTCTTGTCGAGGAATATCTTCGCCCACATGAGGGCGTTGGCGGGACTGGGCTGGGAGACGCCGTCGAAGATGTCCCGCCCCCAGACCATGCGGCCGAGATACCACGCGAACTGGACGGAGTTGACGCGTTCCTGCCGGGTGCGGAGGTAATCCTGTCCGACGACGATGCAGTCCAGTTTCCGGGGCAGGCCGGGGATATCGAGTTTGAGAGGGGGTTGGATTCTGGCCTCTTTGAGGTCCGAATCGTCCGTCACCACGATCACGTCCACGTCGTGGGGGTCCTTCTCCGCTTTCAAGATGCTGCTGTAGAGGCAAAGGGTCAAGATGCGGCTTCCCTGGAGCTGGCCCTGGATGGTGTCTCTGAGCCCGTCCAGTTTCTCGAGCCGGGCCCTGAGGGTCTCCAGTTCGTCGGGCGAGGCTCCCTCCCGTCGTTTCCTTTCCAGAAAATTTCTCAGGGCTTCGTCGAAACCGGTGGGGTCCGCCGTCTGGGACAGGTTCCATTTGTCGTAGAAGAACCAGGTGCTCTCGGCGTGGAGGCCCGGCACGAACGCGATGAACTCCTCGTTGACGGTCAGTTCGCCGGGCATCATGATCTTCAATCCGTCCAATTGGGTGAAGATGTAACGGATGTCGCCCAGGGCCGCGGTCCGTTTGAGGGTGGAATGGATGCGGTCCTTGAGGATGAGTTCGGCGATGTATTTGACGAAAGGGTATCTCTTGGCGATACGCTCGAAGTCGGCGCTCTTCATGGTCAGGAGGCGTGCCCGTTGTCCGGTGGGGACGCGGCAGGTGGCGTTTCGACGGTAGCGGTTCTCGAAACTGGACATCTCTCCGATGGATTCTCCCTCGACCCGGCGGTCGATGAGTTGTTCCACCCCGTCCTTCTTCTTGAACACATCGACCGTCCCCTCGGCGATGAGGAAGACGGTGTCTCCTTCGTCTCCCTCCGAGATGAATTCCGCGGGCCGGTCGCCGGCGACGATGGTCTTCTCCTCCACCAGCGAGGCGATGAGCTTTTGGATGCGCCGGGGGAGTCCTTTGAAGAGGTCCATCCGGTAGATGTCGGCCGTGTGCCGCCAGGCGTTCTTCATGAGAGAACGGATGTTCTCGGGCACGTCTTCCCGCCGGAGGGGGGAAACCGAGACGTCCGTGAGGGCCCGCACCGTGGCATTCGCGGGGGAATCCCCGTCAAAAAACGAGGATTCGCCGATGATCTCACCGGGGCCGCGGACGGCCAGGACGGTTCCCGTGTCCTCGTCGATGATTCGGACGGTCCCGCGGCGGATGAAAAAGGCGTGGGGGATGCGTTCGCCCTTCCGGATGAGGACGTTCCCGGCCGGGATGTCGCGTAGGGGGATCTTGTTCCACCGCGTTGTTAATGCGGCGAACTGTTCGCGTTCTTGAACGGAGGCGGAGGAGAGGACGTAGTCCAACAGGATGGAGTCCACCGGGGAAGAGCCGTCTATCACGGTCTTGCCGACGGGAGACGGGCGCGCGCGGGGGAGCCGTGTCCGGGAAGGGATGTAGTCGAAATCGTATCGATCCTCCCCGTCGTTCAGGGAGACCCGCACGGAGTAGGTGTCTTTTTGGCGGCCTTCGGAGAAGGCGATGTGGAGGCCGCCGGGGATGTGGAACGAGTCGGGAGTGGTCTGGAAATACCGGTCTGAAAAATCGTCAATGAAGTAGACGAAGTGGCGGATGTCCGAGAGGGAAGTCGCGTTGAGGGCCCGGATCTTCGTCTCGAGGCGGGCTTTCAGTTTTTCCGGCGCCACCAGGAGAGCGCCGGAAAGGGCCATCCGCACGGCGTTGAGGAGGGTGCGGTCGTCGTCGCGGGTCAGGACCACGAAATCGACGGTCGAGGGGATCCCCTTCCGGGTCAGCTGGTCGTGCCAATCGTCAGTGGGATCGACGAGGATCTTGAGGAGCCGCTTTCCTTCGTCGCGTGCGGCGAAGAGGGCGGACCGGGAGCCACGCTCTCCGTCGGCCGCGAGCGCGATCATCCCCTTGTCAGGCAGGGGGACGGGCTGCGGCGCGGTCGCTGTCCGGGTGAGAGTGGTCCGAAGGCGGAGCAGGACGGACTCGGCCCAGAGACGGACCGGATTTTTAGTCCAGGTGTCGTAGACGCGAAGAAGGAGGGGTTTGCCGTCCCAGACGGTTTCGCCGGCCAGCACGACCCGGTCGGGCGTGAGCCCTTTGGCGGACAGGTCCCTCTCCGCTTCCGTGGCGTCGTCGGGGTCGAAGGCGACGACGGTGCCGCGCGCGCCGTCCTTCTGGAAGCCCAGCGCGAAGAAGAGACGGTTCCGGAGAGGAGTTCTGGAAAAACGGAGTCCGTCGACGGTGCGGAAGGCGTTCGCTTTCGATTCCAGTTCGGCCGCGAGGATCTTTTTGTCGGTCTGCTGAAGCAGCGCTTGAAATGTTCCGTAGGCCGATTCCAGGGCCGACACTTCTTTGCGCGCGTCATACGCTTTCAGCGAGAGGGCGCTGTCCGACAGGAGCGGCGTGGCGGCGAGTGAGATGGTTTGCCCGGTGAATAATTTTTCCAGCGGCGTGGGGGCCCTTGTGAAGGCCGCCAGGGCGTCGGTGGGGCCGGGCGCGTCGGTGAGGCGGGGGCACATCACGATGTAGGAGACGTCCCTCCGGCGCATCTGTTCGGCCAGCCCGTCGGTGTGGAACCCGCCGGCGACCAGGATCGCCGACGGCGCGGATTCCGCCTTCATCTTGGCCAGGAGGTTGTCCACCAGGAGACCGTTCCTCTTCTCGGCCAACCGGTAGAAATCTTCAAAAGGGGTCAGGGAGGGGGTTCCCGCGGTGTTGTCCGGCAGGTTGAGGGGGATCCGGCGGTCAAGGGCCGTTTGGGAGAGGTTCTGCGCGATGGAGGCGGGCGATATATTCCGTCGGGAATAGGCCGTCCAATCCGGGGGAGTCAGTTTGTGGTCCACACATCGTTCGAGGAGCCGGAGGTCTTCGGCCGTTTCCAACAGCTTTTTCTGGTCGGGCGTCGAGGCCAGGTGGTCCTGGACGTCCCATCCGCAGAGCTGGATCTCTTCCCAGAGGGATTCCCGCCGTATCTTTTCGGCGAGGTGAAGATAACGGAGGTAGTGGGAGAAACGGGCGTAGGGAGCCAGGTCGATCTGGCGGGCGAGGCAGAGTTCTTTGAGATGGTCGTGGAACCGGCTGTAGGATATTTTTCCCAGGCGATAGTCCAAGCTGGTCTGGAGAAGGCGGTTCAATCCCTCGGGGGGAAGCCGGTCGACGAGCTCCTCGAGGAGACGGGCCCGCTCCTTCTCGACGGCGCGGAAGTCGAGGGACTGTTCGATCGACAGGGCCTGGCGATAGAGGGTCAGTTGGGGATAAGAAGACCAGTCGGTCTTGTGGGATTGAAGGAGTCGGACGAATTCGTTCAGGTGGCCGTCTTCGGTGAGGAAAAGTTCCCGGGCGAGATGGAACTCGAGGAGTTCCTTCGGGAACAGGGTGGAGCGGAGGGAATTCAGGGCGGTCCGGAGCGGAGTGGTGCGGGCGCGGAGGGCGCCTCGGAGCGATTCGGACTGCCGATAGGCGCGGATGTTGTCCTCGTAGACGGGTTGCGTCTCGACTCCCCACAGGAGCGGTTCCGTCGGAGAGGTGATCCCGGCGTATTCCGGAGCCCCGATGAAACCCTTGGCCATGAAAAAATCCGCCAGGGATCGGGTGGTCGCGGCGTCGGGATAAGACCGATAGGGGGCTGTCTGGAAGGATCCTTGGGCTCCTTCCACGCCGATGAGGCGGGTGCCGGAGGTCTCTCCCAGTTCGGCGATGGTCTGGGCGATGTGAGTCTGGGCCGAGGAGACTTCATGGGCGTCTTGGATGTGGACGATCAGAGGCGCCTCCGGGCGTGGGGAACGGTGGATCTCCCGGATGTAGACGCGTCCGTTGCCGGCCTGGGCGATGCGCCGAAGACGATCGTCGGCGGGGACCGCCGAGGGGTCGTCGTCGAACGTGGAGGAACGCAGAAATCCGGCGGGGGCGATGGGTTGCGGCGCCGGGGCCGGCAAGTCATGGAGGACCCGGTCAAGAGACGGCGCTTCCGATGAGAGTGCGTTTTGAGACCGGGCGTAGAGGGGATTCTTCTTGTCGTCGAGGTATCGTCGTCGGCTGTCCCACAGGTTGGCTTCGGACCAGGGGGAGAGGACCGAGGAGCACAGGATGACGGTAGACAACGACAGCGCCCCGACTCTGAAGAGCGGTCCGGCGTTGATGGATCTCATGCACTGTCCCCGGTGGTTTTTCATCGTCACTACAGTATACCCGCGCGGCACTCGCGGCGTATTAAAGTATTGTGAACATATTGTAACAATAGCTGTGACAATGGAACAAGTCTCAAATTGAACGGAAGGGGGAGGTCCCGAAAAAAAGGGGAATGTGTTAGAATGGGTTTCAGGATACCGATATGTTCAATAAGATCTGCGATCGATTCTCGGGATTGATGATGCTGTGGGTGGTCATGGCCTGCGGGGCGGGTTATGTGTGGCCGTCGACGCTGGTCTGGTTGAAGCCGAACTTGGAATGGTTGTTCATGCTGACGATGGCGGGGATCGGGATCGTGACGCCTCCTCGGGATTTCAACGAGATCGTCAAAAGGCCGACGTGGGTGGCCTTGGGGATGTTGGCGCAGTTCGGCATCATGCCGGTGTGCGCGTTCGGTGTCGCCAAACTTTTGAAGCTCCCGAGCGATCTGGCGGTGGGGTTGATCCTGGCGGGAGCCGCCCCCGACGCCATGGCCGCCGGCGTGGTGAGTTATGCCGCCCATGCCGATGTGGCCTATTCCGTGGCGTTGACCGGCACCTCCACCCTTCTGGCCCCCCTGCTGACGCCCGCCTTCACCTCCCTTTTCGGCAATACCTACATCCGGATCGAATTCATGCCCATGATGATGAGCATCGTGAAGATGGTGATCGTGCCGTTGGCCCTCGGGATGGCCATCAAGCGGCTGGTCGGGAATAAGTGGGACGGTGTCGTCGGGGTGTTCCCCGCGTTGTCGACACTGTTCATCGCGGGGATCTGCGGGTTGGTGGTGGCCTTGAACAAGGACTATCTCGTGGAGGTCACCCGGGTGGTTTTTGTGGCCGTGTTCCTGCTGAACATCCTGGGGTTGGTGCTGGGATACGGGGCGGGGAAATTGTTCGGGTTCGACGTGAAGCGATGCCGCACGTTGGCCATCGGCGTGGGGATGCAGAACGCGGGTCTGGGCGCGGTGCTGGCCATCAAGCACATCAGTCCGCGGGCCGCCGTGCCGAACGCGCTCTTCGCCACCTGGTGCATCGTCACGGCCTCGGTGTTGGCCTGGTTCTGGGCCCGTCGGAAGACGGACGCGGTCGACGATTAGCTCTTTCCTCGGAGCGGCCGTGAAAATGTCGGACCCGTTGTGATATAATCTCTCCGCGAATAAAACGATGAGGAGAGTCCCCCGATGAACGCCGAGGAAAAACCGATCGAGGATATTGTTCGGGAAAACGCGCACGCGTTTCAGACGCCCTACTATCTGATCGATGAAACCCGCCTGCTGAAGAACCTGAAAAGGATCGCGCTCGTGCGCGAACGGTCGGGGGCGAAGTCCGTCCTGGCGCTGAAATGTTTTTCGACTTGGAGCGTCTTCGGTCTGATGCGGCGCTATATGGACGGCACCACGAGCAGTTCCCTCTACGAAGCCCGGTTGGGACACGAGAAGTTCGGCAAAGAGGTCCATGCCTATTGCGTGGCCTTCTCTCCCGAAGACATCGAGGCGGTCCGCTCCATCGCCACCAAGGTCATCTTCAACTCCACGTCACAATTGAAGAGATACCGGTCCCGTCTCAAGGGATTGCCGTTGGGTCTGAGGATCAACCCCGGCGTGAGCCATTCCCACTTCGATCTGGCCGACCCCGCTCGTCGGTATTCGCGGTTGGGGGTGAGCCGCCGGAGCGATCTGGAGGAGGCCCTGCCCCTGATCTCCGGGGCGATGTTCCATTGCCAGTGCGAGAACGACCGTCTCGAGAGCTTCTGCCGGATCCTGGATCACATCGGGGAAAAGTTCGGATCCGTGTTGAGGCGATTGGAGTGGGTGAGCCTCGGCGGAGGGATTTATTTCACGCAGGACGGTTATCCGTTGGACGGGTTTTGCCGTCGGTTGGCCGAATTCTCGAAGGAGTTCCGGGTGCAGGTCTATCTGGAACCGGGGGAGACCGCCATCACGCGATCCGGGTTCCTGGTGACGAAGGTGCTCGATATCGTCCACAACGAGCGGGACATCGCCATCGTGGACGCGGCGGTGGAACCGCACATGCTGGATCTGCTGATCTATCGGACCGACGCGAAAATTGACATCGCTCAAAAAGGGAAATACACTTATACGGTCGCCGGGCGCACGTGTCTGGCCGGGGACGTCTTCGGTACGTATCGTTTCCCCGAAAAGCTCCGCGTCGGAAGTCTGATCCCGGTCGCGGATGCGTCGGGATACACCATGGTGAAGAAGAACTGGTTCAACGGCGTTCAGATGCCGTCGATCGTGGTGCGTCGGTTGAACGGTCGGCTGGAACTGGTGAAACGATTCCAATATAAGGATTATCTGACCAACTTATCCTAGGGGGATTCTGTCCATGAAAAAGAACGTTCTGATCGTCGGTGCCGGAGGCGTGGCTCACGTCACAGCCCATAAATGCGCGCAGAACAACGATGTCCTGGGGGATATCTGCATCGCGTCGCGGACTCTGGCCAAGTGCGATAAAATCATCGCGAGCATTCAACGGAAAGGGAACCTCAAGGACCGGTCCAAGAAGCTCTATTCCCGCCCGCTGGATGCCTTCAAGGTGTCCGACACGGTGAAGCTGATCAAAGACACGAAATCCGAGATCGTCCTGAACCTGGGTTCCGCTTTTTTGAACATGTCGGTGCTGGAGGCGTGCATCCAAGCCGGCGTGGTATACATGGATACGGCCATCCATGAGGAGCCGGACAAGGTGTGCGAGGACCCGCCATGGTATGCCAACTACGAATGGAAGAGAAAAGACCGTTGCCGGGACAAGGGGATCACGGCGATCCTCGGCGTGGGGTTCGACCCCGGCATGGTGAACGCCTATTGCGCCTCCGCCCTGAAACATCACTTCGATCGGATCGACACGATCGATATCCTCGACGTCAACGCCGGGAGTCACGGCAAGTTCTTCGCCACGAACTTCGATCCGGAGATCAATTTCCGTGAATTCAAGAAAGTCTGGACGTGGATCGACCGTCAGTGGGTGCAGAAACCCGTGCACGCGGACAAGTGGGTCTATGATTTCCCCGTGGTCGGGAAGCAACCCGTGTATCTGACGGGACACGACGAGCTCCATTCCCTGTCGAAGAACATCGACGCGCAGAGCATCCGGTTCTGGATGGGGTTCAGCGACCATTACATCAACTGTTTCAATGTCTTGAAGAACGTCGGACTTCTGTCCGAGGTCCCCGTGAAGACGGCGGAAGGGGTCGAGGTCATCCCCCTGAAGGTGCTTAAAGCCTGTTTACCGGACCCGTCCTCTCTGGCTCCGAACTACACGGGCTACACGTGCATCGGGAACCTCATCAAGGGGTCCCAGGGCGGTAAACACAAGGAGATATTCATCTATAACACCTGCGATCACGCGGCGTGTTATCGTGAAGTGGAGTCCCAGGCCATCTCATACACGGCCGGCGTGCCGCCGGTGGCCGCCGCCATCCTGGTGGCCCAAGGAGTCTGGGATCCCAAGACCATGGTGAACGTGGAAGAATTGGATCCGGATCCGTTCCTGGCGCTTTTGGATAAGATCGGTCTTCCGACTCAGATGGAGGACCGCACTCCGGCCGGCGTGAAATCCTGAGCGGTCTCCGTAGGAACATCTTGCAGTACGGGCGAAAAGGACGAGGCTAAAAATGCTTCGTCCTTTTTACTTGAGGAAGGCGAGGGCGGGAACGGATTGGAACGGCGATGAGGGCTGAGAGATCTCCGTGAGTCGGAAAGCGGACATCAATAAATATAGAAAGAGCCTGTTGGGCGTGATGGTCGCTTTTCTATATGCGGTCATTTTGGTATTCATCGGATGTCTGTCCTATAGTGTCTATCGGATCAGATTGTTTGATTTTTCCGAATATAAGGGGCGTCTGGTGGAGAGGCTTTCCGGGGGACAGTCTCATCTGTATCCGATCAAGGATAAGGGATATCTTGATCGGGAGAGATTTTACCGACCGGGAAAAGAGGATGTCCCCGTTTATGTTTTCGGGGGCTCCTCCGTGATCCTCGCCAGTAACGAGGATAAGGTTTTTTCAGTCATCCTCGAAGGGTCTCTCCGGAAGAGGAATCCGAATGTTCGAGTGTATAATTTCGGGAGGTCCGCACTCGATTCGTTTGGTGTGAAAAGGAGGATGGAGCAAGTTTTTAAGAAACAATCAGCGCCTCCGCGATTGATTGTTTTTTATATGGGGCATAATGATTATACGAACGTCTATAAAAACATATTCTCCGTCGTATACGACCGGTTCGGCTGGTTGTTGAGGTTGTCCTATGCGTTGTCCCATAAAAGGTTCGATCAGAGCGGTTATTTCCGCTATAGAAAATTGAAAGTGCCGGTCATCATCAAGACCCTGCAATACTTACGGCTGATACGGATACACGACGAAATATATTTGGAAATTAATCGGACAATCTTGATGGCTTTCAAAAGAAACATCGAGGAAATGTGCCGGATCATGGCAGACCGGGGTATTCCCGTGATCTTCATAACGCCGGTGGGGAATCTGGTGGCGGAACCATACGGGAACATCCATTCCGTCACGGCATATTACCGCCAGGGGCTCGCCGCGGAGAATTACGGGGATTTCATCGGGAACCTCAAGAAGGCCCGGGACTCCGAGATATTGACGGCCGACGTGCGGGTGAAGTCTCCTTTGAACGATTATCTGCGTGGATTGGAAGGGGGGACCACCCATGTGATAGACTTGGAGGGTGAATTGATCCGGCGGGGGTCCCGGTTCGATCAGAGTATCTTCAGTGATTATTTCCATTTTACCGATGAGGGACATCGGATCGTTGCCGAATCCATTTATGAGGGTATCCTGGATGACGAGGGATTGAGGACTGCTTTGGGTATTCCGTCGGGGAGAGGTGGATGAATGGAAGGGCGCGCGTGTTGAGTCTGCGGACGAGGATCATTCTGGCCGCCGGGACCCTCGGTGTGCTGGGCGTCTTGTCTTTTCCGGATTCGCCGGTGGCCGCCGAGGAGTCGTTGAACTTGGACCAGTGCCTGTCCCTGGCCCGGAGTCGTTGCGATGAGATGGCGGTGCGGAAGGAACGGGAGGATCAATCCCGTGAGAGGATCCGTCAGGCCCAGGGGGGGATCCTTCCTGAGGCGGCGTTCAAATATTCCCGGTTGGTGCGCGATTCGGCTTCCGGTTCGGTGGATGGCGACGAGTCCAATGCCCGTTTCACGGCCACTCAGCCGCTGTTCCGCGGTTTTTCCAGGAAGGAGACCGTCTCCCTGTCTAAAACGGAGTCCCGCGTGGAAGAGCTGGAGACCCTGACCGTTTGGCGCGGACTGAAACGCGACGTGACGGAGCTTTTTTATGCGATCGTCCAGATCGATACCGATATCTCCAACATACAGAACACGGTCCAGATCCTCCAGAACAGGATACAGGAACTGAACGAACGGGTGCATCTCGGCAAATCCAGGGAGAGCGAGGTCTTGACCGTCGAATCACAGATGGCGACGTTGAAGGCCCAACAGGAAGCGGCCGACGGCCAAAAGGCGGAAAAAATGGAATCCCTGTCGAGGTTTTTGGGCCGGGAGGTCGCTTCCTTCCGTCTGAAAGACGACGGGGTTCCCGGTCCGTCGACGGAAGCGGCGTTGGAGACGTATCTGGAGAAACTGGGCCGCCGGTCCGACATCGAGGCGGCGCGTCAGCGGGTGAGGGCCCAGCGGTCTCGGATCCGGGTGACGCGGGGGGATCTTTGGCCGAGCTTGAATCTGGATGGATCGTGGTACGTGTCGCGGAGCGGCAGTCTGTCCGATAGCCGGTGGGATGCCTCCCTGTCCCTCGATCTGCCGTTGTTCCGCGGCGGGGTCGTGAGGAGCCGGGTGAGGGAAGAGACGTCGCGGTTGAGGGAGGCGGAGAACGAACTCGCCCTGCGGGTCCGGGACGCCGCGGCCGAGATCCGGAGACTGTACCAGGCGTATCTGTCGGCGGTCAGGCAGGTCGCCGCGTATCAGGAATCCTACGCGAAAGCGGAAAAGAGCTATCGCCTGCAACAGCGTGATTATCGTCTGGGGCTGGTGAACAATCTGGACGTGGTGCAGGCCATGGTGGTGATGTCGGATGCCAAACGCTATCTCGACCGGGCGCTCGTGCAAGTGAAGACCGATTCCGCGATCCTTAAGATCGAGAGCGAGGAATAACCCGTGTCCCTGTCCGATACCTCCATCAAGAATCCCGTCTTCGCCTGGATGGTGATGATCGGCATCACCGTCTTCGGCCTCCTGGCCTTCTGGCGATTGGGGATCAGCCAGTTACCCGACGTGGATTTTCCGGTCCTCTCCATCAGCACGGCGTGGGAAGGGGCCGCCCCGGAGGTGATGGAGACGGAGATCACCGACGTCCTGGAGGAATCCATCATGGGGGTCCAGGGAGTGCAGGAAGTCATCTCCACGTCCCGGCAAGGCCGTTCGGACATCACCGTCCAATTCGAGTTGAGCAAGAACATCGATGTCGCCCTCCAAGAGGTCCAAAGCCGTATCGCCCGGGCCCAGCGGACTCTCCCCCGGGACATGGACCCTCCGATCATCACGAAGACGAACCCGGAAGACCAACCGATCATCTGGATGACCCTCGCGGGGGACAAACCTTTGAAGGAACTGATGGAATACACGCGCGACCATTTGAAGGACCAACTCTCCACGGTCCCGGGCGTGGGGGAGGTGTCCCTGGGTGGATACGTGGAGCCGAATCTGAGGGTCTGGTTGGATGCGGACCGGATGAGGCGGAACGAACTGACCGTCGATGACATCATCTCCGCCATCCAATCCGAGCATGCCGAGGTTCCGGCCGGATATATCGATACCGGAAAGCAGGAGATGAACGTCCGGGTGGTCGGAGAGGCCGGCACCACCGATGAATTCAGTTCCATCATCATCCCGGCGCGCAAGGGAGCCCCTTTGTGGAAGAAATACACGATCGGGGACGTGGGCGTCACCGAAGACGGATTGGCGAACATCCGTCGGATCTCCAGGACCATGGGTTCTGCCGCGGTGGGCATGGGGGTCCGGAAACAACGGGGGACCAACGCGATCGAGGTGGCCCACGGCGTCAAGGAGAAGATGAAGGAGATCCAGAGATACCTTCCCAAAGAGATGCGCCTCGAGATCCGTTTTGATTCGTCCACCTATGTGGAGGATTCCATCCGCGAGATGAATTTCGTGATGGTCCTCTCGGTGGTCTTGACGGGACTGGTGTGTTGGATGTTCCTGGGGTCCTTCGGGTCGGCCCTCAATGTGTTCTTGACGATCCCGATGTCGATCTGCGGCACGTTCTTCGTGCTGCAGATATTGGGGTTCACCCTCAATACCTTTACGCTCCTGGGGGTGTCGCTGGTGATCGGGATCGTGGTGGACGACGCCATCATGGTTCTGGAGAACATCGCGCGCCACCGGGAGGAGGGGGAGACCCGCGTGCGGGCCGCCATCCAGGGGGCCCGGGAGATCACCTTCGCGGCGTTGGCGGCGACCATCGCCATCCTGGCCATCTTCGTCCCCGTGATCTTCATGAGGGGAGTCATCGGGAAGTATTTCCTCCAGTTCGGCGTGACGATCTCCGTCGCGGTCGTGATCTCCCTGATCGGCGCACTCACGTTGACGCCGATGTATTGCGCCCAATTCCTGAACGTGGGGCATACCACGGGGCTCGGCCGGATCATGGACCGTTGGATGCTGTGGTGCAAGGAGGTCTATTCGGCCGGGTTGAGCCGTTGTCTGGACCATCGGTGGAAGGTGATCGTGGCGTCCACCTTTTTCTTCGTCGGGACATTGGTCTTGTTCCGCTACGTGAAGAAGGAGTTCGTCCCGGCGCAGGATCAGGGCCGCTTGATGGTCCGGATCGAGACGAAAGCGGGATCCTCGATCGATGTGACCAACGAGGTGTTTCAACGCCTCGAGAAGGCGGTGATGCTCTTTCCGGAGGTCCGGAACTATTTCTGCAACATCGGGGGAGACCTGGTCAACACGGGCCACCTGATGCTCACCTTGAAGGATCCGACGGAGAGACCGATCCGTCCGGGGGCTCGGCGTCCTCTCACTCAGCAACAGTTGATGCCGGTCATCCGGAAAGAACTGAAATCGATCCCCGGGGTGACGAAGGTGGTGGTCCAAGATCCGTCCCTGATGGGGTTCACGGCGCGTCGCGGTTTCCCGGTCGAGTTCACCTTGAACGGCTCGGATTGGGACCAACTGGCCTCATTGAGCCGGAAGATGGCCGGGGAGATGGCGGGGTCCGGATTGATGGTGGACGTCGATTCGGATTACGATATCGGGATGCCGGAAGTCCGCGTCGTGCCCGACCGGAAAAAAGCCGCGGAAAGGGGGGTGAGCATCTCCGTCATCGGGAACACCATCAACGCACTGATCGGAGGCGTCCGTGTGGGGAAATACACGCGGGGGGGCCGCCGCTACGACATCCGCGTCCAGCTCGTTTCTCAGGACCGCCGTCGTGTCGACGATATCAGCAAGATCTGGGTGAGGAACAACCGCGGGGAGGTCATCCGCCTGTCGGAGGTGGTGACGCTCGCCGAAAAACCGTCCCTCTTGTCCATCACGCGGAAGAACCGGGAACGCGCCATCCGGATGTATGCCAACGTGGTCCCTGGAAAGTCCCAGGGCGAGGCGCTGAAGGCCGTGGAGGCGTTGGGACAGAGACTCCTTCCGGACGGCTATAAACTGGTGTTCGCGGGCAGTGCGCAGACGTTCAAGGAATCTTTCAGCGGTCTGTATGTCGCGCTGGTGTTGGGGATCTTTGTGGCCTATATGGTGCTGGGGACACAATTCAACAGTTTCATCCATCCGGTGACCGTTCTGATCGCCTTGCCGTTCAGTATCTCCGGGGCGGAACTCGCCATGATGGCGACAGGACAATCATTGAACATCTACAGTGCCATCGGGATCATCCTCCTCATGGGGATCGTCAAGAAGAATTCCATCCTCCTGGTGGATTTCACGAACCAGAGGAGGGCCGAGGGTTTGGGAGTGAGAGAGGCTCTTCAAGACGCCTGCCCGCTCCGCCTCAGACCCATCCTGATGACGTCGTTCGCCACGGTCGCGGCGGCGGTCCCGCCGGCATTGGCCATCGGCCCGGGAGCCGAGACGCGCGTGCCGATGGCGGTGGTGGTCATCGGCGGCGTCGTGTTGTCCACCCTCCTCACGCTGTTCGTCGTTCCGTGCGTCTATAGCCTGATGTCGACCATGGAGAGCCGGAAACATCAGCAGGACGTGCACGAGGCGTTGGAAGAGTTGTCCCGCACCTGAGGAGGAGGCTGAAAACCGTGTCCCGTCACTCATCCCTTCGTCGATTCTACCGGGTGATCTTGTTCTTCCTCTACCTGATCTCGGCGCTCTTCCTGGGGCTCCTCTCCTATAGCATTCTCCGGGTCGCCTTGTTGGATCCTTATGAAATCGCCGCGTCCATCAAAGATTATGTCCGTCGGGATCCGGGGAGATTGAGTCCTCTCATCGAACAGAGTTATCCACGGCCGGACCAGCTGGATGGATTGAAAGCCGGGGATGTCTGCATCCAGGTCTATGGGGGGTCTTCCGTCGTGGTGAGCGACACGATGCGGGATGCTTTTTCGGATCATTTGGAATACATGCTCCGGAAATATAATCCCCGATTGAAAGTGATCAATTTCGGGGTCGCCACCTACGACCTTCTCGACGTGAAGCGGCGGATCATGATGGTGTTCAGGGAACTGAAAGTGAGACCGAAGCTGATCGTCATCTATTCGGGACATAACGATTACGCGCAGATGTATCATTCCGTCGTCGATAGGTATAACCGTTTCCAGTGGTTGTTGGTGCCCGCCTATTCGTTGCTGTCTCCCGAGGAGAAGAACCTGCTGGTTTTGAAGACTTTTATGAGGCTCAAGACGGCGGTCATCATCAAATGGCTCCAGGTTCTCCACATCGTCGACCTGAGGGAAGAGGCCTATGCATCGGTCAACGAGATGATATTGGAGCGGTTCCGACGAAACGAGGAGGAGATCCGCCGGTTTCTCGAACCCTTCGGGATCCCGGTCCTCTATGTGACGCCGATCAGTAATCTGCGGGCCGAACCGTATGGCGATGTCCGGTCCACGGCCCGTCTTTATAGGAAAGGCATCGAATCGGACGATTACGAAGAGGCGATCTCATCGTTGATCCGGGCGAAAGACGCCGAGATTTTGACCCACGATGTCCGCGTGAAGACGCCGTTGAACGATTTCTTGAGGCAATTGAGACAGGAGAACGTCTATGTCCTGGATTTGGAAAATCAATTGAGAAGACGACGGAGCGCCTTCGGGGACGAGTTGTTCACGGATTATCTTCACCTGACGATTCAGGCGCACCGTCTCATCGCCCAATCCTTGAAGGAGTTCATCCTCGGCGAAAAGAGATTGAGGGGGAGTCTGGGCCTCTCGTCGTGAATCCGGCCGGTCGGACGGGGTCTCCCGGGTAAACCATTTGACAGGTCGGCGGGCGATTGTTAGAATTCTCCCGTTGTCAGAAAATCATCGGTATAGGCGCTCCACAAGAGCTTAATAGGGAATTCCGTCCCTCTCTTCCGGGAGGATAATGGAAACGGTCCCGCCGCTGTAGGGGATGACGAAATTCGAGACGGCCATTTTCCCGCAAGGGATGAGAAGGCCCGAAGAGTAGGATGAATCCCGAGTCAGAAAACCTGCCTATACAACACGTGATGTCGTGAGAACATCGTGATCCGTGGGGTTCTTGGAAGGACTGGGAACCAGACCCTTGGCATATCGCATGCCAGGGGATTTTTATTTTCGGGAGGGTGTGGGATGCATGGTCGGGCGGTGCGGCGAATGTTGTTGTCGGTTGCTCTGGGGCTGTTCGCGCGGCCCGGATGGGGGGAGGAGCCCCGCTCGTTGAGGGTCGTCTCCCTGGCCCCGTCTACGACGGAAATACTGTTCGCGCTGGGGTTGGATCGGGAGATCGTGGGGGTCAGCCGGCTCTGCCAGTATCCGCCGCGGGCCGTGTCGAAACCCAAGATCGGCGATTTCAGCAACCCCAGCCTGGAGAGGATATTGTCCCTTAAACCCGATTATGTTTTTTGCACGGGGATCGAGCAGGCGCGTGTCGCCGAAAAATTGAAACAGTTGGGATGTCCGGTGGTGGTCAGCTCCCCCGAGAATTTCGGGGAATTGTTCGATTCCATCACGGGCATCGGCCGCCGTGTCGGACGTGAACGCGAGGCGGCGGAGTTGATCGCGGGGATGAAGGCGAAGATCGACCGCGTGTCGGACCGCTCCCGTTCTCGCGGGGAGGGGGTCCGGCCCCGGGTCTTCGTGGAGATATGGCATTCGCCGTTGATGACGGCGGGGAACGGGTCCTTCATCGACGAACTCATCACCTTGGCCGGCGGGCAAAACGTCGCCGGGGACATCGGCAAGGCCTACGGGAACATCAGTCCGGAACAGGTCATCCGGAGGGATCCCGAGGTCATCGTCTTGACTTATATGGAAGGGAAGGGATCAGTGGATCCGGTGAAAAAACGTTGGGGATGGAGCGCCGTTTCGGCGGTCAGGAACGGCCGGGTGTATGGTGACATCGATCCGGCCCTTCTCCTGATCCCGGGCCCCCGCTTGGCGGATGGGTTGATCGAGCTTCAGAAGAGGATCGCCCCATGAGGTCCGTCGGAAGACAACGGATGTCTTTCTTCATCTTCGTGCTTTTGTCGGTCGTCCTGGCCGGTTTGATCAAGGGGTCCGTCGATGTCCCGCTGGGGGAGTTGTTCCATCCGGAGAACAGGCCTCTTCTGTCCCTCCGCTTGTTCAGGGTCCTGGCCGGGATCGTCGCGGGGAGCGGTCTGGCGGCCTGTGGGATCGCCCTCCAAGCCATCCTGCGGAATCCCTTGGCGGAACCGTATCTCTTGGGTACCTCCAGCGGCGCGGGACTGGGAGCGGTCCTGGCCGTCATCCTGGGGATCGGCCAAGCGTTCCTCCCGCTGTCGGCATTCATCGGGGCCCTCGTGAGCGCCGTCTTGGTCTACTCCATCGCCCGCCAAGGATATCGGATCCCCATCCCGTCGCTGATCCTGTCGGGGGTGGTGGTCTCCGTGGCTTTTTCCGGCATCATCGTATTCTTGATCTCGGTCTCTTCCAACGAAGCCGTGCATGGCCTCATGTGGTGGCTGTGGGGGAGCCTCGATGTGTATGATCCGCGCCTGCTGTCGGCCGTGAGCCTGGTCGTCCTCGCGGGGATTGCCGTCCTCTTCGTGTTCGCCCAGGATCTGAACGCGCTGAGTCTTGGCGAGGAGGAGGCCCATCATCTGGGAGTCCAGACCGAGAGGGTCAAGACAGGTCTTTTCATCCTGACCTCCCTCATGACCGCTTGTCTGGTCTGTGTGACGGGGATCATCGGTTTTGTCGGATTGATCGTTCCCCATCTGATGCGGATGGTGGTGGGGCCCAACCACAAGACGCTCCTTCCGGCTTCCTGTCTGGCCGGAGCGTCGTTCTTGGTGGGATGCGATTTGATCGGGCGTACAGTTTTTTCGCCGGTGGAGATCCCCATCGGGGTGATCACCGCCGTGGTGGGCGCGCCGGTCTTCATCGTGTTGATGAAGATGCAGCATCGGGTGAGGGAACGATGACGCCGTTCATGCGCTTGAACAGCGTGGTCGGCGGATACGCGAAGGAGGACGTGGTCCGTGGCGTGTCCCTCGACATCCACCGCGGGGATTTCATCGGGATCATCGGGCCGAACGGGTCCGGCAAGTCGACGCTCCTGAAACTGATGACCCGTTTTTTGAAACCCTGGCGGGGCGTCCTCACGTTGGACGAGGAGGATCTCGGCGGGATCGAACCGCGTTCCTTCGCCCGGAAGGTGGCTTTCGTCCCCCAGGACACCTGGGTCCAGTTCCCCTTCACCGTCGAAGAAATCGTGTTGATGGGCCGCATCCCCCATCTGGGGAGGCTTCAATCCGAGACGAAGAGGGATTTCGCCCTGGCGGAAAAGGCGCTCGGGTTGACGGGAGCCTCCCACCTCAAAGGGAAGGAAATAGACCAATTGAGCGCGGGGGAACGCCAGCGGGTCATCATCGCCCGAGCCCTGGTGCAGGAACCGTCCCTTCTCCTGCTCGACGAACCGACGTCCCACCTGGACATCGGTCATCAGATCAAGATGCTGAACCTGTTGAGGCGGCTCAACAAGGACACCGGACTGACCATCGTGATCGTCCTTCACGACCTCAACCTGGCGGGGGAATATTGCAACCGTCTGGCGTTGATGGAGGAGGGCCGGGTGTTCATCGAAGGGACACCCGAACAGGTGTTGACCTACAAGAACGTCGAGTCCGTCTACAAGACCGTCGTCGTGGTGCGGGAGAATCCGATCTCCGGCAAACCCTATGTGATCGTCTCGTCGAGAGAGGCGTGACGCGGTGCGTTTGATCCTGATCCGGCATGGGGAGACCGATTGGAACCGGAAAAAACGGTACATGGGGTCGGCGGATCCCGACCTGAACGCGACCGGCATCCTCCAGGCGCGGCGGCTTCGCCGTCGGATGGAGGATGTCCAGGTGGACAGGGTCTACTGCAGTCCTCTCCGCCGGGCGGCTCATTTCGCCCGCGTGGTGTTCGGGCGAAGGAGACCGGTCTCCCGGAAAGGATTCAGGGAGATGGATTTCGGTGTGATGGAAGGGCTGACCTACCGCGAGGGGATGTCCCGTTATCCGAAGATCTACGGGGACTGGTTGGCGGATCCGGAGAACCATACGTTGCCTCGCGGGGAGAGGATGTCCCATTTCCGCAAGAGAGTCATGTCTTCCCTGCGGCGCGTGGTCGCCGCGACACCGGGGGGCACCGTGGCGGTCGTGACACATGGAGGGGTCATCCGATTGATCCTCAATGAGTGGGTTGATAAAAAAGATTTTTGGTCGGACATCCCTCCGTTGGCGGGGGCGCACGAACTTCATATCAGAAAGGAGGATGGGGACGCCGTCCGCGTTTCCAGTCATCGTCTATGGGTGAGATCACGCTGATCCTCGGGGGCGCGCGCAGCGGGAAGAGCCGCCATGTCTTGGATTTGATCGGGAGGAAACGTCGCCGGGTGGCGTTCATCGCCACGGGGGATCCGTTCGACGGTGAGATGAAGCAGAGGATCGGCCTTCACCGGAAAGAGAGGCCGCCCCACTGGGAGACGTTCGAGGAGGCGTGGAACGTCTCGTCGGTGGTCGACCGCCTCGGCGCCCGGTTCGATTGGATCGTGGTGGATTGCCTGACCCTCCTGGTGTCCAATATGCTGCTGAAGAAATTCAAGGCGGAGCGGGTCGAAGCGGAAGTGGAGAGGCTGGCGCAGGTGATGGGGAAAAATAAAGCGCGTTGCATCCTGGTGTCCAACGAGGTGGGGCTGGGGATCGTTCCGGCCAATGCATTGGCCAGGCATTTCCGCGACGTGGCCGGGCGGGTCAATCAGAAGGTCGCGGCCCGCGCCGACCGGGTCGTGTTCATGATATCCGGGATTCCATGGAGGATCAAATAAATGGGGACATTGGACAGAGTGGTTCATTCTATCGTCGAGCCGGATCCGGAAGATTCGGCCCGGGCTCAAAAACGGCTGGACCGACTGACCAAGCCGCAGGGCAGCCTGGGACGCTTGGAGGAATTGGCCCGGCTCGTGGTCGGCATGACGGGGAAGAAGAATCCGCCCATGACGGACAAGGTCGTCTTCACGTTGGCGGCCGATCATGGGGTCACCGAGGAGGGGATCAGCGCGTATCCCAAGGAGGTCACCCCCCAGATGGTCCTTAACTTCCTGCGGGGCGGCGCCGGGATCAACGTGTTGGCGAAACATGTCGGGGCCCGCGTGGTGGTGGCGGACGTGGGGGTGGCTTCGGAGATGATGACTCATCCCGGTCTCGTCATCCGGAAGATCGGCCCGGGCACACGGAATATGGCGCACGGTCCCGCCATGACCCGCGCGGAGGCCGTCTCCTCCTTGGAGGCCGGGATCCAACTCTTCGAGGATGAATATCGGACGGGGATCGATATCGTCGGCACGGGAGACATGGGGATCGGGAATACGACGTCGTCGAGCGCCATCGTCGCGGCATTGACGGGGCGTGAGCCCGAAGAGGTGACAGGCCGCGGGACGGGGATCAATGAGGCGCGATGGAAACACAAGATCGGCGTCATCCGGAAAGCGTTGAGCGTGAACCGTCCCGACCCGGCCGATGCGGTGGACGTTTTATCGAAGGTGGGGGGGTTCGAGATCGGCGGGTTGGCCGGCATCATTCTGGCCGCGGCCGCCCGGCGGGTCCCGGTGATGATCGACGGTTTCATTTCCGGCGCGGCCGCCCTGGTGGCTTTCCACCTGGCTCCCAACGCCCGCCATTACATGATCGCTTCCCATGTCTCCGTCGAGCGGGGACACGCGGTCGTTCTGGAGCGGCTGGGACTGAAGCCCTTGTTGGATTTGGATCTTCGATTGGGTGAGGGGACCGGCGCCGCGCTGGGGATCGGTTTGGTGGAGGCGGGACTGAAGATCATGACGCAGATGGCGACCTTCGACGAAGCGCAGGTCTCGGAGAAGGTGGATCCATGAGGTCGTTCTTCTCGGCGCTCTCTTTTTTGACCGTTTTCCCGGTCCGGTCGTCCTGGGTGGATGAGAAATTCCGGGCGAGGATGATGGTTCATTTCCCGGTGGTCGGTTTATTCCTCGGGCTGACGATGGCGGCGCTCTCCCACGGATTGCGGTGGTTCTCCTCGGATCCGCTGACGACGAGCGCTGTTTCGGTCGTGGCTCTTGTGGCGCTGACCGGGGGTCTTCATCTGGACGGGCTGGCGGATACCTCCGACGCCCTGTTGAGCTGGAAAAACAGGGAAGAGATGCTCGCGATCATGCGCGATTCACATATCGGCGTCATGGGCGTTCTGGGTCTCTTCGGCGCGCTGTGCCTTAAGATCGTGTTCCTGTCGTGGGTGGGCGTCCCGTCGAGGCCGGTCGCGCTGGTGTCCATGTGCGTGTGGAGCCGTTGGGCCCTGGTCTGCGCGATGTTCTTTTTTTCATACGCGCGGGCGGAAGGGAAAGCCAAGGTGTTCATGGAGGGACTGAGCCGCTCTGTGTTCGTTTGGACGACGGTGGTGGCTGTGGCGATCGTCACGGCCGTCGGGGCGGGGAGAGGACTCGTGGCGGGAGGGGCCGCCGCTCTCATGGTCGCTGTCATCGGACATGTCGTGAAATCGAGGATCGGCGGGATCACGGGCGATACGCTGGGAGCTGTTTGTGAGATTTCGGAAATCGCGGTACTGTTGGCGTTCTGCGCCGGAGAGAGGATTTTCCCATGAGAGGACAAGATATCCTGTCGTCGTGGAGTGGAGGAAAAGACAGTTGTTTGGCCTGCTTTAAGGTCCTTCAACAGGGGGGACGGGTGAAATATCTGTTGAATTTTGTGTCGCGGGAATTCAATCGCTGCTGTTTTCACGGCATCCCGGCCGACCTCCTGAAGCGTCAGGCCGAACGGGTGGGGATCCCGTTGGTTCAGAGGCCGGTCAGCCCCGATATGCAGAAATACGAGGAGGAATTCAAAGAGGCGGTCACCGCCTTGAAGAA